>Ga0207952_1000561_pt1 | contig 27044 bp, 22 predicted proteins | sample SubbioR12Aug_8Ca_FD_184831 | JGI IMG/M metagenome (GOLD analysis project Ga0207952, IMG submission 184831) | Serpentinite rock and fluid subsurface biosphere microbial communities from McLaughlin Reserve, California, USA - CR12Aug_8Ca (SPAdes) | ecosystem: Environmental > Terrestrial > Deep... | reverse complement strand
GTGACCCTCAGGTGACCCTCAGGTGACCCTCAGGTGATCGGAGAAGTTGGCGATGATTCGCTCGGCGACGGCCTCAAGCGGGTAGGTGTCGGGGGCAAGCGCGAAGTGCACGCACATGCCGTCGATCTGCGCGAAGAGTGCCACCGCATCGAGCTCGGGTTCCGCTGCGCCGGCGGCGCGCAGCAACCTCGACAGCACCGCCAGGATCTCCTCAGTCCAAGCGGTGAGCGCCGGACCCAGGGCTCGTGTGACATCTGGTTGGTGACGTGCCGCGTAGCCGAGCTGCCAGAATGCGAGATGTTCGCGCACCGTGCGCGCTGCCGCACGAACGAGCATCGAGAGCTGCCTACTGGTCGGGCTCGCGGTGGCGACCGCAAAGGTGGCCCGCACGTCCACCATGCTCTGCTCAAAGGCGGCGGCGAGAAGCGCGTCCTTGCTCGGGTAGTGCTGGTAAAGCACGCCGACCGACAAGCCGGCGCGCGCGGCAATCTTGCGCACCGTAACGGCCGAATACCCGAGCTCGGCGAAGCAGGCCATGGCACCCATGAGGAGCCGCTCGCGCGTGACAGCCCGAAGTGCCGCGTTTTGTGCTTCCGTGCGGACCATGCATTATAATGAACGTCCGTTCATTTTATTGCAAGTGAGGCGCCCTGCATTGCACTTCGGCGGGCGCGCCGCGGCAGTCGCCACCTCCTGGCGCCTTGGGGCCGCGCGGGCGATCAACTAGCGGTTCCTGCTGGATGAGATTCGGGGACCGACACGGCTGCAGATCGCTCGGGCCCACGGAGTCGTTCGCGGGCAAGTGCAGGTCTCCGCGGTTTACCGTAGTATTGACGAGCATCTATATGGACGTCACACCAGTTGGCGAGGGCCATACATGGCCCGAAACGATCCTGCTCGGAACTTTCGCTGGTCAATCGTGCGCCGCGTGCTTCCCGCCGCGGTGCTGGCGATCGCGATAGTCGGATGGCTGCGACTCCGAGGCGAAGAGGCCGGGCTGTACGGCCCAGGTACCGGCGTTCTGCTCATGGCGCTCGCCAATGTCGTGCTGGTCGCCATCGTGATCGCGTGGACGAGCCGTCTGGCCGACCAGGCCAACACTGCTCGACTGGGCGCCGAGCGAACCCTCCTCGAGACCGAAGCGCACCTGGCCCGTGCCATTCTGGCGTCTCCGATCCCCGCGCTGATTCACGACGAGAACAACCGCAACCTGCACGTGAGCGCAGGCTGGACGCGGTACTCGGGCTACACGCTCGAGGACATCCCGACGCTTCGCGACTGGACGCGCAAGGCGTACGGCGAGGCCCAGGATTTTGCCAACGAGTACATTGACCAGCTCTTTGAAATTGGCGGCACGGTCCAGAACGGCGAGTGGGTCGTACGTGCCAAGGATGGCTCGCGGCGCATCTGGGAGTTCCAGACGACGCCGCTGGGACGGTCGGCGACCGGGACGCGGCTGCTCCTGAGCGTCGCGACCGACATCACGGAGCGCAAAGAGGCCGAAGCGACGCTGCGAGTGAGCGAGTCGCGGTTGCGCCTGGCAACCGACGCGGCCGGCCTTGGCGTTTGGGAGTGGGAAATCGCTCCAAACCTCCTCGCCTGGACGCCCGCCGCGAAGGCGATGTTTGGCCTGCCGCAGGAAACCGTCATGTCGTACGAAATCTTCCTCGCTGCGCTCCACCCGGACGATCGCGCGCCGACCGACCAGCAGGTGCGGCGATCGTTGGATGAGCGGACGGAGTTCGTGACGGAGTATCGTAGCGTGTGGCCCGACGGCACCGTGCGATGGATCGCAGCTCGTGGCGGGGGGCTTTATGGCGAGGACGGCTCTGCGGAACGCATGCTGGGTGTGGTTGCCGACATCACGGAGCGCAAGGAGGCGGAGGCCGCCCAGGCGCGACTGGCCGCGATTGTCGAGTCATCACCTCTCGCCATAGTCGGCAAATCGCTCGACGGAGTGGTCACCAGCTGGAACGGTGCTGCAGAGCAGTTGCTTGGGTACACGGCGGCGGAGATCGTCGGTCAGCCGCTGACCAGGGTGATTCCTTCGGAACTCCTCGACGAAGAACGCGACATCCTCCGGCGTGTCGCCGCGGGAGGGCGGGTTCACTACCAAGAGACGACTCGTGTGGCGCGCGATGGAACGCGACTGACGGTCGAACTCACGGCCGCGCCCGTCAGGCTCAGGGGCGGCTCGATTGCCGGGGTCTCGTCGGTGATGAAGGACATCGGGGCCCGCAAACAAGCCGAGAATGCACTTCGCGAAAGCGAGTTGAAGTTCCGCACCCTTGCCGAGGCGCTGCCGCAGCTGGTGTGGACCTGCCTGCCGGACGGCCACTGCGATTACCTGAGCCGGCAGTGGCTGGACTACACGGGAATACCGGAGGACGAACAGCTCGGCTACGGGTGGGCGAATCAAATACATTCTGACGATCGTGCAGGCACGCAGGCTGCGTGGGAAGCCGCGGTGAGCACCGAGCGTGACCTCAACGTCGAGTTCCGCATTCGACGACACGACGGCGAATACCGGTGGTTCAAGACCCGGGCAACGCCACTGCGGAACCCGTCCGGCACCATCGTCAAGTGGTTCGGCACCAACACCGATATCGAGGACCTGAAGCAGGCGCACCTGAAGATTGTCGAGATGAATGCACTCCTCGAGTCGCGCGTCCGCGAGCGCACCGCCGAACTCGAGGAATCGAACAAGGAACTCGAAGCCTTCTCCTACTCGGTCTCCCATGACTTGCGCGCGCCGCAGCGCGCAGTGGACAGCTTCAGCCTGGTGCTCTTGGAGGATTACGGTGCGAGTCTCGACGATGAGGCGAAGCGCCTGCTGGGCATCGTCCGCGACGAGGCGCAGCGCATGGGTCGGTTGATCGACGACCTGCTGGAATTCTCGCGAGCCGGCCGCAGGGGGATCCAGGTCACGGAGTGCGATATGACCCGCCTGGCACGCGCGGCGTTCGAGGAATTGCCCGCCGATGCGCGGGCCAACGCGCGCCTCGACCTCGCTGACCTTCCGAGCGCGCGCGGCGATCCGGCCCTGTTGCGGCAGGTCTGGGTCAACCTGCTTTCCAACGCCCTCAAGTTCAGCGCGCGTGCGGCTGCGCCGGCGATCACGGTTCGGGGGGAGGTTTCCAACGGAACGGTGACGTACTCAGTGATCGACAACGGCGTGGGGTTCGATCCCCGGTTCGTCGGCAAACTCTTCGGCGTGTTCCAGCGGCTGCATTCGGCGTCGGAATTCGAGGGGACCGGTGTCGGCCTCGCACTCGTCCAGCGAATCGTGCACCGCCACGGTGGCACAGTGGCGGGCGAAGGTGCCGTGGACGCAGGCGCAACTTTCCGTTTTTCGCTCCCCAACCGCAAGGAGTAGCGATGCCGAATCCGGTGATTCCGGTCAATGGAGTGGAGATCCTCCTTGTCGAGGACAACCCGCGCGACGCCGAGTTGACCATGCGGGCGCTCGCAAAACGAAATCTGGCGAACCACATCGTCCACGTCTCGGATGGTCAGCAGGCGCTCGACTGGTTGTTCGGGACAGGTGAGCACGCGGGGCGTGATCCGAACCACACGCCAAAGGTGGTCCTGCTCGACCTCAAGCTGCCGAAGGTAGACGGCCTCGAAGTGCTGCGCGCCATGCGTGCGAACGCCCGCACGCGGTTGCTCCCGGTGGTCGTGCTCACGTCGTCCCGGGAGGAGTCGGACGTCGTCGCGAGCTACTCGCTTGGCGTCAACAGTTACATAGTGAAGCCGGTGGATTTCGAAAAATTCTCGGCGGCCGTTGCCGAGGCCGGGCACTACTGGCTGCTGATCAACCAGGAACCGCGCTAATCAATGGCTGCAGCCCGGGTCGGCGGTTCGCGTGACGGCCGGACTGTGGCCGGGCGCACGCCCGTGCGGGTGCTGATCCTCGAGGACAGTCCTCATGACGCCGAGCTCGTCGTCCGCGAACTCAAGCGCGCCGGATACGAGCCGGAGTGGACGCGCGTCGAGACTGAGCCGGATTTTGCCGCCGCACTGACGCCGGACCTCGAGCTCATTCTCTCCGACTATTCGCTGCCGCAGTACGACGGAATCCACGCGGCGGCGCTGGTGCGCGAGCAGGGACTCGACATCCCGTTCATCCTCATTTCGGGCACGCTTGGCGAGGACGCAGCGGTGACCGCGATCAAGGAGGGTGTGGACGACTACCTGCTGAAGGATCGTCTCACGAGACTCGGCTCCGCGGTTGCTGCCGCCCTGGAGGCCCGCCGGCTTCGCGAGGCGGGCCGGCAGGCCGAGCGCGAGGCCAGAGCCAGCGAGGATCGATTTCGGGCACTCGCGGAAGTTCACGCGGCGATGCTCGATGCGCTTCCCGCCAACGTCGCGCTCCTGAACGGGGATGGGGTGATCGTCGCAGTCAATGAGGCGTGGCGCCAGTTTGCCCGGGACAATGCGCTGGTGGATCCCGCGTTTGGTGTCGGGCAGAACTACGTCGCCGTCGCTCGACGCGCGACCGGCCCGTTTGGCGACGAGGCCGACGAAGCCGCTGACGGCATTCACGCGGTGCTGAACGGAGTGCACACGCAGTTCGTGATGGAGTACCCCTGCCACGCGCCCGACGCGCGGCGTTGGTTCCGCCTGATGGCAACCCGCCTGCGCCGCGAGGAAAGGGCCGGCGCCGTGGTGATGCACGTAGACATCACGGATCGGAAGGTCGCCGAGGAAGGCCTGCGCAAGCTCTCAATGGCCGTCGAACAGAGCCCGGTCTCGATCGTCATCACCGACACGGGCGGACGCATCGAGTACGTCAACCCGTTCCTGACGTCGGTGTCCGGTTATTCCGTGGAGGAGGTTCACGGGCAGAACCCACGGATCTGGAGGGGAGGCGGTACGCCGGCAGAAACGTACGCGGACCTCTGGCGTACCATTACGGGCGGCGGTATCTGGGAGGGGGAACTGGAGAACACCCGGAAGGACGGGATCCCGTTCTGGGAACATGTGCGCATCGCTCCCATTCGAGACACGGCCGGTGTCCTCACCAATTACGTCGCGGTCAAGCAGGACATTACGCAACGGCGAGCGGCCGACCACGCGCTGCGCGCCGCGCAACAACGGCTTCAGCACGTCGTCGAATCGAGCAGCGCCGTGATCTTCGTGCAGGCGGCGACGCCCGAACCCGGCGTGCCGGTCTGGATCAGTGCCAATGTCTCCGACGTGCTTGGGTACGAACCGGCCGACGTCGCAACGTTTGGCTGGTGGCAGGACCGAATTCATCCCGACGACCGCGACAGCGTGATCGCCGCCGCGTTGCGGGTTCCCGCTTCTGGCTCGATGACGCACGAGTATCGGTTCCGCGCTGCTTCCGGCTCCTACCGCTGGATTCACGACGAACGCCGCCTGGTGCGCGACGTCGCGTCCGGTCGCCTCGAGGTGGTGGGCTCGTGGCTCGACGTGACCGAACGGAAGGACCTCGAAAGCCAATTCCACCAGTCGCAGAAGATGGAGGCTGTGGGCCGCCTGGCCGGCGGAATTGCCCACGACTTCAACAACCTGCTCACGGTGATGATGGGGTATGCCGAGCTCACCCTGACCGACCTGGCCCCGGACCTGCCGTTGCGCGCCGACATCGCCGAAATCCTCAGTGCGGGCGAGCGCTCGCGCGACCTGATCCGGCAGCTCCTGGCGTTCAGCCGCCAGCAGGTGCTTGCACCGCGAGTGCTCAGCCTCAACGCCGTCGTGTCGTCGATCGAACCGATGCTGCGCCGCCTGGTGGGCGAGGATGTGGAGGTGGTGTGCGGCCTCAGTCCGGACATCGGTCCAATCCTTGCCGACGTGGGGAACATCGAGCAAGTCATCGTGAATCTGGCCGTCAACGCACGCGACGCGATGCCTGACGGGGGCACATTGACCATCGAGACCGGCGAGCGTGACCTTCCCAGCACCGAACCGGCCAGGAGTGGGCTCGGGGCCTCCGTCCCGCACGTACTGCTCGCAGTGAGCGACACCGGGACGGGTATGGACGACGCCACGAAGGCGAGAATCTTCGACCCGTTCTTTACGACGAAGGAGCAGGGCAAGGGGACGGGACTCGGCCTGTCCACGGTGTACGGAATCGTCAAGCAGAGCGGCGGCGAAATCGCCGTGTACAGCGAACCGGGCGAAGGCACCACGTTCAAAGTCTACCTTCCGCGCACCTCGGGTGTCGCCGAGCCCATCGTAGCCGCCCCCGCTCAGGAGCCGGTTCGCGGAGGGCACGAGACGATCCTTGTTGTCGAGGACGAGCCGATGTTGCGGGCGTTCTGTCACTCGGTTCTCAGCCGGCTTGGTTACCAGGTCGTCGTGGCGGCGAACCCGGAACAAGCGTTGCCGATCTTCAAGGCCCGTCCAGACGAGATCGACCTGGTCATTACGGACATCGTCATGCCCGGCATGCCCGGAACCGAACTCGCGGACCGGTTGGTCCAGATCCGGCCGTCCCAACGTGTGGTGTTCGTGTCCGGTTATACGACGCTCGCCCTCAGCGCGCGCCAGGAACCGAGTGCGCGGTTTCCGCTGCTGGAAAAGCCGTTTTCGCCGGCGTCGCTCGGCCGCCTGGTTCGAACCGTGCTCGACCGGGACTAGCAGAGTACAATTGAGCAGCTGGGATTTATAGCTCACCAGCAGACCTGAGACATCGGTAACAGGTCAGGTCTCCGCTCGGGCGGGCTTCGGGATGAACATCCGGGGAGATAGGAAATCCATAGTCCAGCAACATGGGTAACACTTTGGATTACCCACGGATGATGCAGTCTTTTTCGTCCACCGTGGCCAGCAGCACGGTGTTGAAGCAGATGTTCCAGACGCAGTCGTCGGCGGCCAACCCAGTCATATTTTCTAGACCGCCGTCTCTCTCGAATGCACAAATCGCCGCCCCACCCCGAGGAGTACGGTCGACTTACCAATGTCGAACGCTATCGCGCGTTACATGGCTTCGCGCTTAGGCGCCTGAATGAGCTGAGACATACGTACGATGTTGCGGTCACTGACGTTCTGCCGGACGCGTACTGGCCTGCCCTTCGCTTCGAGCGTCCAGCCGTGCGTATTGCACCTCGGGATGCCGCGGCGGCACCTATGGTGTTTGCGTTTACGACGTTCCCGGGGCTTGTCGTACGGTTCGGCAATTGGTGCGATGAGCACTTCCCCGTGTGCGGATGCGACGCGTGCGACTCCTCGACCGAAGACGAATCCGCCCGTCTCGACAAGTGCATCGCCGCCGTAACCGCTGGCCAGTTTCACGAAGCGATCACCTTGCCACTTCTCGGTAGTGCGGGACTTTCCAATTCGTACGGCTCCGCGGGCCCTTCTCGCTGGGCCCGCCTTACTCGGCGCCGAGCGCGAGAACTATTGCGCGGCAGTACCAACGTTCGGCATTGGATACCGTGGACGCGCATCGCACCTCGGTAGCAGACGGTCCAAACGGGGCGTTGCTGGAGTGGCCGGATTCCGGGTCATCGTGACTTGCCCCGGAAGCCTTGATTCGGCAGCATCAATACGCCCGTCCGCTCGGCCCCACAGCTCAATTCCGAATTGGTAGGCTGGACCTCCCACACCCCTGGCGATCATGGCAGACGAAGCATTGGTTGTGCGCTACGAGGTATTTCGCGGAGCATTCACAACATGGGATGTGCTTTTTCATCAGGCGGCCGCGTTTGCCTCCGAGATCGGGCGGGACCGCCTCATCGGCATATCGCATTCAGAGGACCAGGAGGACGGCGTGGTCACCGTTTGGTACTGGGGTGAACCCGACGGTGGGCCGGCGGCCAGCTAACCGGGGCTTACTGCTGATCAGTTAGCGCGAGACGTCCTTACTTCGGAATATTCGCCATGGACTTGTTGAAGAGTCGCACGCTGCCCGCTTTCATTGCCGAGTGCTGCTGGAATCTGCTGGCCGGGTGTGTGGCGAGATGCGGACGAAGGCCTTCGGTAACGGCGAGTGACAGCTGTCAGCACTGGCTTTTCTGGCCTCGAGGCACTTTCATCCGCAAGCAGTATTTCTTCCGCAACTCGGCGAGAGGTCTCCTCGCATGGGACGTCGATCGCCTCGTATCGGCGTCGGCAGCGTTCGCCGTAAAACGAGTCCCGCTGGTTTTGCGATCATCCTGTCCGCGGACGGTTCCGTGATGGACGGCATGCACCGGGTCGTCAAGGCAACGCTCGCCGGACACCAGGACATAAGCGCGGTGCAATTCGAGCAGGATCCGGAACCGGACTTTGTGGCGAACGCTGAAGCCACAGGACTTCTTTGCTCTTCATGCGGCGTTGTGCAACGCTTCTGGCGGTTGTCGCTGCAATTGCATCGATCGCTACGGACCGGGCACGTAGTTCAGCGTCGGTGACCACAGCCGTTCTCGCGCTGGTCATTCTGTCGACATATGGACTGTACTTTCGGCGTGCCAACGCCAGCTTTGCTGAAGCGAGCATTACGCACGAGGCTCTTCCTGTCGAGTTGGCGCGTTGGGCTTCGTGGCATTGGTTCCGCACAGCGTTCGGCCTCGTCGCTCTGGCCTCGTCGTTGCTGGCATTGCGTGGCGGCGCGAACTTCTAGCAAATGAACCGGCCGCCTGGCTATTCGTTCAACCGGACGGCTTCCGGCGGCGTTTAACTCCAAGGTCAGGGCACATGGAACCACGTCAACTCGTTCGCTCCGGGGTCGAAGCCTTCAATCGCGGCGACGCCGACGCCTTGGCCACCATGGTCTGCGTCGTAGAGAACATCTTCCGGAAAGGTGAATGGGCCATCCTGGAATGGCGCGATCCCTGGGTCTTCGCGGTTGCGGCTTCTTCCATCCCGATCGCGAAGGAATGGGAATCGCCGAAGCGCAGGCGCATCAACGATGAGCAAAGGACGGAAGCATGAACCCCACCAACAACCACGATGGGCGAATCGCCGGAATGATCTTTGCGTCCGTCTACCCACACTATCTCGCAAAGGTAGAGAAGAAGGGGCGGACCAAAGCTGAATTGCACCGGGTGATCAGCTGGCTCACGGGCTTCAACGACACGATGCTGCAGAAACTCATAAAAGACAGAGTGACTTTTGAACAGTTCTTTCGCCAGGCCAGGCTGAACCCGAACGCGCGGCTCATCACGGGTGTGATTTGCGGCTATCGAGTTGAAGAGATAAAGAATCCGTTAACACAGAAGGCCCGGTACCTGGACAAGTTGGTCGACGAGTTGGCGAAGGGGCGCGCAATGGAAAAGATTCTGCGTACGGAATGAGCGTGGGCCGAATGACCCAGATGCGACCGACGTCGAACAGGCGATGTCACACGCCCGGGCGCCAGCTGACCAGCGTTACTGTGGGCGAGACGAGCGGCAACTTCACGTCTCGCGCTCGGCCTCATCCAGCACTAGCATCAGTGACATGCACTTCATGGTCGTCGTACTGCAGAGCGCCCTTGATCGGGCAGGCCCACATGACCCCTCGCGTGCAAACCTACGAAGCCCCGGGCATCACCGTGACCTTCGACCCGACGATTTGTATTCATTCTGGGGTTTGCGTCCGCGGCTTGCGCGCGGTCTTCGACGTATCCCGCAAGCGCTGGATTCATGCGGGTGCCGCCACGCCGGATGAGGTCGCTGCCCAGATCGACCGCTGTCCGTCGGGTGCGCTCAGGTACCAGCGCCCCACGGCCGAGTCTGACGCCGCGACACCGGGTAACTGACGACGATTGGAACTGACGGCCGCCCACTCCGACGGATGTGCCGGGGTCTGCGTCCCGGCCATCCGGACCGCGTGTTCACGCACTTCTGGGAAAAATCGCGTGGCTCGTGGCATGCCTGTTGCGCCCACGGCGCCGCACGACGCACTTTGGGGGTTCACCGCTGGAGGTACCAATGCGCCGCATGCTGATTGCCACTTTAGTTTCTGCCCTTGCTCTCTCGTCCGGACGGCTCGCAGCCCAGGACCACGCCCACGCAGGCGACAAGGTGGGAACGGTGAGTTTTCCCGTGTCGTGCAACGCCGAGGCGCAGCAGCGGATGAATGGCGCGGTTGCAATGCTGCACTCGTTCTGGTTCCCGGAGGCACGCAAGGCATTTGAGTCTGTCGCACAGGCCGACCCGGCCTGCGGCATGGCACACTGGGGCGTGGCACTCACTCACTTCGGCAATGCGATTGCCGGTGGCGCCGGTCCTGAGGGCCTGGCGGCCGGATGGGCGGCGACGCAAAAGGCGATTGCGGCCGGGGCAAAGAGTCCGCGTGATCAGGCCTACATCAATGCCGTCGCCACGCTCTTCCGCGACCACGACAAAACACCCAATCGCGCACGAATGGCCGCGTACGAGTCGGCGATGAAGGGGATTGTCGACCAATTTCCGTCCGACACCGAGGCCAAGGTGTTTCACGGTGTCATCATGGTCGCCAACGCGCCACCGACGGACATGACGTTTGCCCAGCAAAAGAAGGCGGCGGAGATCCTGACGGCGCTGTACAAGGAGCAGCCGAACCATCCGGGACTCGCGCACTACATCATTCACGCCTTCGACTCGCCGCCGCTGGCCAAGTTTGCGATCGACGCGGCGCGGCAGTATGCGGCGATCGCACCAGCAGCGCCGCACGCACTGCATATGCCGTCGCACACCTTCACACGACTCGGCTATTGGGACGAGTCGATCCAGACCAACCGACGCTCGGCGGACGCTGAGCCGGCGCCGGGCGGCAAGGCCCATCCGATGGACTATATGGTATACGCGTACCTGCAGCAGGGGCGCGACGCGGCTGCGCTTGCCGTCATCCAGGAACTGGGCGGGAATACGACGGGCGAGTATATCGCTGGTTCGATCGGCGGCTACAACGCGCTGGCCATGCCAGCGCGCTACGCGCTCGAGCGCGAGGATTGGGCGGCGGCGCGCGGATTGAGTGTTGGCAGTGGCGCTGCGTCCGTGGTGGCCGTGCGCCGGTTTGCGCGCGGAATGGGCGCGGCTCGGTCGGGAGATGTGGCTGCGGCGAAAGCGGAAACGATGGAACTCGAGAAACTCGCCGCCGCACTCAAGGCGCAGAATGACGCCTACTGGGCGATTGCCGTCCACGCGCAGCAGCTCGCCGTATCGGCGTGGGTCGCGCACCTCGAAGGCCGACATCAGGACGCGCTCCGACTCGCGCGCGAAGCAGCTGATATGGAGGAAACCGTCGAGAAGCACGCCGTGACGCCAGGACCACTTCTGCCGGCGCGCGAACTCTACGGCGACATCCTGATGGTTCACAATCAGCCGGCCAATGCGCTCGCGGCGTACGAAGAGACGCTCAAGCGGGAGCCGAACCGATTTCGCACCATCTACGGCGCTGCCAAAGCCGCGAAAGCCGCAGGTCAGACGGACGTCGCGCGACGATACTACGGCGACCTGGTGAAACTGGTCGACGCGAAGTCGGAGCGGTCGGCGCTCAGCGAAGCGAAGGCGTTTCTCGCGCAGAAGTAGCCGGCGACACAGCGGGGCGCGTTGTTCAGAAGAACGGCTGGTACCGCGGCTTCCAGAGCCGGTCGTACGTGAGTCCCACGCGAAGCAGCATGCTTGCCCCGGGCGTGCTGTTGGTGCTCACCTTGCCCTGAAAGAAGAAGAAGTCGGCGGCGATGGACAGCGACAGCTCGTCCACCAGCGGTACCGATATCTCGTGCACCATGTTGTACCGCAGCGCGAGGTTGCGCGGCGTGTCGCCGGGCGATGGCACGAAGTACGTGAAGTCGTTGCGCATCCGGTAGGTCACGTCGCCGGTCGAACCCGCGCGTGCCGACCCGCCGAACCGCCGCTCGAGATCGGCGATCGCCTGCGCGCCGTACTGCGGGTTGGGCTCGCCGAGGTCGTTCTCGATGGCGGCCCCGAGTTCCAGGCGCCGCCACACGTCGCTGCCGATCCGCAGGTAGCCTGCCGTCGCCCGAAGGGCCATCTGCCTCGGGTTCTTCAGTTTGGTGACGACGTCCTCGGTGGGCGTGAACTCCGTGTCGAACATTCCGCGCACGAACGGCCGCCACTGTGCGCGCGAGCCGCTCGCCTCTGATGGGCGAAAGGTGATGTCGAGCTTGAGGTCGTCGGCTGTCTCGGTGGCCGGTGGACTATCGGGGCCCGGCACACCCTGCCGCGCATACGCGATGCTGAGCCCCAGGTCGGTGGCCGAGGCGCGGCGCCCCTGCGTCGCGACAATACGGCCGCTCGTGCCCACCACCCAGCTGTTTCGCGTGTTCACCCGGCTCTCGGGTACGCTGCTGTAGCCGGATGACTTCGAGACCTGGTTCAGCGACACCCAGAGCGTGGGCCGCAAGAACGTAAAGCTCAGCACGTTGACGTGCGGTTGGCCGGGCGCCACGAGTTCGGCGATCCGATCGATCTGCCCGGAACCCCTGCTCTCGGCGCGAATCAGGCGCAGCTGTTCGAACACGAAGTCCTTGAGTGCGAGCGCGGCGCCGTCGTCCGACGGCACGAGTTCGCCACCCGCGCCGATCGTGAACAGCCGTCTCACGCGCCGCCCGCGCGAGAACGTCCTGGCGCGCGCCCCCTCGTACAGCACGTCACTGGTCGCCACGCGATAGTACGTCTGGTTGTCGAGCCGGTGGCCAAGCACGAGCCCCCTGGCCATGTCGATGCCGCTGGTCGCCAGCTCACCGCGCGTGTCGGCGCTGAGCATCGCGCGCAGGTCCGAGCCGAGCACGTCGAGCACCACCACCTGATCCTCGGTCCAGAGCCACGCTCCGACTTCGTTCTCGTGGAGCTTTCCAATGAGCGGTGGAAACTGGTCGAGCCGGCGGATCACGGCCACTTCTGCACTGGCGCGGAGCCGGAGCAGCCGCGCCATGAACGACTCCCACATCGCCTGCGACATGCGGCCCTGGCGCGTCACGTCGTCAAACGTGCGCAACTCGGGATGCTGCTCGGCCATGTCCACGAATGCCGGGACCATCAGTTCGCCGCGCGGCTGGCGCGCCACGACGGCCAACTCATTGATCTCACGCATCATCGCGGCATCGGGCTGTGTGCGGTCGGTCACCGGCTCCACTTCGTTAACCATCGCCGCCAGGTACGGCGCGGGCTGGCCGGGCCGCGTGGCAAAGCCGAGGTCGAGTCGCCCCACGGTCACACCATTGGCGGCGCTCCGCGCTACGAGCGCGGGAGCGCCCGGCCGCGCAAACGGTCGCTGCGGCAGATCCACGCGCGTGACCGCGCGGTCCGGCGCCCAGCGCGCCGGCATGTCGGCCACGATCGCATCCACGCCCGCCACTTCCTGCGCGATCACAGCATTGTCGGCGGCGTCAAGGTTCGATAGCACCACGATCGAGTTTGCGCCGGCCGCGCGGAGCCGGTCCACCTCACGGCGTGCGGCGTCACGCGGCGCCTCGAACGTGAAATCGTTCGCGGTGGCGCGCGTAAGCCGCTCGCGGGCGCGCGCATTTACGAGTCCCACGAGTCCAACATTCAACCGGCCAAACGACACCAGGCGGCTCGGCCTGAAGAGCAACGAGTCCTTCGCCCTGACGTTCGCGGCAAGCAGCGTCAGGTCGGGAAACGCGCGCCGCAGAGAATCGAGTGCCTTGGCGCCCAGCGAAAGCTCAAACTCGAACGGCACCACGGCCGAGTAGCCAAGTCGCCGCAGCACCGTGAAGTCGAGGTGCGCGCGGTCGACCGGCCGAATGTCCAGGTCGCCCCGCTGATGGCCGAGGTCCACCGTGATCGTGATCGCGCCGGCGGCCTCTGCTCCTCCGCGAATGCGACGCAACACTGTGGCGCGCGTGGCCATTTGCCCGAGGTTGAACGGAAGCTCGAAGAGCCGCGAGTCGAGCACGTCCACGCGGTTCATCTCACCCACTGTCCACGCGGCCGGATCCAGCGGCCACACCGCGCCCGGCTCCTCCACGATCACCACCCGCTGGTCTTCGGGCGTGCGCAGCCGCGAGACGGTGACGCGAGTCTCGACGAGATCGGGAAAGTCGATCATCCGCCGCGGATTGCGCTCCAGCATCGCGATCAGGTCCGGCTCAGGGCGCCATGGATCGGACAGCAACATCACCCCTGTCGACGCCAATGCGCGCACATTGCCGAGTCGCTCGGCGTTCGCACGCTCGGCGAGCACGAAGGGCAGCTCGGTTCCCTGGGGCTCCTGGCCGGGAAGAAAGATCACAATGCCGGGCGCTCGCCACGCCATGTGGCTCACAAGCTTGAATGGCGCGCCCTCGGCGTTGGCCTGCTCGGTGAGCAGTTCGTGTTCATCCTGCGCGCGACGCACGCCGAGCGCGCCCAGGCTGCGGCCGGTGTAGATGATGGAAGCGCGTAGCGTGTCCGCGGGCACAGGCCCTTGCGCCTGGGCCGCCGCGGTCGGTGCAGCGAGTCCGACCGTCAGGGCCAGAGCCGGCGCGAGCAGCACTGCGCGAATCAGTATGAGCGCGGCCGCGCTCATCGCGGCTGGCTCAGACTTCACATCACCGGCCCCCGCGGCAACACAATCGCGCCCAGCCCGAGGCGCTTGAGCAGTTCATTGAGCGCGGCAACATCGCGATCAATAATCGTGCGGAGCCGTGCATTCACCGGAGCCATGTCCTTTCCTATATCCGAGAGGCGCGTGCTCGCCGCCGGAGCAGGACGCCCCTTCGGGCCGCCAGCGATATAGCCATCGCTTCCAGTGACGAAACCGTAGAGCTCCATCAATTGATTGTCGAGCTTGCCGGCGAAACGAATGGGATCCTGCCCGCTCTGGCTCTTCACCTGCGTGTATTCCAACTCGACATTGCCGAGCTTGCCGTTGAGCGAGTCCACGGCAGTCCGGACTGCACCATCCTGATTGATACGCGCGGCCTGCTCCACCGCGCGCTGCGCCTGCTCGCGCACGGCGCGAATGGTCTCGAGCGCCGTCTGCACCACGTTGATCGAGTCACGAATGGCGCTTCCGAGCCGGAACTGTTCTTCGTAGTCCGCTTGCGTGAGCGTCGGCAGGCGAGGATCGGCAAGCAACCGGAAGGTCTGCGAGACGGTAACGCCATTGGCGTTGAGTCGCGCGGTGTACGTGCCGGGTGGCGCCTTCACGCCACCGCTGTATCCCCAGACCACCTGGCCCTTCAGGCGCTTTGGTGCGGCGTAGGTGAGGTCCCAGGTGACGCGATGCATTCCGGCCTTCGTGGGAAGTGCGGTGAGTTGGCGCTCGCGTGCCTTGGCCGTGTCGCTGGTGAATCCACGCACCAACTGGCCGCGGGCGTCCAGCACATCGAGTGTGACCTCGCTCGTTGCCGCTTGGCGCAACAACACATGAAGACTGGCGCCCGTGACGAGTGCATCCGGGGCACTTTCCACGCCCCCCGCCCCGCCATTGCCACCGCCAACCTGAATGCGATACGCATCGCGCGGCTTGAAGAGATGCGCAGCGGCGCTGCGCGACACGCTCGCCGCTTCGTGCAGCGGCGTCAGGTCGTCGAGAATCCAGAGCGAACGTCCTTGCGTGGCCACCACGAGGTCGTTGCGGTGTGCGCGCAGGTCGGAGACCGGAGTAATGGGAAGGTTGAGCTGCAGCGACTGCCACGATGTCCCGCCGTCGAACGTGACGAAGAGACCATGCTCGGTGCCCGCGTAGGCCAGGCCGTCCTTCACCGGATCTTCGCGGACGGCGCGCACGGGCGAGGTGGCGGGAAGTCCCGCCGTCACCTGGCGCCAGGTACGGCCATAGTCGTCCGTGCGAAAGATGTACGGGCGCGGATCGTCCATGCGGAACTTCTGCACGGCAACCCAGGCCCGGCCCGGCTGGTGTTCCGACAGGTCGATGTTCTCCACCGTGCCCAGCGCCGGCATCCCCGGCGGAGTGACATCCTGCCAGCTGCGACCGCCATCGCGCGTGATGTGCACGCGACCGTCATCCGTGCCGGCCCAGAGTGTGCGCGCATCCTTTGCGTCCTCGGCGATCGCGAAGATGGTGTTGTAGATCTCCACGCCCGTGACGTCGTTGTTGATCGGCCCACCCGCGGCGTTCTGGTGTGCCTTGTTGTTGGTCGTCAGGTCCGGCGAGATCTCTTCCCAGTTCATGCCGCCGTCGCGTGTGCGGAGCACCATCTGCGCGCCGTGATACACGACGTTGGGGTCGTGGCGTGACACGACGATCGGGGCCACCCACTGGAAGCGATACTTGAGGTCCTTCGCGGCCTGCCCCAGTTGCAGCTGGGGATACGCGATCACGTTGCGACGGTCGTCGGTGGTGAGATCCCAGCGATTAATCGCTCCGCCGTAGCATCCGCCCCAGAGGATGTTCGGATGATCGGGGTGCAGCGCCACTGGTCCCGTCTCGCAGCCAGAGGCATAGCGCCACTCGTTCATCGGATGGAGAACATTCGGTCCACTCCACGCCGGAATGCTGATGCTCGTGTTGTCCTGCTGCGACGAGTACACGCGATATGGGAATCCATTGTCCACTGCCACATCGTAGAACTCCGCCGTCGGTTGGCCGTTCATCGACGACCAGGTCTTGCCATGCGTGAGCGAGACCACGCCCCCGCCATCATCGGCCAGCACCATCAGGCGCGGGTCAGTGGGGTTGATCCAGAGGTCGTGCGTGTCGCCGTGCGGAATCTCGATGGCAGTGAACGTCTTGCCGCCATCCACCGAGCGATAGAGGCTGGTGTTGAGCGCGTACACGGTGTTCTCGTTCTGCGGATCGGCCTCGATGCGAGTGTAATACCAGGCGCGCTGACGGAGATTGTTCTCGCTGTTGGTGCGGGTCCACGTCTTGCCGGCATCGTCCGAGCGATAGACGCCGCCCTCGGGCTCGGCCTCGATGATCGCCCACACGCGATCTGGGTTCGCGCCAGAGACCGTGATGCCGATCTTGCCCGTCAGGCCAGCGGGCAAGCCGCCGCCCAGCTTGGACCAGGTGTCACCGCCGTCGGTGGACTTGTAGATGCCGCCCTCGCGACTTCCCGATATCATCGTCCACGGTTTGCGCTCGGCGCGCCACATCGCGGCATACAGAATGCGCGGGTTGGTCGGGTTGACCACCACGTCGGACGCACCGGTCGAGTCGTTGAGGTAGAGCACCTTGTCCCACGACTTGCCGCCATCCCTGGTACGGAACACGCCGCGCTCGGCGTTCTTGCCGAACGGATGACCCAGGGCGGCGAGCCAGGCGACGTCCGGGTTCGTGGGGTGGATCGCGAGGCGGCGGATGGCGCCGGACTCGCCGAGCCCGACGAAGGACCATGTGCGGCCCGCATCGGTGGACTTGTAGACGCCGCGGCCCTGTGACGAGTTGCCGCGAATGTCGGCCGAGCCCGTGCCAACGTAGATCACGTTCGGATCTGAGTTGGCGACGTCGATGGCCCCGATAGACCCGCCAAAGAATCCGTCGGAAATGTTGGTCCACCGGTTGCCGGCGTCTTCGGTTTTCCAGACGCCGCCACCCGTGCTCCCCATGTAATAGAGGTGGGGCTGCCCCGCGACGCCGGTGACGGCGGTGGAGCGTCCGCCGCGGAACGGCCCGATCATCCGGTACTTGAGACCCGAGTACAGGGCGGTGTCGACCGTGACCGCCGCGCGCGGTTGCGCAGCAAGGAGGGCAGGAATCAGGAGCGTGAAAGAGGCGAGGTTGCGCATCGGACGGAGGGGTAAAGTGGGTGCTGATAAAATGTGGAGACCGGGAGGTGTCCGCCGGAAGCGGGCGGTCTCGGGACATTCATACATTTCACGTAGCGGCCCAGGTCAGATTCCCGAATCCCGCAGGTGGTAAGCGATGACGAAGACTCCGAAGAACAGCGTTTGCCTTTGGTACGAGCGTGACGCCGAGGCGGCGGCACAGTTCTATGCAAGAACGTTCCCTGATTCGTCCGTCGGCGCCGTGCATCGCGCGCCGGGCGACTTCCCGTCGGGCAAGGAAGGAGACGTGTGGCTGGTGGAGTTCACCGTGATGGGCGTGCCCTGCCTGGGATTGAATGGCGGGCCTCAGTTCACGCACAGCCCAGCGTTCTCGTTCCAGGTTGTGACCGAAGACCAGGCCGAGACAGATCGATATTGGAGCGCGATCGTAGGCAACGCCGGCGAAGAGAGCGCGTGCGGGTGGTGCAAGGACAAGTGGGGTGTCTATTGGCAGATTACGCCGAGGGTGTTGATCGAGGCGCTCAACGGGCCCGATCGCGCGGCCGCCAAGCGGGCGCTGGAAGCAACGATGCCCATGAGAAAGATCGAGATCGCGGCAATCGAGGCGGCCGTCCGCGGCTGAGCACCTGACGGGCTACGGGAACACCGAGTCTCACCCTCGCACCGGATGACGATGCGCGCACAGAGTGCGTTGCCTTTCCTGGTGCTGACCTTCGGCTTCACGTGGGCCGCGTGGTTTGCTGCGGCGGCACTCGCCGAAGACCGCGAAGGTGGCTTGGCCCGCGGCTTGAGCGGACCGCTCTTCTACTTGGGCGTGGTTGCGCCGGCATTGGTCGCGATAGCACTGACGCGTTGGACGAACGGGCGAGAAGGCGTGGTGCGCCTTTTCGCGGAGATCGGGCGCTGGCGCGTGGGCCTTCGATGGTATGTCTTGGCCCTTGTCTACTTCATCGCGATCAAGTTGGGCGCCGCGCTGGTGCAGCGTGTCGCCACGGGTGGCTGGCCCGCGTTTGGTGAGGCACCAGTGCTGCTGCTGTTCGCCGGGGTTCTCGCCTCGACGTGGGTCCAGGCCGGCGAGGAACTCGGCTGGCGCGGATACCTGCTGCCGCGCATTGCGTGTCGGATGGGGCTCGGCACGGCGAGCATCGGCCTCGGGCTCATCTGGGCACTGTGGCACCTTCCGTTGTTTTACATCGACGGCAGTGGCAGCACAGGTCAGTCGTTTCCGGTCTATACGTCGCACGTCACTGCCCTCTCCGTCGCCATGGCATGGCTCTATTGGCGAACGGGGCGCAGTCTGCTGCTCGTAATGGTGATGCACGCCGCGGTGAACAACACGACAAGCATTGTCGTGTCCGCGGTGCCGGGAGCCTCGAACGTCTGGACCCTCAGCGGTTCGTTTGTCGCGTGGGTAACGATCGGGCTGTCGTGGCTTGTGGCATTCGCAATGCTCTGGGATATGCGCGGAGCCACGCTGGATGCTGCAGAGGTCGGCGCCACTAAACCGCCCGAACAGTTAAACGCATCGGCAGGCTAGCGGCATCCATATATGGACGGCGCGCGGCGGCCCACCGCCGAAGGCTGCCGGACCAGTTACGGTACAGGGTGTCGTTGAGCGGACTGCAAGCGATACCCGGGGAGAGTCAAAGATGGCTTGGAAGCTGTTGGCGAGTGCGACATTGATCACAGGCGCAGCTACGGGTGGAGTGGGTTGGCTGACGAACCGTCCGGCGAATGCGGACGTTCGTCACCCGGCGCTCCGCGGCACGCTGGTCTCGACCATGGACATGCAGGTCAGCCGCTCCTCGCACACGGCGACCGCGTTGCCCGACGGTCGGGTGCTGGTAGCGGGCGGGTTTACTGAAAAGGGGTCGCCGAAGGGTGCGGAAATCTTTGAACCCGGCGCGCAACGATTCGCACCGCTGCCACCGATGGTCACGACACGTCACAGCCACACGGCCACGCTGCTTCCCGATGGGAAGGTGCTTATTGCCGGCGGCTACGGAGAAGGCACGGTGACGCTGACGGCTGCAGAGTTGTTCGACCCCAAGTCGAACACCTTCAGCCCGACCGGTTCGATGCTGGCCGCTCGCGCGGACCACGTCGCCATTCCTCTTGCGAACGGCAAGGTGCTGATCGCAGGAGGCCTGGGGCCTGACTGGACTTTCCTGGCAAGCGCGGAGATCTATGATCCCGCGACTGGCCGCTTTTCAGCCACGGGTAGCATGGCCACACCGCGCGAGAGCCACGCCGCCGTACGGCTCAAGGATGGACGGGTGTTTGTCGTTGGCGGGCATAACGGGCAGCGGCGAAACCTCACGCTCCTGACGTCGGCGGAGACGTATGACCCTGCCAGCGGTGTGTTCACGCATGCAGGTGCGATGCGCATTCGGCGCCACAAGCACGACGCTGTGCTGCTTCAGTCAGGCCAGGTCCTGATCACCGGCGGCGCCGACGAGCGCGATGGGCGCGGTGTGTATACCTCCACTGAGTTGTTCGACCCGACGACCGGAGCTTACGCGGCCGGTCCGGCGATGCAGCTCGGCCGCTACAAGCACGAGGGCAGCAGCGTGGTTCTCCCGAGCGGCATTGTGTTGATCTCCGGTGGCGCACCCCAGGCCGAAACGTATGACCCCGCAAGCCGGAGTTTCACGATTGTCGCCGGCGAAGCGCGCATGGCAGGGCAGTTCTCTGCCGCCGCGCCACTGCCAGGCGGCGGTGCGCTGATTACCGGAGGCTACGGCGATGGCACAGGTCCGCGGACATCGGCGTGGTTGTACCGGCCATGAGTTGTCATGACCGCCGAACCGCGGCTGCCTGCCTGCAGATATGCGGGCGGCAGTACACCCACAGGGATCACGAGCATGCGACTTGAATAGTCGCGTGCTGGTCACTGGCGCCACCGGCTACGTCGGTGGGCGTCTATGGCCCCTGCTCGAGGCGCAAGGCCGACAGTTACGCTGTGTGGTGCGGCGACGCACGGAACTCGCGTTGAAGGTGGGGCCGACCACCGAGGTCGTAGAGGGAGATGTCCTGAAGCCCGAAACGCTCGGGCCTGCCATGGACGGGTGCGAGACTGCCTATTACCTCGTGCACTCGATGGGATCGGATCGCGATTTCGAGTCTCAGGACCGGATCGCGGCCGTCAACTTTGCGACTGCAGCGCAGCGCGCCGGCGTGCGCCGCATCATCTACCTGGGAGGTTTGGGGCACGGGGCGAGTCTCTCACCGCACCTGCGGAGCCGGCACGAAACCGGCGACCTGCTCCGTGAGTCCGGCGTGCCCGTGCTGGAGTTCCGGGCATCCATCGTGCTTGGCTCGGGAAGTTTGTCCTTCGAAATGATCCGCGCGCTCGTTGAGCGCTTGCCGATCATGATCACGCCGCGTTGGGTGGAGATCGAGGCGCAGCCGATCGCCATCGACGACTTGCTGGCCTACCTGGTTGCCGCGCTGGACGTACCACTCGCGGAGAGCCGCGTGTTTGAGATCGGCGGCGCCGACCGCGTGTCGTATGGCGACCTGATGACCGAATACGCTCGGCAACGCGGACTGCGGCGGACGATGATTCGCGTGCCGTTCCTGACGCCGCGGCTCTCGAGTCTCTGGCTTGGTCTCGTAACGCCACTCTACGCCCGGGTTGGCAGAAAACTGGTCGAATCGATCAAGCACCCGACGATCGTACGCGACGCGTCGGCGCTCGACGCCTTCCCGGTCCGCCCGCGCGGAATGGGTGACGCGATCGCCGCGGCCATTCGCAATGAAGACCAGGACATTGCGAAGAGCCGATGGTTCGACGCGTTCTCATCCGGAAGCGACAGCCGTGATTGGGCTGGTGTGCGATTTGGTAACCGCCTGGTCGACTCGCGATCGCGGGACGTTGACGTTGCGCCAGCACAGGCCTTTGCACCGATTCGCCGCATCGGAGGCGAGACGGGCTGGTATGCCTACGACTGGCTGTGGCGGCTGCGCGGACTTCTCGACCTGCTTGTCGGTGGCGTTGGTGTCCGTCGCGGTCGGCCGACGCGAGAGAACCTGCAGGTCGGGGACGCGTTGGACTTCTGGCGCGTGGAGGTCTACGAACCCGGCCGGCGACTCCGGCTCGCCGCGGAGATGAAGCTGCCGGGCCGCGCCTGGCTCGAGTTCGAGGTGGAGCCGCAGGATGGCGGCGCGACCATCCGGCAGACCGCGCTATTCGACCCGATCGGTGTTTTCGGTCTGCTCTACTGGTATGCCCTGTATCCCCTGCACGAACTGGTCTTTTCCGGAATGCTCGCCAACATTGCCCGCGCGGCGACCGCTGAGCCCGCCCCTACGGCTTCGGAAGCGTCGCCCGGTGGGCGTTGATCGCGTTGACCGTGGTCGTCACGCGGAGATCCGCGACTTTGCGGCCAATGTCCAGCAGCCACGCGAGTGACTCGAACTTGATGCCGTTGATCTCGGCCTGACCGGCCTTCACGCGTTGCTGGAAGCGAATCGACTGCGGATCCACGAGCGCCATCGTGGCATCGATACCCAACTCCTCGTGCAACCCGCTGCTGCCCTGGCTTGCGCCAATCCGGATATTCTCGGGGATCTTGAGCTCGTTCTGAATGAACGGCTGCACATGAGACGTATGGTTGTAGTACTCGGCGATGTGCTTGAACGAGACGGAGGGTGCTGTGCCAGCGTACAACTTCGTGAGCGAATCCGCGGCGAACCGCATGCCAGCGGAGTTTCCACCGCTGTCGCCGAGATAGTAGATCTCCGTGAAGCCCATGCTGCGCAGGTAGTTCCCCATATCGAAGAGGAGCGCGCGGTATGTGGCCTGCGAGATCATCGGGCCAGCGCGGCCGGCGCGAACCTGGTCGCCGGCATTGCCGGGCTCGAGCGTGACGAGTGGCGCCACCAGCGTCTTGCCCATCTTCCGGGCAATCATCTCGCCCAGAAGCTTGTTGTTGATGTTGTGCTTGTCCATCGCGAGGTTGGCGCTGTTGTCTTCCACGCCGCCGGTCAGGATCAGGACCGTGGTGTAGCCGTCCTTGATCAGGTCGCGGAACTCGGGCTGCGTGAGCTCCGCGAGCCAGACGGTATTGATGCCCTCAATGGTGCGCGGCCTGTTGGCCGCCGCCTCGCGGGCGCGCAGCACCGAATCGCTCGGGGGAGCGCCCCGCTGCGCCGAAACAGTGGCCGCGAGCAGCGGCATCGTCATCAGGACCATCAACGTCTTGCGCATCGCATCTCCTTGGACTGGGCCAACGTACCCTGAATCTGGCGGAGAGGGACGCGGGCCGCCAACCTTTCAGATCTCTGGAGGACTGGAATGGCCGGGAAATCCGCGGACGCGACGAGCACACCACCAACACCCGAGGCGCAACTTCGCGGTTTCATCGCGAAGATGGACTCCAAGGATCAAGCACTCTTTCGCGCGGTGCGGTCCGCCGTGCGCAGACGATTGCCGACGGCGAACGAGCTGGTGTACGACTATCCCGGCAACCTCGTGATCTCGTATACGCCGACGGAGCTGGGCAAGGAGGGGATTCTTTCGCTCGCCGGTCGTCCCGGTGACCTCCGCCTGTACTTCGGCAATGGACCTCGCCTGCCCGACCCGAAGAAGTTGCTGATGGGATCGGCCGGGATGGTGCGCTACGTCCCGGTGGAGTCCGCGCGCCGACTGGCGAACCCGCATATTGAGGCCCTGATTGCCGGTGCGATTGCACGCTCCGGCGTCCCGCTGGCGACCAAAGGGCGTGGCGCCGTTGTCATCAAGAAGGATGGCGCATCACAGCGCCCACGCGGGAAGCCGAAGAAGTGAACGTTCGAGTCGTGCCCTATGACCCGCAGTGGCCGCTGATCTTTGCGGAACTTCACGATCGCGTCTGGCCCGTTGTCCAGCACGCGGCCATGCGCCTCGAACATGTGGGAAGCACAGCCGTACCGGGGCTTCGCGCCAAGCCCGTCATCGACGCCTGTATAGTCGTTGCTTCGCCGCGGGACATTCCCCACGTGGTAAAAGCGCTGACAACGGTTGGCTACGCACACCGAGGCGATTTGGGCGTCCCCGATCGCGACGCCTTCCGACCTCCTGCGGGCGTGCGCAAGCACCACCTCTACGCGAGTCCTCAACACAGCCTCAGTCTGAAGAACCAGCTCGGCCTGCGCGATTACCTCCGCGCCAACCCCGACACGGCCGGTCAGTACGGCGACCTCAAGGCGTCGTTGGCTGAGCGCTTCCCTGAAGACATCGACAGATACATCGCCGGCAAGACCGAGTTCGTCCTCGGGATTCTCCGGACGATCGGGCTCAATGATGACGAACTCGCAGAGATCAGGAGGATCAACACGCCGGCGTGAGCCCGGGTCCTGCGCCTTGCGGACCGGCCGGGGTTGACATAGGGGGAGGGGGTATATTACCATTCTCCCATGACCACAAAAACCATTCACATCCCGGTCAGCGGCATGACCTGTGCCGCCTGTCAGTCGCGCGTGCAGCGCACGCTGCAGAAAGAAGGGGGAGTCGCCGACGCAACCGTGAACCTGATGCTGCACCAGGCGACGGTGACGTACGATCCCGACGCCGTCGCGCCGGAACGGCTGGTCCAGGCGATTCGCGACACCGGATACGGCGCGGAACTCGCCGACCCCGCGCAGACTGCGTTTGAGGAACAGGCCGCGCACGATCACGCGGTGGACGACGAGTTTCATGCGCTGCGCACCAAGGCCGTTGTGAGTGGGCTGGCCGGCGTCATCGCGATGGTCGTCTCGATGCCGCTGATGTCGCAGCTCGCATCGCTCAATCACGCACACAGCGGCGCGGTCGATCCGGTAATGCAATGGTCTATGCGAACACTGGATCCCGCGATTCGCGCCGTTGCGCCCTGGCTCTACACGATTCCCACGGCCGCGATGGCGTGGACACTGATGTTCGTCACGCTCGGCGTGATGCTCTGGGCCGGCCGGCGCTTCTACACCAGCGCATGGGCGGCGCTCCGCCATCGTTCGGCGGACATGAACACGCTGATCGCCATCGGCACCGGGTCGGCGTTTCTGTACTCCGTCGTGGCGACGGTCGCCCCGGACATGTTCATCAGTCGGGGAGTGTCGCCCGACGTTTATTACGAAGCGGTGATTCTCATCATCGCGTTCATCCTCACCGGCAACGCCCTCGAGGCGCGGGCCAAGAAGCAGACGGCCTCGGCGCTACGTGCGCTCGTCGACCTTCAGCCCAAGACGGCTCGCATCGCGCGCGACGGTGGCGAACTCGACGTGCCGGTGGAACAGGTGGCTGCCGGTGACACCGTGATTGTGCGACCCGGGGAACGTGTGCCGGTGGACGGGCAGGTGATGTCGGGGAGCAGTGCAATCGATGAGAGCATGCTCACCGGCGAATCGCTTCCCGTGGCCAAGGCTGCCGGCGACCGGGTCATCGGCGGCACGATCAACCGCACCGGTGCGTTTCAGTACACGGCAACTACGCTGGGCGCAGACAGCATGCTCGCGCAGATCGTGAAGCTGATGCGTGATGCCCAAGGGTCGCGTGCGCCCATTCAGCGCCTGGCCGACCAGATCAGTGGCGTGTTCGTTCCGGTGGTCATCGGCATTGCAATCGTGACTTTCGGCGTGTGGTACGTGGCCGCGGACTCAGCGCCGGTCGCGCGCGCATTCACCGCCGCGGTTGCCGTGCTGATCATTGCCTGCCCCTGCGCGATGGGGCTTGCGGTGCCCACTGCGGTGATGGTTGCGACTGGAAAAGGCGCGTCGCTGGGCGTGTTGATCAAGGGCGGCGAAGCGCTGCAGCGCGCCGGGGACATCCAGACCATCGTGCTCGACAAGACGGGCACCGTCACTGAGGGTCGTCCGACGCTGACCGATGTGGTACCGGCTCCAGCGTCCACCCGCTCCTCTCGCGACCTGGTGTCGCTGGTGGCCTCGCTGGAAACACGCAGCGAGCACCCGGTGGCCGACGCCATCGTGCGTTACGCGAAGGATCAGGGCATCGTGCTCAGCGCGCCTGAGGGGTTCGATTCCGTCACTGGCCGCGGCGTGCTGGGCGTTGTCGACGGATCGGCGGTTGCGGTAGGCAACGTCGCGCTGATGGAAGACTATGCCATCGACATCTCGCCGCTGCGCGAGGCCGTCGAGCGCCTCGCCACTGATGGAAAGACACCAATGTTCGTCGCAGTTGACGGTGCGCTTGCCGGTGTCGTGGCCGTCGCCGACCCGATCAAGGAAACGTCTCGCGCGGCCATCGCCCGCATGCACGCGATGGGCCTCGAGGTGGTGATGCTGACCGGCGACAACGAGCGCACTGCGACCGCAATCGCGCGGCAGGCCGGCGTCGATCGCGTGGTCGCGGGCGTGCTCCCGGACGGCAAAGTTTCCGAGATCAAGCGCATCCAGGGCAGCGGCAAGGTTGTGGCGATGGTTGGCGATGGCATCAACGATGCACCGGCCCTCGCGCAAGCCGATGTCGGAATGGCAATGGGCACGGGCACCGATATCGCCGCAGAGGCGGCGGACGTCGTATTGATGCGCGGCGACCTGCGATCGGTGGCTCACGCAGTGGAACTCTCCCGCCGCACCATGCGCACGATGAAGCAGAATCTCTTCTGGGCGTTCATCTACAACGTGGTGGGAATCCCGATCGCGGCAGGCGCCCTCTACCCGGCATTTGGACTGTTGCTCAGCCCCATCCTGGCGAGCGCCGCAATGGCGTTCAGTTCGGTCAGCGTGGTTGGCAACAGCCTGCGACTTCGCCACGCGAGGATCAACGGTTGAGCGATCACTACGTCTCGGGGTACTTTGGGCGGGCCCGATGGCACAACGGAGATTGACATGGCGTCCACCAAAGAAAAGACTGCGAAGCGCGCGATTCCCGTCACCGAAACCGCGGGCTGTGCCTGCGTGATGCCAGGGGATGATCACAACGGTCGGCTCGCGGTGGCCGTGGATCCCGACGCCAAGGAGCGAAATCTCAAGCGGCTCCGGCGCATTGAGGGCCAGGTCCGCGGACTGCAAAAGATGGTAGAAGAGCAACGGTATTGCGCCGACATCATGACGCAGATTGCTTCCGTGCACGAGGCACTTCGCGGGGTGGGCCGCGAGCTGATGCGGAATCACCTCAAGCACTGCGCCTCAACGGCAATCAAGTCCAGCGCGGCAGACGCCGAGGCGATGTACGACGAACTGCTGGAGATGATGTACCGGCACAGCCGGTAGGGAGACTGAGATGAAGCGCCAATCAACAGCCGCCGGCAAGGCAGCCTCGTCGCGGAACGGCGCAGGCACGCAAGAGTCCGGCGACTGGCGCGCCAAGACGCTGGCGCGCATGCGCGCGCTCATCTTCGAGGCCGTTCCCGCGATGACCGAGGAACAGAAATGGAAGAAGCCATCGAACGGGATGGTCGGCGTTCCGGCCTGGTCCCACGGCGGCCTCATCTGCACCGGCGAGACGTACAAACAGGTTGTGAAGCTCACCTTCGCGCGCGGAGC
>Ga0207952_1000559_pt1 | contig 27180 bp, 20 predicted proteins | sample SubbioR12Aug_8Ca_FD_184831 | JGI IMG/M metagenome (GOLD analysis project Ga0207952, IMG submission 184831) | Serpentinite rock and fluid subsurface biosphere microbial communities from McLaughlin Reserve, California, USA - CR12Aug_8Ca (SPAdes) | ecosystem: Environmental > Terrestrial > Deep... | reverse complement strand
TTCATGTAAAACTTCCTCAAAATCTCTATTAAGAAAATTCTACTTTTAAATGCGATTAATTTCTGGGAGGATTACCATGGCTGGCCGTCTGATTGTCGGCGTCGCTAGCCACTCCCAAAATCTAATTGTGCTATATGACAATCTTAATTAGCCGAACCAAGCTTTACAAAATGATTCCATTGCCTGAGCGCACCATTTACAACATGGAACAGCGAGGAGAGCCCCCCCCCCTTTTTTCAATATACTGGTACGTCAACCGAATTTCATCAGGTGACAAAGCGCGGTCTTTGGATGTAAAGGTCGCAATCATCAATGGTAGAATCAGGTCAGCAGGGTTTTGCTCTTTCTGGCCAAGCTCAATTGCCCATCGGAAGACCTACAAGACAATTTCACGTACATGCACGGGAGCGGCCGGCGCACAATGGTAGCGGTAAGAGCACACAAGTCCTCGTCGGTGATTTCTGTAAGGCGCAGGCGGCCAGACTTTGCTTTGAAGTCACGATCATAAACCGACTGGCGCATGTCCCTGGTCGAGTCAGCCATCTGATAGCCTTTCAACCAAGACTGTCCCCAGGAATCGAATGATTCTGAAGTCTTTTCTTGCGCCTTATCAAGTGACTTTTCTTTTGCTGGAGACTTTCCTGCAGCAAGCACTTTCTTAGCTACACCAAGCTTTTCTCTGGTCTCAGTCAAAGCAATCCACGGTTGCCGTGCCGCCCAAACATGGTAGCCTCCTGCCGCCCGTTGATCGAGTAGTTGTACCGAGATGAGATAGAACCTGCGGGCGTGACAGCCACAAATCGCAAGTCATGGTCATTCCTTAATAAATTTTCTCCTGCGGCGTGAGATTACGTAGCGTGGTATTGGTGAGTATTGAAAACGCCGTTTTTAGTTGAAATTACCATGACTAGCTAAAAACCCACGGCGTGACATCAATTAACATCGAGAAAATGTGTAGTGATAATACCATCAACTATGCCATTAAAAATAATTGCTTGACTGCACCTTTCTTTGCCAGATATTGCCAGGCCAAAAATGCAAAAAGCCCGCAATGACGCGGGCTTCCGGGGTGTTTCGTGCTTTCAGTTGCCTGATGTTGCCAGACCTAACATCACTCCCACTCTATCGTCGCAGGCGGCTTGCCTGAGATGTCATAGACTACGCGATTGATGCCGCGCACTTCATTAATGATGCGGTTCGACACTTTACCCAATAACTCATGCGGCAAATGTGCCCAGTGGGCTGTCATGAAGTCCTGGGTTTGTACAGCGCGTAAAGCAACTACGTATTCGTAAGTGCGGCCGTCACCCATGACGCCAACGGATTTGACTGGCAGGAATACAGCGAATGCCTGGCTGGTTGCGTCGTACCAGCTTTGCAGTTTTTCTGCATTCGGGTCTACCATTGTATTACGCAGCTCTTCGATGAAGATGGCATCAGCGCGGCGCAGCAGGTCGGCAAATTCTTTTTTGACTTCACCGAGGATACGCACACCCAGGCCTGGGCCAGGGAAAGGATGACGATAAACCATGCCATGCGGCAGGCCCAACGCAACACCCAACTTGCGGACTTCATCCTTGAACAATTCGCGCAATGGTTCGAGCAACTTCAAGTTCAAAGTGTCTGGCAAACCGCCGACATTGTGATGACTCTTGATGGTGTGCGAGCCTTTTTTGCCTTTGCCAGCGCTTTCAATGACGTCAGGATAGATCGTGCCCTGCGCCAGCCATTTGGCATTACTGAGCTTGCCGGATTCAACCTGGAAAACTTCGACAAATTCGCGGCCTATGATTTTGCGTTTGGCTTCTGGATCAGAAACGCCCGCAAGGTGACCCATGAACTGTGCAGTTGCATCAACGTGGATGACTTTAACACCCAGGTTATTGGCGAACATTTCCATGACCATCTTGCCTTCGTCGAGACGCAGTAAGCCGTGATCGACGAATACGCAAGTCAGCTTGTCGCCGATGGCACGATGGATCAGGGCTGCGGCAACGCTGCTGTCAACACCACCAGACAAACCAAGGATGACTTCATCATCACCAACCTGGGCACGTATAGAAGCAACGGCTTCAGAGATATAATCAGGCATGTTCCAGTCAGATTGACAACCGCAAATTTCATGCACGAAGCGGCTAAGGATAGCTTCGCCTTGCAGTGTATGGGTGACTTCTGGATGGAATTGCACGGCGTAAAAACGACGCTCTTCATCTGCCATGGCGGCGATGGGGCAATTATCTGTGGAAGCCATCAGTTTAAAGCCTGGCGGCATTTCATTGACCTTGTCGCCATGACTCATCCACACCTTGAGCATGCCATGACCTTCTGAGGTAACAAAGTCATTGATTTCCCTGAACAATGCTGTATGGCCACGGGCGCGCACTTCGGCATAGCCAAATTCACGTACCATACCGTTTTCAACCTTGCCGCCGAGTTGCTCTGCCATGGTTTGCATGCCGTAGCAAATACCCAGTACAGGTACACCTGCTTCATACACAGCCAAAGGTGCGCGAGGAGTATCGCCTTCAGTCACACTACTGGGGCCACCCGACAAAATAATGCCGGCTGCGCCGTAGTTTTTTATGAATTCATCACTGACATCATAAGGATGAACTTCAGAAAATACACCTGCGTCACGAACGCGGCGAGCGATCAATTGCGTGACTTGGGAACCAAAATCAAGGATAAGAATTTTTGAGTGCATAAATCAAATTATCATGTCAGGTTGTGCAGGCGTGGCCTGGACAACACAATTGTTTCCTGCATTTCTGGCGGAAAGCAGGGCTTTTTCTGCAAGGCTAACTAAGGCTTCAGGTTCAGCATCCGGAAAAATATCTGTTGATGCAGTACCGGCACTGATCGTTAAGGCGGTATCTACGGAATCAATATTTTCCGGATGCATGAGGACTGAGGCACGGATACGCTCTCCCACGGCAGTGGCTACCAGATGTGACGCACCCGGCAAGACTACCAACAGCAGATCAGTACCAAAGCGCCCCAGAGCATCAAATGGACGTACGCAGGAACGGATACGGCTAACCGTTTTTACCAAAATCATGTCGGTCGCGGCAACCCCATGCACGTCACGCAAATGCTCCATCTGATCGACACTGGCAATCAGCAAAGCCAATGGCTTCATGGCTTTGGCGCAACGCTCCATCTCCAGCTTCAAGGAGCGCACGATGGCAGATTTATTCCAGGTTCCCAGCAAAGGGTCTATGAGTGAATCGCGCTTCAGATTACGGTTTTGCTTGATGACTTCAAGTTGACTCTGGTACAGGGCACCAAAGGCCAATTCACGCTCAGCCATCGAAGCCAGATCCGTAAGCGACTGCCTTTCTTCATCATTAAGCTCACGGGGTTGATAATCTATAAGGACAACGCTGCCGATGAGCTGATTGGTATGATCAAAAATGGGATTGGATGCAAAAAAACGTATATGAGGCGCACCCACTACCAGCGGGTGCTTGCCCAGGTGCTCATGCAAACGTAAGTCAGATATGACCAGAATTTCATCAGCAGGCGATATGGAATCGCTAAAAGTAGCCTCCATATTTGTGATGGAATGCACCAGATGCTCAAACCTCGGAGTGAGTTGTCCCAGACTAATAAAGCAGTTGGCCACATCGAACAACTTGATACCAAGTCGCTCAAAGCGCCCCAGGCGCAGCTCCATACGCTCTGAAACCATGCGCTCGAAGCCCGAACTGACGGGGGTCGTCGTGGCTGGACCGGAACGTTCTAGGTACGTTGACATACAAATCTCCGGGCATCCTCAATTCGGATCATGCATCCCTCTTAGTCAGCGCGGTAATTTGGCGCTTCTTTGGTGATTTGCACGTCATGGACATGTGACTCACGCATACCAGCAGAAGTAATTTCAACAAACTCAGACTTTGTATGCAAATCATCGATGGTCGCACAACCGCAGTAACCCATGGAAGAACGCACACCACCGACCAGTTGATACAGGATGGCCAGTACACTGCCCTTGTATGGCACACGACCCTCAATACCTTCCGGCACCAGTTTATCTGCATTATTGGCAGCATCCTGGAAGTAACGGTCAGCCGAACCATCAGCCATCGCACCCAGGCTACCCATGCCACGATAAGACTTATAGCTGCGGCCCTGGAACAGGATCACTTCGCCCGGCGCTTCTTCAGTACCGGCAAACATGCTGCCCATCATGACCGTCGATGCACCTGCAGCCAATGCCTTGGAGACATCGCCAGAAAAACGAACGCCACCGTCAGCGATACAAGGAACACCAGTGCCCTTGAGCGCATTGGCAACATTGGCAATCGCCGTAATTTGCGGCACACCAACACCAGCGACGATACGGGTAGTACAGATAGAGCCGGGGCCTATGCCAACCTTGACTGCATCTGCACCATGCTCAACCAGCGCCAGGGCTGCTGCTGCAGTAGCGATATTGCCGCCGATGACTTCAATATGCGGGTAATTGGTTTTCACCCAGCGTACGCGATCCAGCACGCCTTTGGAATGACCATGGGCAGTATCAACAACGATGACATCAACACCGGCCTTTGCCAGCAAGTCAATACGCTCTTCATTGTCAGCACCGACACCAACAGCTGCGCCTACGCGCAATTTACCTTGTTCATCTTTGGATGCAAAAGGATGCTCTGTTGATTTTTGGATATCTTTTACAGTAATCAGGCCGCGCAACTCAAATGCCTCGTTGACAACCAGCACGCGCTCCAGGCGGTGCTTGTTCATCAGGCGCTTGGCTTCTGCCAGATCTGCTGTTTCGTTGACGTAGACGAGTTTTTCACGTGGCGTCATCTTGGCGCGCGCTTCTGCGTCGAGTTCTTCTTCAAAACGCAAATCGCGATTGGTAATAATACCTACGACAGTCTTGCCTTCTACAACCGGGAAGCCGCTGATGCCGTGTTGCTGTGATAATGCAATGACCTCGCGGATTTTCATGCCAGGTGGGATGGTGATAGGATCACGCAATACGCCGGACTCAAAACGCTTGACCTTGGCAACTTCGCGAGCTTGCTCTTTTGCCGTCAAGTTTTTGTGAATAATACCGATACCACCTTCTTGAGCCATGGCAATTGCCAGGCGCGCTTCGGTGACTGTATCCATCGCAGCTGATACCAAAGGTATATTCAGATTGATGTTGCGAGTCAATTTGGTCGCAAGTGAGGTATCTTTAGGGAGTATGTTCGAGTATGCAGGGACGAGTAGCACGTCATCGAACGTGAGTGCTTTTTGGAGTAAACGCATAGTATTTCCTATAGGCGCAAAACCGAATTATACAGAAAACTTGCGAAGTCGTCTTGCTCCGTGTAAAACTCTCGAATAATTACATGTTTCTTGAAAGCACATTATGTCTATTTCACGCCTTGCTTGCTCCATCTTGTTGATGACTATGTTCTGCGCCAGCGCGCAGGCGCAATATGTCTGGCTCGACGAAAAAGGTAACAAGCAGTATTCAGATATGCCACCGCCAAAGACTGTCCCGAAGAACAAGATACTCAAGGCACCTGGTGGCGTACCTAAACCAATGGCAACTGCAGCTGAAGAAAAACCTGCATCCACGGCCGCAGAAGCATCTGCCAAGCTGGAAAAACCAGTAACTACGGCAAGCAAAAACGAAGACTTCAACAAACGCAAGGCCGAACAAGCCGACAAAGAAAAAAAAGCGGAAGAAGAAAAGACAGCAGCCGCGGATAAAGCAAAAAATTGCGAAAGAGCACGTGGCTACCAGCAATCTCTCAATTCCGGGGCTCGCATAAGTCGGACCGATAAAAACGGTGAAAAAAGCTTTTTGACGGATGCTCAGCGTGAACAAGAAGTTGCTGAAGTGAAAAAAGCCCTGGCTGGCTGTTAATAAAACATGCTCAGAGCTAATCCCTTAGTTTTGAGCATGCTTTTTAGCCCTGCGCCTGCGCGCTTCCATAGGGTCGGCGATCAGGGGACGATAAATTTCCACCCTGTCCCCTGCGTGCATAGCGGCATCCAAAGTCTTGAGTTTGCCAAAAATACCCACTTTAAGGGAAGAGACATCAAGCTCCGGATGCATCTGCATGATGCCGCTTTGCATTATTACTTGCAGTATGTTTGCATCGGCGGCGACTTGCAGATCCAGTAAACTGAGCTTATCTAGCCCGGCATAACAGACTTGCACCTGTATTTGCCCCGGTATACTGGTATGCTCAGCCATATAATGCCTCAGCACGTGCACAGAATGAATCAACGAAGCTATTGGCGATCTTGGAAAAAACTGGACCGATCAAGTGTTCAAGCAGCTTGCTGGAAAATTCATAATTCAGCTCAAATTCAATTTTGCAAGCATCGGCTCTTAATTCGGTGAACTTCCAGCCACCTGATAATTGCTTGAATGGCCCGTCAACCAGATTCATCGCTATCGAATGAGGTCGCTGATTTTTATTACGAGTTGTAAAATGCTGCTTTAAACCATGATAATTAATAGAAATAGTAGCAACCAATTCGTCATCAGCACGCTCAGCCACCTTTACTCCACCGCACCACGGAAGAAACTGAGGATAATTTTCAACTTGATCAACCAAAGCAAACATTTGCTCTGTGCTGTAAGCTACGAAAACTGTTTTATGTACAACTGCCATCAAGAAGAACCATTTGGTAGAATCACAGGTTCGCATTTTAACCGAGTCGCAGTCACTACCAAAATGCATTCATGCACTTCCACACTCTAAATTGACCAATTTTCATCCTACATGAGCATCGCTGATAATAAAAAAGCATTCCACGATTACTTTATCGAGGAACAATACGAAGCTGGCATCGTCCTGCAAGGCTGGGAAGTCAAAGCCATACGCGCTGGTCGCGCGCAGCTAAAAGAAGCCTATGTCATTATCAAGAATGGCGAAATCTTCTTGTTTGGAGCCCATATTGGCGCCTTGCCGACTGCCTCCACCCATATCCATCCAGATTCTGTACGCACACGTAAATTATTGTTAAATGCAGCAGAAATCAGCAAACTGATAGGAAAAGTCGAACGGTCCGGTTACACCATGGTGCCGCTTAACCTGCATTTCACTAAAGGGCGCATTAAATGCCAGATCGGTGTTGCCAAAGGCAAGAAGCAGCATGACAAGCGTGATACAGAAAAGGAAAAGGACTGGCAACGCGAGCAACAAAAAATCATGAAGCAGAACCGGCGTTGATTTTGCAGAGGAAAAGGACGGGGCTAACGAGCAGGCTTATATAACTCATGCCCTACATCCTGGATCTGGCGGCGCAAAGCGCGCCGTTCTTCCGGGGTCAGGCGATTGGATTTTTGGGCATCGTCGGCTGTACCGCAAGGACGTTCACCTGCGTGACGCGCGTCACTGCAGCGCTCAAGCAAACTGTTTTTCTCACTCTGCTTACTGAGCTGCCGCTCACGCGACTTGTCAACCTTGCGAGCATTTCCATCTTTATGCTGTACATTGCCGCCATTGAAACGACCCCAAAGACTTGCACCTCCGTTACTGCGATTACCGTCTGCCATTGCGCTGCCCGCTATCGCTAGCGACAACATCAGGACAGAAATTTTTTTGTACGGTATATTCATCGACTTGAAAAAGAATGCTCTTGCAGCAGAAAACAGATGACGCAAGCTAAAGATATAAATCCATTAAAGCGGATTGCAATTCTATGCGCAAAGCTATTGCCTTACTAGCCTCATCTGCATTGAATTTAGTTTACGATAGTGGCAATAAATACGAAGACCCTTTCAGTAAAGTGTGTAACAGTTTGTAATCAAGATTATTAAATTTGTTTGCAAGCCCTGTCGATGCCAGTAATATTAAGCCCATGAACACTACACCCCCCACAACAGATTCCACAAACACCAATTCCAGCAGCCCAAAGGCCAAAATCCTGGTTGTCGATGACGATCTTCGTTTGCGTGATTTACTGCGCCGCTATCTGACCGAGCAAGGATTTCAGGTTATCAGTGCCGAAAACGCCCAGGCCATGAATAAACTCTGGATACGCGAACGCTACGATATGCTAGTGCTCGACCTCATGCTGCCGGGTGAAGATGGCCTCGCAATTTGCCGCCGTCTGCGTGGTGCTGGTGATAAAACGCCCATCATCATGCTGACGGCTAAAGGTGAGGAAGTTGACCGCATTATCGGTTTGGAAATGGGTGCCGACGATTACTTGCCCAAACCTTTCAGCCCGCGTGAGCTGGTTGCACGTATTAATGCGGTGCTCCGTCGCAAAGCCCCGGATGAATTGCCAGGCGCACCTTCTGATGGCCCACAAACCTTTGCCTTTGGTGATTTTGTGCTTGATCTTGGTACGCGCACACTGAAAAAACACAATGAAAACATCTCACTGACGACAGGTGAGTTTTCTGTCCTTAAAGTCTTTGCCCGTCATGCCCGTCAACCATTGTCCAGAGAAAAACTCATGGAACTGGCACGTGGCCGTGAATATGAAGTATTCGACCGCAGCCTGGACGTACAAATTTCACGTCTGCGAAAATTGATAGAACCTGATCCAAGCAATCCACTTTACATACAAACTGTGTGGGGCCTGGGCTATGTCTTCATACCTGATGGTCAGTCACATTAATATCTTTTTGCTTACTCCTATTTATTGTTTTTTTGGTCAAACTTGAATGCGTGACTATCTGAACGGTCTGGAATGGCTAAAAAGCGGACTGTTCTGGCGCACCTTTTTCATGTTGGCCGCCCTGGTAACTGCCAGTATGATTGCCTGGATGTCAAATTTCCGCACCTTGGAAACCACGCCCAGAGCACAGCAACTGGCAGCACAGATAGTCTCGATTGTTACCATCACACGCGCCGCCCTCACCCACTCGGCACCCGAAAAACGCCAGGAACTCTTGCTCGACCTGGCTAATAAAGAGGGTGTACAAATTTACCTTCTGGAAGACACTGATCGTGTCGAAGAGCCTGAGCTCACGCCTTTTTTTCTGGAGTCCAGCCCGCTGATGAGAAAAGGCCTGGGCAACAACACCCGTTTTGCCAGTCAGATCAATGGTATTAGCGGCTTCTGGATCAGTTTTGATATAGAAGATGATCATTACTGGCTACGACTGGACCAAAGCCGGCTTGATCCGCCCATAGGTCAGCAATTATTGAGCTGGGCTGTACTCACCCTGTTTTTAACATTGCTGGGTGCAGCAATCATTTCAAAACTGATTAATGATCCTTTATCCCGCTTGAGCAATGCAGCTCGCGCAGTTGCAAAAGGCAAGCAGCCCCCACCACTGCCGCAAAAAGGTCCGAAGGAAATTCGCGAAACCAATTTAAGTTTCAACAGCATGATGGAAGATCTGGTCAGGATAGAGTCAGATCGCTCCATCATTTTGGCAGGCATCTCGCATGATTTGCGCACCCCGCTGGCGCGCATGCAGCTCGAAGTAGAAATGGCCAACCTCAGCGAAGATGCCAGAACCGGCATGCAATCCGACCTGCAGCAAATGGATGACATCATCAGTCAGTTTCTCGACTATGCCAAGCCGCTGGACAAGGTAGAGTTTGAGCGCATCAACATTAGCGAAGTCATGCAACAAGTCATGGATGAAGCCTTTCGCTTCCAAAATCTACGCTTGCGCACTGCCATTACGCCAGATATCCACGTCAACGGCAACTTGACCGAACTCAAACGTCTGTTCAATAACATTGTAGAAAATGCTTGTCGCTATGGCAAAACATCAGGCTCGCCCGTTATCACCCTTGACGTGCAATGCTCACGCAAAAACAAGGACAGAAAACTAGGCATACAAATCAGCTTTCGCGACCACGGCTTAGGCGTGGCAGAACAAGACCTCGTCAGGCTATTACGACCATTTACCCGTGGCGACGCCTCGCGCAGCCAGGCAAATGGTTCCGGCCTGGGCCTTGCAATCGTCGACCGCATCATCAAAAGCCACGGCGGTAAATTGCGCATCTACAACCATGCAGAAGGTGGTTTCGTGATTGTGATTGCACTGCAAGAAGCAAAGGAAGCATAGGACTTGATGCGTCTGGTTCTATATCGCTGCCATGCCCAACTCTCACTGATTACCAGTCAGCTTAGATAAAAGTTTAAATGCTACAATTGCCGCCTTTTTCAGGGCAATTAAAAACAAATAAACTCATGCGTAACCAATTACCTGCCCTGCTCGCAGTCTGCATTACAATCTGTTTCCCCGCTTTTGCCGAGACTTATCCGCCCTCAGCCTATAAGGAAGGGGCGATTAAATGCATGCAAGTACGCAGCTATGATTGTGCAGAAAAAAACTGGACTCAATACATCAAAATGCGTCCCACTGACGCCAAAGCCATTGCCAGTCTTGCAATCAACTATCATTGGGCGGACAAACCAGAAGCCAGTATCGTGCAAGCAGAAAAAGCCATCGGCATGGGTGAAGGCACCTATGATCTGTTTGCCGCTTACTCAGAAAGCCTGGCAAAAACCGGTCGTATAGAAGAAGCCATAGACTGGGGTTACAAAACCCTGGCCGTAGTACCCACCCTGGTCAACGTACGCGGCGATGTTGCCAAATACCTGGTGATGCGCAAGCGCGAATTTGAGGCACTGACCCTGCTCGCCTCATTCGATTCATCACTGGAAGCACAGGGACATCGTCACTATTTTGACGGCCAGCGCATCGCCATAGAATCATCACTGGAACGTCAGGGACAAACCAGCGCATCAACAGCGAAAAGCATGCGTCTACCTAAAACCAAAGAGCATTTTTACGCACCTGTAAAACTTGGCGACAACAGGATAGAAGCCTTCATGGTAGACACTGGCGCCACCAAAACCACGCTGAACGACGAGATGCTCATCAATTCCAAAGCAACGTACAAGGTTGTTAAGCCGCTCGTCAATATGCAGACCGCCGACGGCAGAAATGTGCAGGCCCGCGTCGTCACAATTGATAATATGAAGGTGGGCCCGTTTGAATTGCACAAAGTCACTGCGGTAATTTGCAAAACTTGCAAACCACTATTGGGCCAGGGATCATTATCGCAATTCAATATGGTGTCCTCGAAGACACAAGGGGTAGAATTTTTGACTTTGGAATTGCGTTAGTCTGCAGCGCTTACTCATTAAATTCCTGAAAAAAATGCCGCGCAATTGCGCGGCATTCTGTTTTAGGACTGCTAAAGCTTAACGATTACCTGCCAAAGCCAGCTGTGTCGCAGCGGCCTTGCTACCCTCTTCCGCCTGAGCTGGAGTAGTGTCAGCAGGAATAGCCAACTCGTAACTCATGTGTAAACCAGTATCCACTTTTTGCTCTGGTGCCACTTGTTCAAGCGCAGCCGTTTTTTGAGTGATTGCGCGTGAAGCTGCCGTACCATTGACAGCAAAATTACTGAAGCCAGCAAAGCCTGCAATACCAGCACACAATAACAAGCCTGCAATGACCGATGGGCGCAGGCGGAAGCGTTTCTGTACTTCACCTTGAGCAACTGACGCATCATAAGCGACGGTGATTGGTGCTGCTGCCAGCATTTGCTCAACCTGTTGACGCCATTCTTCTGATGTTTGCCTGTTGCTGAGCAGTTTGCTGATCAGTGCCTGGGCCAGTTGTTCGGCTTCCTGATGCTCAGCTTCCAGGGTTTGTTTCGCCATTTCTGCCTCAGCTTGCAATTCTTCTTGCTGTTGCTGTATTTGCAGTCTGTTTTGCTCTTGCCATTCTCTGGCAGATGCCAGCGCTTGTTCGATGATGGCCTGGGCAGCAGCTTGTTGCTCGGCACGTTGTTGCAACGTGGCTTGCAGTTCTGCCTCGTCGGCAGTTTGTTTTTCCAGCTGTGCTTGCAAGGCTTTTTCGTCAGCAATGCGTTTTGCTGCTGCATCTGCCAATGCTTTTTGCTTTTGCTGGGTTTGGGCTTCAACCGCGATCAATTGCTGCTGCAGTTCTTCTTGCAATGCGGCTTCCAGGGACAATTGCTCTTCGAGTTTGGCTTGCAGGGCACTTTGCTCTTCCATACGTTTGGCGATAGCTGCATTGAGCGCCTGTTCTTTCTCCAGCCTTTGTGCTTCTGCCGCCTCCAGTTTGGATGCCAGTTCAGCTTGCAATACTACTTCTACAGCCAAGGCTTGTTCGGCTTGTTTGTGCAAGGCATTTTCTTTTTCTACGCGGGTAGTAAAGCTGGTGGCCAGAGCTTGCTCTTTTTCCAGCCTTTGTGCTTCAGCGACTTGCAGTTTTGATGCAAATTCAGCTTTCAGTTCTGTCTCTGCTGCCAAGGCTTGCTCAGCATGGGCCAACAGTGCGTTTTCTTCTTCAACCCGTGCGGCTATCGCTACGGCCAGGGCTTGTTCTTTTTCCAGTCTTTGCGCTTCCAGGGTATCAAGCTGGCTTTCTTCCAGCAATTTGGCCCGCAGTTCTGGCAATGCTTGTTCATCAGCCGCGATTTGCTGGGCTGCTGCTTCTGCAATCTCACGCTCCAGTGCCAGTTTTTCCTGTTCCAGTGCGTTAGCGATCAGCAGTTGTTCTGCGCGCTGTTTGCTTTGTTCTGCCAGTTCCGATTCCAGGCGTACCCGCTCTTCCGTCGCTGCAATAACCAGACGCTCTGCTTCCATTTTTTCTTCAATGAGGCGCAAGGCATCTTGCTTCATTTGCAGGCTATCCATCTCCATCTGCTTTTGTTGCTGGATGGTGATGATTTCGCGCTGCGCCAGTTCTGCGCGTTGTTGTTCTGCTTGTTGCAGTATGAACAGTTCTTCAGCACGGGTCTGCGCTGCTTCAGTGGCTTGCTGCTCAGATATTGCCAGTGCATAGGCCAGCTCAGTTGCTTCTTTTTCGCTTTGCAGTCTGGCCTGGATGGCGACATTGGCATCTTGCTCTGCATTGGCGCGGATTTCACACAGGCTCAGGTATTCTTGTTCAGCCAGTTTGCGCTGTTCAGCTTCTTGTGCTGCTTTTTGTTCGGCAGCCAATTTTTGCTGCACCAGGCTCAGTGCTTCAAGTTCGCTGGAAGCACGCTGGTTTTCAGTCATCGTCAGAGCTTCTGCTTCGCGCAATCTGGTTTCTGTCGCTTCTGCGGCCAGACGTTGTGCTTCTGCATGTTCTGCAGAACGGGTCAGCAATGCTTGCTCAGCATTGGCCAGGCGTAATGTGGCCTCCAGAGCTTCTTGCTCTTTATAAGCACGTTCGCTTGCGGCTTCGGCAAATTCACGTTCTATAGCCAGTTTGGCTTGCAGGGTGATTTCCGCAGATTCCTCTTGTTCCAGCTTGGTTTTGAGTTCAGCGCTGATTTGTCGTTCAACAGCGATTTTTTCCTGGCTCGCGCGGCTCAATTCCAGCAACAAGGCGGTTTTCTCTTCCAATGCGACAGCTGCCTGGCGCTTGATCAGTGCTTCCTGTGCAGCTTGTGCCAGCCATTGTTTCTCGGTTTCATTGAATTTTTCTGCCAACTCACGTGCCTGTGCCTCGGCAGCCTGGCGCTCTGCGATCAATTTGTGTTGCGCTTGTTCTGCCGCCAGGCGAGCTTCAGCTTCGGCTGTGGCTGCCAGTTCTGCCTGCTGCTTGGCTGTCAGGCTGTCAAGTACCGCTTGCTCGGCAGCGATACGCTGTTGTTGCGCAACCAGTAATTCTTGCTCTTGTTGCAGTCGTTGCGCCAGCAGCTCAGCCATGAGGCTTTGTGCGTCAGCATGAGCAGCCAGTTCCTGGAACAGGGCTTTTTCTGATGCCAGCGTTGCTTCAGTTGCGGCACGGATGATTTTTTCTGCACGGGCACGGGCTTCGGCAAACTGCTGCGCCTCGGTTTCACTGGACAGGCGGCTCTGTACTTCTTCATGTGCTTCTTGTTCTGCCTGCAATCTGGCAGCTGTGGTGTCCAGCAAGGCCTGATCATCTGCCAGACGTTGTTGCAAGACAGCGTCAAGTTCAGCAACTTTCTTATTCTTTTCAATGACCAGTTCGTGGGCTTTATGCTGGCTGGCAGCATAGGCTTGCGCCTGGATTTGCAATGCCTGCTCAGCTTGCAGTTTGGCAGCTGTCAATTCATTGGCTTCTTGCTCCGCCCTGGCCCTGACCGCTGCAGCCTGAGCAAATTGCTGTTCTGCTTTTGCCCTGGAAGTGGCTGCTTCTGTGGCAATTTTTTCTGCTGCCAGCTTCTCTGCTGCGGCTTTTGCTTCCAGTTCAGCCGCATCCGCCTTTTGTTTTTCCAGTCTGGCTTGTTCTTCCAACGCCTGGGCTGCCAGTTGCTGGGACTTCGCTTTTCCTTGTTCAAGCTGCGCCAACTGGGTTGCAGCTTTTACCCTTGCTGCTGCAGCGGTTGCTGCCTGCTGCTCCGCCTTGGCTTGTTGATTGTTTTGTTCCAGCAGTTTTTTCTCTTCAGCGACCTTGCTTTCCATGGCAACGCGCAAAGCTTGCTCGGATTGCAAACGAGCCAGATGCTGGTCGCGCTGCTCTTGCTCTACTGCTGCCTTGGCTTGCAATTCTGCTGTCAGGCGTTTTTCTGCTTCCAGTTTTTGCTGGACCAGGTTCAGGGCTTTTTGCTCGGACTCTGCACGCAAGCGCAAAGTCTTGCCGAGTTCTTCAGCTTCAACAGCCTTGGTTTGTGCCAGTACAGCAGATTGTTTTTGCAGATCAGCATGTTTCTGCATTTTTTGCAGGCGTACTTGTTCTGCTGCGATCATGGCCTGACGTGCTGCACGGGCTTCTGCCTCTTGTTGCTGGCGTGCGTTCAGGACATTGGCATGCTCACGATCAGCATGAGCGCGGGCAATGACTTGCTCGGCGGCTGTTTTTTCAGCTTCCAGTTTTTCTTGGGCTGCTCTTGCCGCCTGCTTTTCTGCTTCCAGATGCATTTGCTCTGCGCGTGCCATTTCTGTAGCTTGATGGCTAATCAGCAAAGCAACCTTGGCTGCCTTGCATTGAGCATCTTTTTGCAATTCTGTTTGTTCCAGAGTAGTCTTTTCTGCATCAAGTGTGGCTTCCAGCGCCAGTCTTTCTTCGCGCTCGGCTTGTTCCCTGGCGGCGGCGATTGCCTTGGCTTCTTCTTCTGCGCGCAACCTGGCTTCGGCTTCTTGCTGGGCAGCTTGTTCAAGTTGCAGTTTTTCCTGAGTTGCCTTCAGCACTTGTTGCACTGCATTGGCACGGCGACGTTCTGCCTGTAGTTTTTCTTCCTGAAGTTCCATCGCTTTCACCTCATCATTAGTGCGTTGCTGTTGGACGCGCAGAAGTTCGCTGGCATCTTGATTTTTTCTGGCAGCGGCTGCGGCCATTTTTTGCTGCAATTCCACCTGTTCCATGGTTTTTTCCAGGCTCAGTTTTTCTGCCACGCATTCTGATTCCTGTGCTACGCGTCGGGCATGCTCTGCCTGTTCTTGCATACGCAAGAGTTCGGCATGAGATTGCTCTGCCTTGGCCAGGGCTTCGGCTTCTTCTGTCATTTTGCGTTCAGCAGTCAATTTCTCTTGCAATGCGGCGGCGGCTTTTTGCTCTGCTGCAGCGCGCATTTTTTCAGCCATCATCAATTCCTGGGCTTTTTTGGCTTTATCTGCGGCTGCCAGGTTGGCGCGTTTCAGCAATTCAGCCTGGAAGGCACTGGCACTCAAGGCTTGTTGTTCAGAATCGGCTTTTTCACGTGCATCTTGCACGGCCTGTTTTTCGATTTCCAAGCGCTCTTTAGCCAGCTTGGCAGCGCGTTGTTCTTCAACGACACGTTGACGGGCATTGTCAGCAGCTTCTTGCTCCGCCAGACGGCGTTGACGAGCTTCTTCGGCTAATGCAGCTTCAGCAGCTTGTCTTGCGCGTGCCTGCAGGTCGGCTTGCTGTTCGTTTTCTATGCGCGTCATGGCAGTTGATTGCAGTTCGCGCTCTGCGCGTATGCGTGACTCGGTCACCATGCGGATTTTGTCTTCTGCTTCACGACGGGCCTGGGCTGTGGCAGCAGCTATTTTTTCTGCCTGTTCGCGCTTGTTGGCAGCAATACGCAAGTCTTCTTCTGACTGCATGCGCAACTGTATGGCTTCTGCTGCCTTTCTTTCAGACTCCATTCTGGCCTGAGCAATTGCCTCTTGACCTTGCTCCAAGGCAACACGCGCCAATGCATCTTCACGGGCGCGCAATTCCACTGGGGCGCGGTTGATCGCATATTCCAGCGCCATGGCTTCTGCCTGGTCACGTTCTTTGCTGATTTGCAGGGACTCGCTACGCACTTTGGCCAGCATTTCGGCCGTTTCACGGGCTTCACGGTCACGTTTTTCACGTTCGCGTGCCAGTTCAGTGATACGGGCATCAGCGCGGGCACGCTCTTCTGCCTGTTGGCGTGCAGATTGTGATGCGGCAAAGCGTTCTGCTGCCCAGTTACGGGCATTGGCAGTTTGCGTTGCCAGTTTTTCTGCTTCTGCATGGGCTTGAGAAGCCAGCTCTGACTCTGCCTTGAACTGGTGCTCGGCTTTTTCTATGGCTTGTTGTTCGAGTTTGGCACGTTGCTCTGATTGTTCACGGGCTCGTGACTCTATCAGCGTGCGTTCTTGCAGATTCCGCGTTTCTTCGGCGGTGGCGGCGATTCTGGCTTCACTGGCCGCGCGCGACTGGCGTTCTGCCAGCAGTTTTGCCTGTGTGCCGGCAATGGCTTCTTGTTCCAGTGCCAGTTTGCGCTGAGCCAGTTCGGCGGCTTCGGCCTCAGCCTGTGCCCTGGTTTCTGCCAGTGCCCTGGCTTGGGATTCAGCCTTCAGCCTGGTTTCGGCGGCTACGGTGGCTCTGGCCTCTGCCTCTACCCTGGCGATGGCTTCACGAATACCTTTCACATCGATGCGGGTATTGGACTCAATTGCCTCTTCTGGTGGCAAATAATTGTCCTTGCGATCGCCATGGCGATCGAGGGAGTAGTCTCCCAGAGATAATTTATTTAACAACGCCTGATTGCTGTCCATTTCTGCACTCCTGATCTGATAGTCGTTCACCGTCATTGCGGGCCCTGCCATGCCGGAACTTCTTATGTTGAATTATCGATCAAGAAAAATTTGACGATGGCTGGAGCAGAAGTGGAAAAACACCTCAATTCCTGATTTATCCGTTTCCCTTAATGCTGGCTGGGACGTAAAATAGCGGTCAACTCAACATTGCCGGAGAATTATCTTGAACGAACTCGTTACCGAAATCAGACACCCGCTGGTGCAACACAAGCTGACACTGATGCGTAGCAAAGACACACCGACGGATAATTTCCGCCGTCTGTTGCGTGAAATCAGCCAGATGCTGGCGTATGAAGTCACCCGTGACCTGCCGATTGAACTGGTCAAGATAGAAACACCGATCACCACCATTGATGCACCAACCATCAGCGGCAAGAAGCTGTGCGTGATCTCGGTCCTGCGCGCTGGCAATGGTATTTTGGATGGCATGCTGGATTTGCTGCCAAATGCCCGCGTAGGCCATATTGGTCTGTACCGCGACCCGGAAACACTGGAACCAGTCGAGTATTACTTCAAAGTACCTGAAGATATCGCAGAACGTCTGGTGATTGTGGTTGATCCTATGCTGGCAACTGGCAACTCAGCCGCTGCAGCAATCACACGCCTGAAGCTGCGTGGCGCCACGACGATCAAGTTCGTTTGCTTGCTGGCCGCCCCGGAAGGCATCAAGGTCATGAATGCCGCTCATCCTGATGTACCTATCGTGACTGCTTCTATCGATGACCACCTCAATGAACATGGTTATATCGTGCCTGGTCTGGGCGATGCCGGTGACCGTTTGTTTGGCACTAAATAATCGCTTTATATTAATAGCTTATAGTTTTTGAAGAGTTTCACTGATGACGACCACTGCCCGCTTCGTACCTGTTTCCAAATTGCCCGAAGTGGGCACCACCATCTTTTCAGTGATGTCTGCCCTGGCAACAGAGAAAAAAGCGGTCAATCTTGGTCAGGGCTTCCCTGACTTTAGCTGCGACCCTGCTCTGCCTGCCCTGGTGGCGCAAGCTATGACGGATAATTACAATCAATATCCGCCCATGCCAGGCATGCCGCAGTTGCGCGGGCAGATAGCCACCAAGATCAAAAACATCTATGGCCATGCTTACGATGTTAATACTGAAATCACAGTCACTGCCGGCGCAACCCAGGGTATTTTGACGATATTGCTGGCCTGTGTGCATGCTGGTGACGAAGTCATTGTGATTGAACCGGCCTATGATAGCTATGTGTCCAGTATCAAGCTCGCAGGCGGTGTGCCAGTATTTGTCAGCATGGAATTGGGTGCGGATGGCTATGCCATCCCCTGGGATAAGGTGAAAGCCAGCATCACAGACAAGACCCGTCTGCTGATGCTGAATTCACCGCACAACCCTACCGGATCGGTACTGAGCGTGGATGACATTGCCACATTGACCGATATCGTGCGTGACACCAAGGTCTTGATCGCCTCTGATGAAGTTTATGAGCACATGGTGTTTGACGGGCAGCGCCATGAATCGCTGTCACGCTACCCGGAACTGGCAGAGCGCAGTTTTATCATTTCCAGCTTTGGCAAGACTTACCATGTGACTGGCTGGAAAGTCGGCTATGTAACAGCACCGGCAGCTTTGATGGCAGAGTTCCGCAAGGTTCATCAATACAATGTCTTTACCGTCAATACGCCCATGCAAGTGGGACTGGCGCAGTTTATGAGCAAGCCTGCTCCGTATCTGGAGCTGTCGGACTTTTATCAAAAGAAACGTGATCTGTTCAGGGCCGGTCTCGCCAATTCACGCTTGCGCCTGTTGCCATGTGCGGGGACTTATTTCCAATCGGTTGATTATTCAACGATTTCCGACAAGACGGAGCTGGAATTTGCCCGTTGGCTGACGACTGAGATTGGCGTGGCAGCGATTCCCGTATCCGCATTTTACCAGCAAGGCAAGGAATCCGGCATCGTGCGTTTTTGCTTTGCCAAGCAGGATGCTACCCTGCAAGACGCTTTGCAGCGCCTGCAGAGCATTTAATTCCCCTCAAAAGATCTGAGAAAATACTCAGGTCTTTGCCTTATCTTCCGACATATTCTTCAACAGGGACCACACCATCCCACCCAATAATAATAGACCGACACCTAATGCGGCCCATAACCAGGGCTTGTGCTCTTTGGTGGGTGTTTTCTCAACTGCAGGCTTGATAGCAGCCTGAGGCACTACATAGTCAGCAATTTCCACACTGGCGATATCAGCCTGCACTGGCTTGGTCAAATCCATTTTGGGAATCAGCGTTGTCAAAGGTATTGCAGCACCCTCTTTGTTCTCCATTCCCCATTCCAACTGATAAGGCGGTTTGCCACGTGCAAGAAATACCAGTCTGCGTGGCAAACTGGCGATCTGTATCTCCGGCAATATTTTACCCAGCTTGCTATATGGATTATCTGTTTGCAAGCGCAAGGTTTTATAACTGCCCCCATCCATGAGCAAATCACGTGATTTGACTTCACCATTGGGCAGGTTTATTTTATAAACCAAGCTTTCATTCAACCAGACCTGTTGATCCATATGCACTTCGGTATTACGTTTTTGATGCCTTAGCACATGCAAAGGGTACAGTGGGCTATGCCTGTGATGATAAGAGGATACTGGAGCAGTTGTTGTCGTCACCTGTGCCACTACCGTAATATGCAGCAGGGTATTTGGTTCGCTCACCAGTAAACGCAGGCTGTCTATAGGCGTATTATCGGGAATGCTGTACTCGCAATAATTTGCAGCGCAAGTCTTCACATGTATAGGTTTACTCCATTGCAAAACCGGTGGTATATAGACTTCTTGCTGGCTGTCTATACTGACATTGTCCAGCCAGGGTGCATCTGCAGGGTTATTCCAGCGCAGGCGCAAATACTGCGCGCTGACGTGATGAAGCCTGATGCCAAGATTCTGCAATACGGAGCCCTGATGACGCAATTGCACCAATTGCTCACTGCCTAGCGATTGCCAGTTTTTCAGATCGTTACTGCTTTCCAGCGTGAAACCGAACATGCCATCTACCTGTTCGCCAATGCTGAACCTGGCTTGCAATAACTTGCCCTTGATCTTGCTGACATCAATAATCCAGGCAGGCACAGGATTTTGCCGGGTGATTTTCACTTGCGACAAGGCGATCAGTGAGCCATCTGCATTTTGCCGGAAGCTGCTAAAACTGTTGCTTTGTATATCTTTCAAAGGAAAGGCATTGACGGTTTTACTCTCCAGCTTGGCACTGGACGTTTCCATATCCGCCCAGGCAAACGACAAGAGATCACCATCAGCATTACGCACACGAACATCGTGCAGATCAGGATGCTGGCTACCGGGATAAATATTGTTTGGTATATCCAGTTGAAAATACGGGCCTGCTCCTGTGCTGGTGATGACAGCGTGCTTTAGCGGTGCAGCAAGCGCTTGTACCGCGACAACAGTGGAGGCAACCGCACAAGCAACCAGCAGCGACAATTTCATTCTCAGCCTGTTGATACTCATGATGCCTTCCCCTGATCTTCTGATGCTTCACTATCCTCCGCTAATGCCGTTGCCTGTGGTTCTTTGGGTTTGACAGGTACCGGAGCAAAATAGCCCACCACCAGCAACAATATACCAACGCCAATGAAAGAGACAATACGGTATAAACCACCACGGTCAGCAAGTTCTATCAGGAACAGTTTCAAGACCACAACACCCAGCAAGGCCGCACCAGCAGTCCAGATACCGCGTGACATGCGGCGATTACCAAACAACATGACAGCCACACCGCAAATTGCCCAGGTAATGGAAACAGCAGCCTGGCTCAGGCGTGATGCAAACAAGGCATCTGCATCCCATGGGACGCCAGCGAAATGGTGGCAGCTACGCAGGACCATACCCGTCAATAAAGCCAGGGCAGTAGCGGCTGCCATTGCTGCAGCAGCATATTTTGTATCCGTCTTGAGTGCAGGCGCAGGTAAAGCGCGCCACCAGTGCAATAAGGACGCCAGCACCAGACACTGCCCTAATTCCAGAGGGTTCAGCAAAGGCAGATAAGGCAAGGGGCTGGCATCGCCTGCACTGAAGGCATTGGTCAACCAGCACCACACCAGCAAATACAGGGCAACGGGTGCACAGGCCTGTTCTATGTAGGCTTTGCGATAAGAATTAAGCGGCCATCTGCCAGCAAGTGGTTTGGCACCGATGAACCAGAAGACCAGCGCAGGAACCAGCACCCAGCCCAGCAATGGCCAACTAGACCAAGTCTCAGCCAGTGGCGCAAGGCGTGCCTGCCCTTCGCGGGCTGCCAATAACAGGAAGAACCAGAAACCGGCGATATGCGTCAGGCTCAAGAGTCGCGGCCATGCTGCCATCCAGTTTTGCTGCTTTTTCAGTATCTGCAAATGCCAGACCAGTGCCAGCGGCCAGGCCAGCCAGCCCAGATTTGCCGATGGCAAGTAAAGGCCATCCGCGCTCATAGCACCGATCAGACCAGCAAAAATCAATAGCGGCAAAGTGACGATAGTGGTGAAACCCATTTGCGGCCACTTGCGCCATGCTGCCAGTGCAGCCATCAGGACTGAGCTGCCCAGACCTATCACAATAGCGACAGTTGAAGAATATGCACGATGATCCGCGCGTATCAGGGTTTCCAGGCTTTCCGGGAACCAGGCACTTAACCACCATGCCAGACCCCACACAATAGGCAAGCCCAAAGCGAGCTTACTATTACACCAGGGGTTAAGCCAGACAGATGGTAGTTTTTGTTCAGGTGCGTCTGCATTGCCAGCACTTGCGGCATTGCCAAATCCACTCAAATCGAGCAACACGGCACGCATCCTGGCTGCTTCGGCACGGATAAAGTCCGCGCTGAACCAGGCTGATACAGCCAGCGATAAAGGTACGAAAAAGCCCAGATGCGTGAAGGCCGTGCCCTGATATTTGCCCGGCTCCACCAAGCACAAACCGGCAGCAATGATTTGCAAGGCGGCAGCAAAGCCCGACAAAGCGCCATGCGACATGCGCAAACCCACCCACAGCAAAAGGCAGGAAGTCAATGGCCAGATCAGTGATGCTTGCGTCAGGTTGATGGCAAACAGCATGGCCAGATGCAACAATGCACTACCGCTGATGATAGCCAACTGGTTCCAGATTGACCAGGCCGGCGGCAAAGATTGGGCCTGCGCTGCCCGCTTGGTCGCCACCACTGATCGCCCGGCACTGAACAATATGCTGCCAGCGATTATAAGGGCAGCCAGACCACCCTTCCAGCCATCTTCCAGCGCGGCATTGCCACTGGCAGCGACATGCAGGGTCAGCATGAATGACGCCAAAGCGGCAGCCTGCAAAGTGGCAGAGATATGTTCAAAAGCCTTCAGCGCGTAGCGACGGGCAATTGCTGATACCAGCAAAGCCATGACAGCCATTGCCGCTGCTGCAAATTGTGGGCTCAGCAACATCCATGGCAACAAGGCCAATGAAGCAACACCTAGCCACGGTAACGCAGCATTTGGTGTGGCTTCCCAGCTTGAAATATTCTCTGGTTTTGCTTTTCTGTGCAAATTCCAAACGACAAAGCAGCTTACTGCCAGCAAGACTGGCCCCAGCAAACCGCCTTGCAGCAGTGGGCCGCCGGCTTCGGGATTGATGTAGATACCGTGCAAGAGCTTGTAGGCCGCACCGACCATGACAACATAAGCAAAACCGCGTGCATAAGGGCGTTGCTGGCGTATGCCCAGCCAGTACATGCCCGCACCCTCGATTGCCCAGGCAGCACCTGTCCATGCACCCTCCAGTCCCAGCGGTATCGCCAGAGTGGCAAAGATGGCGGCAACAATGACATAGGCCTCTGCCAGCAAAGCCAGGCCTTGTCTGGCCTTTGAAAACACAAATCTGGCCAGCAGGAGATAAAAGAAGCCCACTGCCAGCGCAGAAAAGGCTGCGCCAAAATCTGTATGTTTGACCAGCATGTACTGCATGCCAAAGGCGGTGATGGGGTTACCAAATACCAGGGCGCTATCAACTCGCCCTACCCGCTTCAGGGTAGCCAGCGGGCCTTCTTCAACTTCCGCCTCTTTCAAGGTGCGACGGGCAAACAACAGGCCTATCAGGGCAAACAGGACAAAGAAGAAAATCAGGAAAGGCTGAACAATGCCGTACTGACTATCGGTATAGCTACGTTCTGCCCAGCCTATTGCCAGGGTGAAGGTGCCAACAAAACCTATCAGGTTCAGCACACGCCAGGCATTGAACCAGGCGACCACGAAGATACCTATATCAAGCACCGCCATGTAAGTAAACAAACCAAGCGGACGGTTTTCACCCGTAGAGATCAAAACCGGGGTAGCAAAACCTTCGATTGCTGCAACGATGGCCAGGACAGGTGCATTTTGCAAAACCGCGAGAATCGCACTCAGGACCGACACCATGAACAGGAAGCCAAAGCCGACTTCAGGAGTGATCAAGGCATGCAATTTCATCGCCGATAGCGTGGTCAGGTAAAACACACCTATCGCCATACCCTGCAAGATCAATGCATAGTCGCGGCGCTTATTGCGCAAGAACCAGCCCAATGCCAGCAATACCACGCCAGACAAAGCCACGCCTGCATAACGCAATTCCACTGGTACTGTGACCCGTTCTGCGGTATAGCGCAGCAAGAAAGCCAGCCCAAGGAATAAAATCAAGACCCCGACCTTGACCAGGGCATTGCCACCAAAGATCAGTTTCGCCAAAGGTGCTGGCAAACTCTCTCTCAAGGTTTTTGGTGGCGGTGGCGGCGGACGCTTTGTGACTGACGGTTTTACTACTGGTGGTATTACTGTTGCAGTATCTGCTAATGTCGGATCTGTTATTGCAGACACAACGGGTTCCACAATTGCAACTGCTGGTATTGGTGCGACTTGATCAGTGAAAACTTCTGGAGCCTTTTGAACAGGTGCGGCATCTTCCACGGAGTTGATATTCAGATCCAGTTTTTCCAGTTCCGCGTTCTTCTGCGCAATTGCTGGCACTGCCTCTGTTTGCGTACCAAACTCTGTCGTCAACGGAACCGCCACACTTAAGCTGGCATCATTGGCTTTTGCTGCAGCAAGGGATACTTGTGGCTCTACCTGTGATTTTTCCTCTATTACAGGCTTGCTTGCCGACTGCACCGGCGCGTCTGAGCCCTTAACGAAAACGCCCCCCGCTTTCAGCTCTGCCATTTCGCGTTCCAGCGTTTGCAGGCGATGTTCGAGCGTGAAGATTTTCTGGCGCATTTCAGCCATTGCATCAACTGGCTTGCCCGGCGCCGCCTGAGTCACTGGCTTGTTCGCGGGCGGCTGGGTAGTGGCCTTGTTACGTGAGCTGCCTATCAGGTGACCGACAAAACCACCTGTCAAAGCAAAAAAGAACATGGCAGCACCCGAATCGGTCGCCACGCCCAGAATAAAGCCTATGATTGCGCCCACAAACCACATATATCATTTCCTTGGATTACAGTATGCCAATGCGGCTAACGCCAGACTGTAAGGAAATTTTTAGAGACTTGCAATACTTATATCGCAGTGCGAGGAGAGAATCACCACTCATACCTTGCCAGTAGTGACCGATCAATGTTGCTTTTTAAAGCGTCAACACGAAACTATAGCAGTTGCCATATCATGAGCAAACTGTCTGCAATTGGAAATACCTCTTCAAAAACCAGTATCTGATACTGAAAAGGCTTACAGCCAGTTACAAATCAAATACAGTATTATGGCTTGGACTGGCGTTGTTCAAGCTCTTTGTCGAGTTGATCTATACGCAGTTTACGTTGCAAGGCTTTGGCTTCCAGTGCAATTCTCTGCAAGGAAACGATGTACTGGCGACGATGCTGTTTGACATCGTTAAGGCAATCGTTGACAAAAAAAGTCTGGTGACAAGCTCGTTCTGACTGCTCATACCAGCTTTGCAAACGCAGTTGTGCCGCATTACTTTCTTTCAAGGCAGTTTCAGCCTGTTCTGCACTATTGATACTGCCAGCAACATATTTTTGATCCAGGCTGGCAGTTAAATTTGCAATTTGAGCAAGTTCACTACTTCCTGGCATAGCCATGGCATATGTAGCAACAGTCATTTGCACGACCAAGGCTATGCAAATGAAAAATAAACGATTCATTAAGCAATATTCTCCGCAATTTGGCGTTGATCAGTATCCATGTATTCTTTTGATTGCATTTCTATAATGCGGGACACTGTTCTGTGAAATTCATTAGACAAGGTACCGTTGGTATAAAGTTCCTCAGGCGGGACTTCTGCCGACATAATTAATTTGACTTTGTTGTCATAGAACACATCTATCAGCCAGGTAAAACGCCTTGCCTCAGACGACATGGCGGCAGACATGCGCGGTATCGACGACAAAACGACGGTATGAAAACGACTGGCGATTTCCAGATAATCATTTTGTGAACGTGGGCCACCACAAAGCGTGGCAAAGTCAAACCAGATCACACTGCCAGCCCGACGCAGGGACTTGAGCTTACGCCCTTCAATATCCACATGCGGATCTTCATCGCTGGTTTCTGCAATACGCGCAAAACTGTCGCGCAAGGCCTTGTCAGTAGCAGCATTGAGTGGCGTCATGTAAGCCTGCACCTGCTCCAGTGCACGCTTGCGATAATCATTACCTGAATCGACATTCAGGATATCGAGCTTTTCTTTGAGCAGGGCGATGGTTGGCAACATGCGGTCACGGTGCAAGCCATCAGGATACAAGGTATCAGGCTGGTAGTTGGATGTCATGACGAAAGACACGCCGTTTTCAAACAGGGCATTGAGCAAGTTATACAGCAACATCGCGTCTGCCACGTCTGAGACATGAAACTCATCGAAGCAAATCAGGCGGTATTTTTTAGCGATTCTGCGTGCCACTTCGTCGAGAGGATCTGCCACGCCCTTAAGTTCATCCAGTTGCCTGTGTACGGCACGCATGAATTCATGGAAATGCAGGCGAGCTTTCCTGACGACGGGTACGACGGAAAAAAAACTATCCATCAAAAAAGATTTGCCACGCCCCACCCCACCCCACATGTAAACGCCACGAGGCACTTCAGGGCGGGTAATCAGGCGGGTAAATTTATTCGCACGCTTGCTCTTATACTCCACCCATTCTTCATAGGCCGTCTGCAAGCGGTCAACCGCTCGTTTTTGTGCCTCATCGGCCTGAAAACCGCGCTGACTCAAGGCATCCTGATAATACTCTATGACATTCATGGGCGAGGGATACTATCTTTGCTGGCTTGCCTCTGTATGGCAAGCGGGTAAAAAGCGACGCACTCTACCCCGATCAAACAGAGGACAGAGTGCGCTGCCAATGTGGGCGCAATATTGCGCCCCAAGTTCAAAAAACCGCTTAATTACAATATCAAACAGTCGTACTGAATCAGAAATTCAGCGAACGTTTATCAACTGCCAATGCCGCTTCTTTCGTTGCTTCAGACAGAGATGGATGTGCATGGCAAATACGGGCGATGTCTTCTGCCGATGCCTTGAATTCCATCGCCACTACGGCTTCGGAAATCAGTTCAGATGCCATAGGACCAACGATGTGCACGCCCAGGATTTCATCTGTTGTTGCGTCTGCCAGGAACTTGACCATGCCTGAAGTATCACCCAGCGCACGCGCACGACCATTCGCCATAAATGGGAAAGTACCCGCTTTGTAAGCGACGCCGTCCGCCTTCAATTGCTGTTCAGTACGGCCTACCCATGCGATTTCCGGAGATGTATAGATAACCCATGGAATAGTATTGAAGTTCACATGACCATGCTGACCAGCGATACGTTCAGCCACGGCAACGCCCTCTTCCTCTGCCTTGTGTGCCAGCATAGGGCCACGTACCACGTCACCCACTGCCCAGACATTCGCCAGATTAGTTTTGCAATCACCGTCAACAGCGATGAAACCACGTTCATCAAGTTGCAGGCCAACGGCTTCTGCATTCAAACCATTGGTGTTAGGTGTGCGGCCAATGGAAATGATCAGCTTGTCGAACACTGCCTTGTGCTCAGCGCCCTTCTCGTCTGTGTAGTTGACAGTCACATCGCTGCCGCCATTGACGATTTCGCTGATCAGCTGCCCGAAGGGGATCGGCACCCACTCGCCGCCGTTGCGCGGCCCGACCCGCTTCAGCGGCGACAGCACGCGGTAGGGTGAATCGACTTGCTGGGCGACGGCATTGCCCCGGCCGCAGGCGGTCGAGCGGCCGTCCAGCCCCTTGCCGTTGAATCCCGAAATGGCGACGAAGCTGTCGCGCACGCTGGCCTTCATCGGCAGATGCGG
>Ga0207952_1000558_pt1 | contig 27185 bp, 14 predicted proteins | sample SubbioR12Aug_8Ca_FD_184831 | JGI IMG/M metagenome (GOLD analysis project Ga0207952, IMG submission 184831) | Serpentinite rock and fluid subsurface biosphere microbial communities from McLaughlin Reserve, California, USA - CR12Aug_8Ca (SPAdes) | ecosystem: Environmental > Terrestrial > Deep... | reverse complement strand
CGCCACCGCGCCCAGCTCCGGCACCACCACCCGCGCCGCCCGCGGCGCCCGCGCCGCCGCCGCGTCCAGCCCCACCCCCGCGACCCGCAGGAGGCGCCGGAGCATACGTGTAGGTAATCCGCTCCGTGTTCGTGCAGCCATAGCTCTTGAGCTGCGCCTCAATCCAATCCAGCGCATCGCGATTGCGCTTCGTGCCCTGCCGACGATCGCCGAACGCCGTCAGCCCCTTGATCGTCGCCTTGTATTTCTCGAGATCGAGTCGGCCAATGACCTGTGCGACGGGATCGGCTGCTCCGCCCCCCGCCGCGGCGGGAAGCAGCAGAGGGAACTGTTGCGTCGGCTGCGGCCCCTGGGCTGCACCGGTCGATGCAAAGGCCAACGCACCCACAGCAAAGAATCGATGGAATCTCACTGCACGTCTCCAGACTTGGGGGGTATATCGAGATTCTAACGCCTCGCCCGGCCCTCCGCCTCTGCCGTTAAGATTCAGGCCATGCCTACTCTTCGCCTTTTGACCGGATCGCTCGCGAGCCTGGCACTGGTAGCCTCGGCCCTTTCGGCACAGGCCACCAACCCGCACCTGATCCCCAAGCCTCGCGAGATCGCGGCCGGCAGCTACCTGCCCATCGCGCGCTCGGTGAGCATCACGGTCGGGTCGGCTGCCGATGATCGCCACACCGCCAACGATCTCGCCAATACCCTGCGCGATCGCGGTCTCCGCGCCAGCGTCGTCACCACCGCGCCAGCGGGCACCTACCAAGTGCACCTCGTTCGGCTCGAGTCGGCGCTTGGCACACAACTTCTCAGCGCCGCCGGCCTCACGCTCAATGGTGAGCAGCGCGCCGAAGGCTACGTCGTCGTCTCCAATAAGGATCGCGCAGTCGTCGTCGCGGCCAGTGCGCAGGGCCTCTTCTACGGCGCCCAGACCATCAAACAGCTGCTTCGCACAGATGCCGCCGAACCACGCGTCTATGCAACCACAATTCGAGATTGGCCGGCCATGCGCTGGCGCGGTATGCAGGACGATCTCTCCCGCGGTCCGCTGCCCACCCTCGAATACCAGAAGAAGCAGATCCGCACCTTCGCGGCATACAAGCTCAATCTCTATTCGCCCTACTACGAACACACCTTCCAGTACAACTCGCATCCGTTGATGGGCCCGCCAGGCGGGACCATCACGCAGGACGAGATGCGCGAGCTGGTCGCCTACGCGAAGCAATACCACATCGAAGTCGTCCCGGAGCAGGAAGCGTTCGGTCACCTGCACCACATGCTCAAGTACGACATCTATGGACAGCTCGCCGAGACGCCGCACGGCCACGTGTTGGCACCAGGTCAGCCCGGTTCTATTGAAGTCATCAAGCAGTGGTTCGCCGAAATCGATTCCGTGTTCCCTTCGCAGTTCGTGCACATCGGAGCCGACGAGACCTTCGAGCTCGGACTGGGCCAGACGCGTGAGCGCGTGCAGCGCGATTCGCTCGGCCCCGTCTACATGCAGTTCCTCAAGGACATCGAAGCCGCCATCCGGAAGCCCGGCAAGAAGTACCTCTTCTGGGGCGACATCGCCCAGAACTCGCCGCAACTCGTGAAGTCGCTGCCCAAGGACATGATCGCGGTCGCCTGGAATTACTGGTCGTTCAACAATTTCGATCGCTCCATCAAGCCCTTCACCGACGCCGGCATCGACGTCTGGGTCGCGCCCGGCGTCAACAACTGGAACCGCGTCTATCCCAACAACGATGTCGCCCTCCGCAACATTCAGGGCTTCGTGCGCGACGGCCAGCGGCTCGGCGCCACCGGAATGCTGAACACCAACTGGGACGACGACGGCGAAGGCATCTTCAATCAGGTCTGGTACGGCGTGTTGTATGGCGCCGCGGCATCGTGGCAGAAGGGCGAAGCCTCGATCCCCGAGTTCGCCGAGAGCTTCGGCCTGCAATTCCATGGCGACCCCACTGGCAAGATCAGCGCCGCGCAGGTGAAGCTGTCGCAGGCGCACGCCGCGATGAGCAAGGCCGGCGCGGGCGATGCCGCCAATCCGCTCTACTGGGTGGATCCGTTCAGCGCCGAAGGTCAGGTTCAGGCCGCGCGCCTTCGTCAGGTCTCGCGCGACGTGCGCATCCTCGCCGAGTCGGCGATGGTGCTCGTGGCGCAGGCAAAGCACGAACTCCGGCCGCGTGGCCCGAGCGGTGGCGCCGGACTCCGCGAGATCGCCGCACTCGAAGCCACCGAGATGGGCGCGCGCCGTATCGACTTCATTGGAATGAAGTTCCAGTTTGCCGACGAGATTGTGCGGCACTATCAGGCCGCGCTCGATTCGGTGGCCAAGGGCGCGAACCCCACGCACGATCTCGTAGAGATCTCCTCGCAAATCAACAGCCGCACGCAGGATCTGCGTGATGGGTATGTCCTGGGCCGCGAACTCTACGAGCGCGCCTGGAACGCGGAGAACCGCCCGTATTGGCTGGGCAACGTGGCCAATCGGTATGACATCGGCGCACAGACGTGGATCAAGCGCATCGATCAGTTCAATCAGGCGCGTGCGCTGTACAACAGGACGAAGAAGTTGCCGACAATGGAAGAGATGGGGCTACCACGCATTCCCGCGGTCACCCCCTGAGCCGTCAACTCTCAACGCTCAACTCGCGACATCAACTCTGAACGCTGAACTCTGAACCCTCAACCGTTCTAAATGACTCCTTGGGTCCGGCGATTTCTCATCGCCAATATTTTCGTCTTTTTCATTCAGTACGCCGCGCCGGCGCTGGCCGATCCGCTCGTCTTTGTGCCGCGATTCATTCTCTACCGGCCCTGGTCGATCGTCACCTACATGTTCCTCCACGCCGGAATCACGCACATCCTCTTCAACATGCTCGGCCTCTTTTTCTTCGGGCCGAGGGTTGAGGCGCGCATCGGGTCAAAGCGCTTCGTGCAGCTCTACTTCATTGCCGGCGTGTCGGGCGCACTCCTGTCGTTCATTTTCGCACCGCGAGCCGCGATTGTCGGCGCCTCGGCTGCAGTCTTCGGCGTGATGCTCGCCTTTGCGATGTTCTGGCCGCGCGATCAGATCATGATCTGGGGCATCATCCCTGTTGAGGCGCGTTGGCTGGTGGTGATCACGACCTTCCTCGCCCTCTGGAGCGGGCTTAGCGGTTCGCGCGGCGGCGTGGCCGACTTCGCGCACTTGGGTGGCTACCTCGGCGCCTGGATCTTCCTCAAGATGATCGATCCGGCCCGGAAGATGGCGCAGTTCCGCGCCAGCACGATTGCTGCGGCACCGAAGGAGAAGCTCTCCAACTGGAAGCGCGTGGACGTCACGAAAGTGCACGAGGTCAATCGCGACGAACTCAATCGCATTCTCGACAAGATCAGCGCGTCAGGACTGACGAGCCTCACACCGCAGGAACGGCTCTTTCTTTCGAACTTCGTTCCGGCGGACGACAGGCCGGTCTCGTAAGCTCGTGGCGCGGAAGCTCAGCTAGTTGAGCAGACGTCCTATCGCACTCGAACCGCCACGGGCGTCCCCGCCACGCCGGTCCTGCTGATCGGCGTCAGCGCGATGACATCCGGCGCTTCGCTCATCGGGCCACCGACGGGCGTTTCCAGCGCGGCGCCATCAATCAGGGTCGTGCGCCATTCGTCACCGGTTCGACGTTGGATCAACCACCATCGCACGTCATCCTCGCGCCGGCGCGCGATCGTGAGCACATCACCAGCGCGCCCGGCAGCAATCGCAATCGCCGGCGTCCGCGGGACCGCCGCACCCTTCCAGGGCGAAGCCGGCACGAGCGCGAGTTTGGCGTAAGGCCCTCTCGCGAGGCGCGAGGCGATGGAATCGCGATCCTGCATCAGCGCTTTCATCTGGAAGTGCACGACACCAGTTGATAATGCTGGAGCCAACGCACGGGTAGTATCGATCTGCCTGAGCACTTCACCGCTCGCCCACGGCGTGCGGCCCACGGCGATCTTGTACGCGGCGAGTCCGGGCCAGATGTGTCGCGTGGAATCGTTCTGCCCCTGCCACCAGCGCAACAGCTCCGGAAATCGCTGACCCTCCTGCTCGATTCCCCAGTAGAGCTGCGGCACGAGGTAGTCCACCCAGCCATTCGCGAGCCACTTTCGCGCGTCGGCGTAGATTTTTTCGAACGCATCGAATCCGCGCACCGTTTCCGGCTGCCCCGGCCGCCAGATGCCAAACGGACTCACGCCGAACTTCACCCACGGCTTTGCCTTGGCAATCTCGGTGCGCAGCGTGTCCACCAGCAGGTCCACGTTGCGGCGGCGCCAGTCGTCCAGCTCGAGCTTTCCACCGGCGCGCTGGTACCGCCTGAACGTCGTGGCGTCGGGAAACGGGATCGGACGCCCGCGCCGCTGCTCGGGATACGGATAGAAATAGTCGTCGATGTGAATGCCATCGACGTCATAACGCCTGAGTACGTCGAGAATGACGCGCACGGTGCGCCGCCGCACATTCGGCTCACCGGGATCAAACCAGGTGTAGCGGCCATACCGCCGCGCATAGCCCGGGTACTGCCGCGCCATGTGTGAGGCCGCGAGTGGGCCCTTGGCCGTCGGGTCCTTGGCGCGATACGGATTGAACCAGGCGTGCAGCTCGAGCCCGCGCGCGTGCGCTTCGCGCACGGCAAACGCGAGCGGATCCCACGCAGTGGATGGTGCCAGGCCCTGACGCCCCGTCAGGTACTCCGACCACGGCTCAATGCGTGAGGCGTAAAGCGCGTCACCGGCGGGCCGCACCTGAAACACTACGGCATTCAGTCCGGTACGCACCGCGCGATCAAGAATCTGGATCAACTCGAGGCGCGCACTGTCGGGCGGCAATCCCGCGCGCGACGGCCAGTCCATATTGCCCACCGTCGCCACCCAGACCCCGCGAAACTCCCGGGCCACCGGCGGTGGCGCGCACGCGGCCTCGGCTATCGGGCAGGGCGCCGAGCGCACGTTGGCCACTGGAACCACCTGAGCCTCGGCCGTCGTCGCCGCCAGGGCGATGACCATGCACAATGCTCGGGGTGAGGGCGCCTGCGGCATCCGCCCAATCTAACCCGGACTCCCCGCGCTCTCGCGCTCGTTCGCCGCGAGAGCGAAGTTTGAGCGTCTCCGTTCCTCCGTCGAGGTGTGCGTTGCGTACTGCTGATCCTGCCCTCCGTTCCGTCCATCGTCGCGGCATTCATCGCGGTATCCTCGCGGCGAGCGCACTTGTTCTTGCCGCCTGTGCCGGTGGCATGTCTACCACGTCAACCGCGCCAACCAGTGGCGCGCCTGCGGTCGGGCCGCCGCGCGGCACTGTGTTTGTCGTTGGCGGTGGAAGTCAGGGCCCCGAGCTCTACAAGGCCTTCATCGACGCTGCGGGCGGCCCCGAGGCGCTCATCGTCGACATTCCCACCGCCGGTGGCGACACCGTCTATCCGCCGGACCATCGTGGCACCGCAGGCCTCAAGAACGCCGGCGCGAAGAACGTCGTCGTGCTCCACTCGAATCCCAATCGCAAGGATCTCGCCAACTCCGACTCCTTCGTGAACATCCTCCGCCGCGCCGGCGGCGTCTGGTATGAGGGCGGTCGACAGTTCCGCCTCGTGGATTCCTACGGCGGCACGCGCACCGAGACCGAGATCGCCAATGTCCTCGCGCGCGGCGGTGTGGTCGGTGGCTCCTCCGCCGGCGCATCCATCCTCGGCAGCTTCATGGTCCGCGGCGCGCCGTCGAACAACAACGCCATCATGGAGTACCCGGGCTACACGCGCGGCTTCGGCTACCTGCGTAACACCGGTGTCGATCAGCACGTCGTTGCGCGCGAGCGGCTCCCCGACATCGCCGACTCGCTGATGCCCCGCCACCCGGAAATGCTCTTCATCTCCGAGGACGAAGGCACGGCCTGGCTGATCAAGGGAGACGACGCCGAGATCATTGGCCGCAACAAGGCGTTCGTGTACGCCGGCAAGGAAAACGATCCGGGCAAGCCCTTCCTCACACTCTTTCCGGGCGATCGCTACAACCTCGCCACGCGCCATGTGGTAAAGCGCGCCATAGACGACACGCCGCTCACGATGCCGTTCGTGGATTCTGTGTTCGCGGGCCTCCCCGCGAACGCCAAAGTCACCGTGCACGTCGCGATGGAAGGGCGTGTGCTCGTGGCCAAGGGCTATGGGATGGGAATCCAGCGCCGCCTCCAGCCCGAGACCGGCGTGCCCAACTTCGCCGCGGGCGAGATCGGTGATGGCATCCTCGCGTCGCTCGCGCTCTCCCTCGTTCGCGAGAAGAAGCTCTCCCTCGACGACCCAATGTCCGAGGGCGGCAGCGCAACGACGCGCGATTTTCTTACGCGCGCCAACGCCGCACCCGACGGCAGCCGTAAAGTCGCCCGCCTCGTCGCCATGGCCGGTGCGCTGAAAGTTGCCGACCTCTTCCAGCGGCGCATCACCGGTGCCATCGGCAACCAACGCATGCGCATCGACGAAGACGGCTCAGCACAGGCCAATGTCGACGATCTCTACCGCTGGGAACTCGGCCTCCAGCAGAACCCGGCGTTCACGATTGCCGGAGCCGACTCGATGTTCGCCCCCGGTGGCGGCAAAGGCAAAGGCAACGGACTCGGCTGGCGTTTTGAGAACTACCGCGGACTCGCGCGCCACGCGGCCTACGTCGCGCCCGATGGCAGGCAGGGCATTCATCTCCGTATTCCCGGCCACCGCACCTCGGTGATCATTCTTTCAGATCAGCCGGGCTTCGACGCCCGCGCGGCGGCCAATCGTATTGTGGATCGCCTCCTCTTTGAGAATCGCGATCGCTCCCTCTTCCGCAAAGCGTTCGTCGCGAGCACGTCGAGCTGCCGCAGCCTCAGCGTCGCCAGCGCGCAGGTCGCCTGGGCCGGCTGCACCGCGGGCCGCGTGCATCGAACCGTAGATGGCGGCACCACCTGGACTGTTGACTCCGTGCGTGGTGCCGCGCGACTCGACTTTCGCGGCATCAAGGCCTTCGATGCCAATACGGCCGTTGTGGTGAGCGCCGGGCCTGCCGAGCAGGGGCAGGCGAAGATCTTCCGCACGACGGACGGCGGCAAGAACTGGACCCAGGCGTGGAGTGATACGACGAAAGGCATCTTCCTCGACGGCGTCGCCTTCTGGGACGCGAAGAACGGCTTCACCTTCTCGGATCCCGTGGACGGCAAGTACGTCATCCTCACCACCAGCGATGGCGGCGCGAGTTGGAGTCGCGTGAATCCCGCAAATATCCCCGATGCGCTTCCCGGTGAGGCCGCCTTCGCCGCGAGCAACACGCAGCTCACCGTGCAGGGCACCTCGAATGGCTGGATCGCGAGCGGTGGCGGCGCTGAGGCGCGCGTCTTCCGCACCACCGATCGTGGCCGCACATGGAAGGTGTCGTCCACCGGCATGCCCGGCGGAGCAAGCTCCGGTCTCTTTGGTATTGCATTCTCTGATGCGATGAACGGCCTCGCGATTGGTGGCGACTATCGCAATGAACGGGGCATCGCCGCATTCGCAATGCGTACGACCGACGGCGGCGTCACGTGGAAACCCGCTGGTATTCGCCGCCCCGACGGAACTACGTCGGGCGTCGCATTCGTGCCCGGCACCTCGCCGCCGATCTTCGTGGCCACCGGGCAGACCGGCGTCGCCTACACACGCGACTTCGGCGTGTCCTGGCAACATGCGGACACGCTCACGGCCTGGGGCGTCGGGTTCGCCAACGCCAGCACGGGATTCGTCGCGGGCCCGCGTGGCCACATCGCCGTTCTCTCCACCACGCTGAAGTAACTCTAAACTCCAAACCCTGAACAGAAACTCTGAACACTGAACTCTGAACTCATCAACTTTGCCCTACGATCTCAAGTCCCTTTCGCTCCCAAAACTCGGCACCACCGGGCTCCGCTGGCTCGTCCGCGCGGTAGAGAACTCGCTGATCGGTCCGCTGATCGTCGAGCGCCTCAAACGCGACGCCGGCGCCACGCGCATGCGCGACGTGGTGGTCTCCGAACCGCCCTCACTCTTCCCGATGCAGCCGTCGGACGATCCGGGCATTCCGCCCCTGCATCCATTCGACGTCAACGACAGTCCCTACACCGACGCCCCCGCCCCGCCGCCGCCCGCGCCGGGATTCCAGTTTCCCGCCGCTGAACATTTCGCTGAGGCGTATCGCGCGGGCCGCACCACGCCCGAAGCGGTCGCCGAACGATTTCTTGCCCAGTGGCGCGCGAGCGACGCCGGTGATCGCCCGCTGCGCGCCTTCATCGCCGTGCGCCCCGACGATCTCGCCACGCAGGCCGCCGCGAGCGCTGCCCGCTGGAAGGCCGGCAAACCCATCGGTCCGTGGGATGGCGTGCCTGTCGCCATCAAGGACGAAATGCACGTGCAGGGCTATCGCACCACCGTTGGCACCACGTTTCTCAATCCGTCGCCAGCCACGGTTGATGCCACAGTGGTCGCACGTTTGAGAGCCGCCGGCGCCCTGATCGTTGGCAAAGCCAACATGCACGAGATCGGCATCAACGTCACCGGCCTCAACCCGCACCACGGCACCACGCGCAACCCGTACAACGACGATTACCACACCGGTGGCTCGTCCAGCGGACCGGCCACTGCAGTGGCAAGCGGACTCGTCCCGCTCGCCATTGGCGCAGATGGCGGCGGCTCCATTCGCATCCCGTCCGCGTTTTGCGGACTCGTCGGTATCAAGCCCACCTTCGGGCGTATCAGTGAGTTTGGCGCCGCCGAGCTTGTGTGGAGCGTGGCCTACCTGGGGCCGATGGCCGGCACCGTGCGCGATTGCGCGGCGGCTTACGCCCTGATTGCTGGCGATGACGCGCGCGATTCGAACTCACGCGGCCACCCCTCGGTCTCCCTCGACGTTGCGATTCCCGCATCCCTGCGAGGGCTCCGGATTGGTGTGCACCGCGCCTGGTTCCGGCATGCCACGCCCGATGTCGTCCGCTCCTGCGAGGCGATGCTCGCCGAGTTTGAGCGGCTCGGCGCCACGATCGTGGACGTCGAAATCCCCGACCTCGATCTTCAGCGCGTGGCCCACGTCGCCATCATACTCGGCGAAATGGCCGCGGCGATGACCCCGCATTATCCCTCGCGCAAGGCCGATTTCGGGCTCGATGCCAGGGCGAATATCGCGATCGCGCGGTCGATGGGGGCTGCCGAGTTTGTGACGGCCCAGCGCGTGCGCACGCGCGCGATGGCGCAGTGGCAGCAGGTGCTGCGCGATGTGCACGTGGTGATCACGCCCAGCACCGGTCAGGTCGCGCCGCGGATTGATCCCGAGATGATGCCCCTCGGTGGATCGGATCTTTCGATGTCCACCGAAGTGATGCGATTCGCATTTACATCGAACCTCACGGGGCACCCCGCAATCAGTTTCCCTGCGGGATACGACGCCAGCGGACTTCCGATTGGCATGCAGGTGATTGGTCGCCCGTGGAGCGAGCGCCTGCTTTTCAGAGTGGCGGCGATGGCCGAGCAGCTTGTGGATCGGCGTCGCCCCAAGCGCTGGTATCCCGTGCTCGACGACTGATCGACGACGGATTTCAGAGCGGAATAGCGTGGAATCACGGGCAACAAAAAGGCCGGGCGACTCTTTCGAGTGCCCGGCTTTTTGTCTTCTGTCGCGTCAGCGCGCCCGGACGGCTACCGAAGCGACGACAGTACAGTACAACTACATCAGATGAACGCGCAATAGGTGTTGCTGTTGCAGTTGCTGTTATCAGTAACTGTAAACGGTAAGCGCCAAACGCCCTACGGTTGTTAGAGAGGCACCGGTCGGGATCGAACCGACGATGGGGGATTTGCAGTCCCCTGCCTTACCACTTGGCGACGGTGCCATTCGTTTCTTCTACAGAGCGGAAGTTAGCCGCCGCCAGAGGGGCACTCAAGGCACAATCAAAGATTTGCGCGTTCCGCTCTGGGTTCCTCTCTGCGTTCCGCACTGCGGTTCTGCGCCGTACATTCTCGCCCCATGCCAATCACCGTCCGCTGGGGCATCGTCGTCGCTTCGGTGCTGATCATCCTCGCGCTGCCCGTGCCCGAGGGCATCACCACCGAGTCCTGGCGCCTCCTCGCCATCTTCACAGGCACGATCGTCGGATCCATCGTCCGGCCCGTGCCAGCTGCTGCCGTCGTCTTCCTCGGCATTGCGGCCATTGCGATCACCAAGACTCTGCCCGCGCGCGAGGCGCTCGCCGGCTACTCGGATCCCCTCGTCTGGCTCGTGCTCTGCGCCTTTTTCATGTCGCGCGGCGTGCTCAAAACGGGGCTCGGTCGCCGCATCGCTTACCTCTTCATTCGCGCCATCGGCAAGAACTCCCTGGGACTTTCGTACGCGCTGACCTCCACCGACGCGCTCCTCGCCGGCTTCCTGCCCAGCAACAGCGCGCGCTGCGGCGGCGTGATCTTCCCCATCGCGCGCAGCCTCGCCGAGGCGTACGACTCCACGCCTGGCCCCACGGCGCGGCGACTGGGTGCGTTCCTGCTCGTCACCATCTATCAAAGCGATGTCATTGCCTGCGCCATGTTCCTCACCGGCCAGGCATCGAACGTCATCATCGCCAAGCTCGCCATGGAGTCGGCGAAGGTCGAGTTGAGCTACGCCACCTGGCTCCTGGGCTCAATAGTCCCCGGCGTTCTTTCTCTCGCCTTTGTGCCCTGGCTGCTCTTCAAGCTCTATCCGCCAGAAGTGAAGCACACGCCGAACGCCGCGGTCATTGCGCAGAACGAGCTCTCGAGGATGGGTCCGATGCAGCGCGCCGAACGCATCATGCTCGTGATCTTCGTGCTCGTGGCTGGGCTCTGGATGACCGGTCGGTGGCACGGCATCGACTACGCGGTCGTGGCCCTCGGTGGCGCCTGCCTGCTCTTTCTCTCGGGCGTGCTTTCCTGGGACGACATCATCAGCGAGAAAGGGGGATGGGACATCTTCCTCTGGTACGGCGGCGTCGTGAAGATGGCGGAGGCGGTCGCGCGGTCGGGGCTTCCCGAAAAATTCGCGCAGGCTTCGGCTGGCCTCACCACCGGCATGTCGTGGGGCATCGCGCTCGCGATCCTGATGTTCATCTACTTCTATGCGCATTACGGATTTGCGAGTATCACGGCGCACATCACGGCGATGTTCGTTCCATTCGTCGCTGTGCTCATCGCCGCCGGCGCTCCTCCGATGCTCGCAGCGGTGATGCTCGCCTACTACGCCAATCTCTCCGCCTCGCTCACGAACTACGGCACCACGACGGCCCCCATCTATTTCGGCGCCGGGTACGTGACCCAGAAGGACTGGTGGAGACTCGGCCTTATCGTCTCCGTCGCAACCATCCTTATATGGAGTACGGCCGGCTTGGCTTGGTGGAAACTGCTTGGGTGGTGGTAATTCTGGCCAATTGTCGCCGATTTGTCCCAAATTTGGGACCAAACACCAGATGATTCCAAGCAATTCCCGTTGAATTTTGCAGAATGTCCGCTAAATTCTGCTGAATCTGCAAATTCTCGGTTACACCACCACAACGCCACCACTTCATATGACCGACTCGTCGTCCGCCAGGGCCAAGGCGCTCCGCTCCATCGCTGATCGGTTCGTCGCATCGCCGCGTGCCGCGCACGCGGATCTCCCCTCGCCCACCTCGGCGTACTTCGGCATCAACACCTTCGGCGCCAAGCACATGCGCGCGAAGTTGCCCGCCGAGGTCTATGCCAAGCTCCTCGCATCCGTGCGGCTCGGGAAGAAGCTCGACATCGAAATCGCGCCCACCGTGGCACAGGTCATCAAGGAGTGGGCCGTCTCGCGCGGCGTCACGCACTTCTGCCACTGGTTCCAGCCGCAGACGGGCCTGACCGCGGAGAAGCACGATGCCTTCCTCGCGTTCGACGAAAACGCGCAGCCGATGGAGAAGTTCTCGGGCGATCAGCTCATTCAGAGCGAGCCCGATGCGTCGTCATTTCCCTCCGGCGGCCTCCGCGCCACCTGGGAAGCGCGCGGCTACACGGCGTGGAACCCGGCGTCGCCCGTGTTCATCATGGAAAGCGGCGGCGCCAAGACGCTCTGCATTCCGTCGGCCTTCATTGGCTATCACGGCGAAGCGCTCGACGAACTGACGCCGCTCCTCCGTTCGAGCGATGTCCTATCGGCTCGTTCCATCGAACTTCTCAACCTCCTCGGCGACAAGGGCGCGCTGCGCGTTTACACCACGCTCGGCGCTGAGCAGGAGTATTTCCTGATCGATCGCGGGCATTTTTCACTCCGCCCCGATCTCGTGATGGGTGGCCGCACGCTCGTGGGTGCGCCGCCGCCGCGCGGACAGCAGCTCGAGGATCACTACTTCGGTGGCATCCCGGAGCGCGTGCAGGCCTGCATCGCCGAGGTGGAGCACGAGTTGTACAAGCTCGGCGTGCCCATCATGACGCGGCACAACGAGGTGGCGCCTTGTCAGTTCGAGATGGCGCCCATCTATGAAGAGACCGACATCGCGGTCGATCACAATCAGCTCGTGATGAGCATCCTCAAGAAGGTCGCGCTCCGGCACGGCCTGCAGGCGCTCTTGCACGAGAAGCCGTTCGCCGGCATCAACGGCTCTGGCAAGCACTGCAACTGGGCGATGGCCATTGCGTCGGACAACGAGCTCGACGGCGTGAACCTGCTGAAGCCCGGCAAGACGCCGCACCAGAACATTCGGTTCCTGTTGTTCCTTGCTGCGGTGCTCAAGGCCGTGCACAAGCACTCGGGCCTGATTCGCGCGGGCATTGCCACCAGCGGCAACGAGCATCGCCTCGGTGCCAATGAGGCGCCGCCGGCGATCATCTCGGTGTTCATGGGCGAGATGTTGACGAAGGTGATCGACGACATCGCTGCCGGTCGCGCGGGCAAGGCCGCCGCCGATGCGATGATCGAGCTCGGCGTCGCCAAGCTGCCGGAGATTGCGAAGGACAACACCGATCGTAACCGCACGTCGCCGTTCGCATTCACCGGCGCAAAGTTCGAGTTCCGCGCGGTGGGTTCGTCGCAGTCGATCGCCTTCCCGGTGATGCTGCTGAATGCGACGGTGGCCGAGTCGCTCGGTGAGCTGACCGCGGCACTCAAGGCAGAGATGAAGAAGACTAAGAACCGTGACGACGCGGTGCTCAAGGTGGTGAGCGCCGTGTTCAAGGCCACGAAGGCCATTCGGTTTGAGGGCAACAACTATTCGGACGCCTGGGTGGTGGAGGCCAAGAAGCGTGGCCTGCCCAACTTCCGCCGCTCGCCGGAGGCGCTCGCGCAGATCGTCACGGCGCAGTCGCGCAAGCTCTTCACCTCGCTCGGCATTTTGTCGTCCGAGGAAGTGGACTCGCGGTACCACATTCGGCTTGAGCGGTACATCAAGGACATGCTCATCGAGTTGCACACGCTTGCGGAGATGGCGGAGACGATGATTCTGCCAGCCACGCACGGGTATCTCGCGGTGCTGTGCGAGTCGGCGGAGAACGCCAAGGACGCCGGCGTGAAGCCCGTGCCGCAGATCGAACTGGCGAACTCCGTGGCCTCGATGGTTGCCGCGCTGCAGAAGGCGTCGGCAAATCTGCGCTCGGTGATCGCCAAGGCCGAGGGCATGCACCACGACGCGGCCAAGCAGGCGCAGTTCCTCACGTCCACCGGTGCCGACGCGATGGCTGCGGTGCGCGATGCGTCGGACGCGCTGGAAGTGCGGGTGGACGATGCGCGGTGGCCGCTGCCCAAGTACCGGGAGATGGTGTTTCCGGTGTAGGTGACGAGCGGCAAGTACTGTAGAACTGAAAACGGGACGGCGCGTGTGAATAGCGCCGTCCCGTTTTCAACTGTGAGGCCGTTCCGTAATGGTCATTACAACCCGTATGGAACGTCGACACTCGTCAATAGCGACTCGCCCGTGCTCGGACCGGGAGTCGTTACGAGCGCTGCGAGTCGAGTGGGAAGAGACAGTAATGATGGCGATGCGTTGACGGAACTGTTGACTCGCGATCCCGGCATCTCTATCATTCAGTCAGATCACGAGGAAACGGCACTGCCCCGGGTTTCGTCCCTTGGCGGTGCTTTTTCATTTCAGGGGTACTGGAGTTTCCCCTTCAGCGTGTTGAGGAACTGCATGCGCTCTCTCCCCGCTTGTTTGAGGAGCGCAGAGCACCGGTCGGGGCTCGTACTCAACACCGCCTCCAATTTGCCCTTCTTATACAGGAAGTCGACGAGCGAGTAGAAATCGCCGTCGCTTGTGACGATGACCGCCTTTGAGTAGTTGGGATACTCAATCATCGAGTGCAGCACGAGGTCGGCGTCGACGTTCCCTTTTGGCGCACCCGCCTTGATCGGAAGCACTGGCTTCTGTACGAGAATGAAACCGGCTTGCTGCAGGCTCATGTAGAGCGCTTGGTACTTGGGGATGTAGCCGATGAAGAGGTACGCCCTCCCGACGCCGTATTTGTCGGCGAGGTACACCCTGAATCGTTTCCAGTCCAGCTTCCAGCCGAGAGACTGAACGCCGAGGTTCACGTTCTGGCTATCGATGAACGCGGCATTTGGGCCAGGGGCTTTGGCAGTGACAGACACCCGTGGACATTGCCGCAGGTCGCGCGAAAGTGCGCCACCAGTTCATTGCGCTGAGAAGCAAAACCATCGCAGCCTGCCGGCAGTCGCCCGCCGGTCGCCGGTTCGCATAGCTTCCAGCACGCTTCGCACCCCACCTCCGTTGCTTTTGTGAGGCACCCGTGACCGAAAACATCTCCCGTCGCACCCTCATGCAGAGCGGTGCAGCTGCCGCCTCGCTCGCCGCCTTCGGCGGACTTGAGCGGGCATTCGAGCACGCGTTCGCCTCCCTGCAGCAGCAGGGCGACGAAGTGATACCGTGGACCGACATTCCCGCCAACTTCGTCGCGCGCGGCAATCTCGACACGCGCACACTCGACCGCTCCAGGTTCATCACGCCAAACGAGGACTTCTACCTCGTCTCGCACTACGGAAATCCCGAGATCGACTCAGCGAAGTACTCGCTCAAGCTCACCGGTATGTTCGACAAGCCGATGACACTCACACTCGACGACCTCAAGCGCAGGCCGAAATTCGAACAAGTCGTCGGCTGGGAGTGCGGCGGCAGCAGCCCCGCCTCGCTCAACCGGCTCACCGGCAACGCGAAGTGGACGGGCACGCGCCTCCGTGACCTGCTCCGCGACGCGCGAATGGACAAGAACGCGCGCGAAGTTGTTTTTTTCGGCGTCGACAAGGGCAAGGAAAAAGTCACCCACGGCCGGTCAGGAGAGCTGGAGGTCGAACAGCATTTCGGACGCAGCCTCCATCCCGAGGATGCGAACCGACCGGAGGTGATGCTTGCCTGGGAGATGAACGGCCAGCCCCTGTCACCCATCCACGGATTCCCTGTGCGGCTCGTCGTGCCGGGCTGGTACGGTGTCGCCAACGTGAAGTGGCTCGACCGCATCCACGCGCAGGACACGCGCTTCATCGGGCGATTCATGTCGCGCGACTACGTGACGTTCAAGCCCGAGCAAGTGGGCGACGAGACGATCTGGAATGAAGCACTCGTCTCCCGCATCCGCGTGAAGTCAATGATCGCCAAGCTCACGCGGAACGGACCCAGGTACACGGCCCACGGTTTCGCACTCGGCGGCAATTTTCCCATGCGCATGGTCGAGGTGAAGGTCGACGACGGCCCCTGGCAGCGCGCCACCTTCGACTCACAGAACACCGAGTACTCGTGGAAGCTGTTCAGCTACTCGTGGGATGGCCTCACACCCGGCCAGCACACGATCGTCTCGCGCGCCACCGACGGACACGGGGTGGTTCAACCCGAGCAGTCGGCCGTGGACCCGAAGAAAACACAATGGGAGAACAACGGACAGTTCGTACGGAAGTTCGCGGTCTGACTGACGGGACGGCTCTTCCAAACAACGCCGTCCCGTTGTCACCTCCCCCACCCTACGGCCACATCACACGCTGCATCAACTCCGGCGTCACCTTCGCCGTGGCGCATGACGTGGGAACGGTGAAGTTCGCCGGATCGATCGGCGTCTTGAACCGCTCAAAATAGAAATAGTCCGCCAGCGCCAGACTGGTTCCCACACCCACGCCTGACTGCGACTGCATGAACGTCACCGGGCGGCTCACCGCGCCTCCCGACCCCGGCTCCGGCGCGTACCACGTCCACAGGTATGTGCACTCGGGGTAGTTCGGCGCGGCGGGTGGAAAGAGCAGCCCGTACACCGTTACCGTGTGCCCCGGCGCAACCACCGGATTATTCATGATCGTCGCCTGGATCTTCGCTTGCACTGCCGGAATGGAAATCCAGTCCGGCGGCTCCTGCGGAAAGGGAAACTTGCTCCCGCCAATGCACGTCTGCGTCCCGTCCTGGAACGTCGAAATCATGAATCCCGCCGCGCTGTTCACGGGCGGAGTCATGCCTTCTGGCGCCGGCCCCGTCAGCAGCGCCACGTCCGTTTTCTTGGGAGGCGGTGGCTGGTTGGGGTTGAAGTCGTACAACATCAACGTGTCCTGCGCGCGATCCGAAAACACCTTGTACTCGGCGTCCGGCTTCCACACATACAACACGCGCGTCGGCAGCGGATTGTATTGCTGGTTCACCGGCGTCATGAACGCCGTGAACCCGAAGTTCGGGTTGAAGGTGAAGTTCTTGAACCCTTTCGGGTTCCCCGCCGCGAATCCTTCGAACGTGGGCTGCGCCCACTTCACCGGCTTCGCCACCAACTCCGCCGAGTTGTACGAGGTGAACTCAGGGATGTAGGTAAACGAGTACATCTGGAACAGCGCGAGCTGCGTCGGGTCGCCCATCGTCGGCTTGGGCGGCCCATAGCCGAACATCATCCGCATCGGCGTGTTCGTGCCGCTCTTGAACCACATCCACGTGGCGGCAGGCGGTGAGTTCGGCAGCGGGACCGGCACACTCCACCAGTCGTACGACTGCGGCGACATCCAGTTCAGCGGCGACGCCCCGGCGCACTGCGCCTTGGATGCCTGCGCGCCGTACCAGTTGGACGGAACCGTCCAGCCCATCTCCACGGGCTTCCATGTCACGCCACCGTCGCGCGAGAGTTCGGTTCCCTCGCTGGTGATCACGTACCACCAGGTGCCGTAATCGCAGCCGGCAATCTGCGCGCTGAGGAACTTGCCGGGCACACACGCGATGTTGGCCAGGCAGAGCTGAAAGAACGGATTGTCGGGTTGTGGATCGGTGGAGAGCGGCGGACAGAACGGGTGCAGCATCGCCACCGCGGTCCACGCAGCCGGCATCTCCGGCGCGGGCGTCGTCACCGGCTGGAACGTGGGGTATGCAGACGACGGGATGGGATCCACACTGCTCGCGGGGGCCATGCGGTTTCCTCGGCAAAGGCGAGCCCAATACTACAGTCCGCGGCCCTGCGTGTCACGTTGCCGGCACGCCGCAGGCAACTGCGCACGGGTCAGGTGCTGAGCGTGTGCACGCTCACCGGCTCACTGCGGCCGCGAATCACAGTCGGCCCGCGCGCAACGAATCCTGCAGTCTCGCCGGCCGCGCGCTGCGCCGTTACGTCATCAATCACGATGGCCGCCTGCAGGTCGCGGCTCAGCGCCTGCAGCCTGGCCGCAAGGTTGGTGGTGTTGCCGAGCGCCGTCCAGATGTACCGGTCCACCGATTTCACATTGCCGACATACGCCTCTCCGGTCGCGATCCCGACGCCCACCTGGATCGCCGCCGCTGTCGGTGCGCCAGGATCACCCGCAGTCGTCGCCCGGTTCGCTTCCACGATCTGTCGCGCGGTGCGCACAGCAGCGGCTTCCTTGTGGGCCAGCGCGATGGGCGCGCCAAACACGGTCATCATACCGTCGCCGTTGAACTCCACGATCGTGCCGCCGTTCTCCTGAACGATGTCCGACACGCGCGCCGTGTGACGGTTGACCGTCGCAAAAATGTCCGCCGGCGCCATCCCCTCCGCGATCGACGTATAACCGCGAATGTCCACGAACAGCACCGTCACCTCGCGTTGCCCCTCCTCGAGGTCGGCGCCGGAGTCGATCTGTTTGGCGATCGCGCCGGGCACGTAGCGCCGCATCGTGCGCTGCATCGTGCGCGACTGCTCGAGCAGCTCCGCAGACGCAAACCGCTGCAACTCGCTCGATATCTGCTGCGCCGCCGCTGTCAGGAGCGTCAGCTCCTGACTGGTATAGATGTCACCCGAGGCCTTCGGTCCCAGAAAAATCAACGCGGCGAGCGCACCCTGGCCACGCACCGGCAACAGCACGCCGTCACCCATCGCGTCGAGCGTCGCGCGGTCCGCGGCGGTGAGCCCATTCGCGATCTCAGGCGTGCGCAACCACTCGGCGATCTCCAGCGCGCGGTTGCGGCGCTGCAGCACCTCGCCAAAGTGAGTACTGGTGTCGAGCGCCAGTGGAATCCCGCGGCCCGTCGCATAGACGGTCGTAAAGGCGCCATCCACACTTCCGAAAATCGCAAACGGCTCCGCCCCCGCAGCCGAGAGTTGCTTGCCACCGAGTGTCAGCACGTCCTCCGGTGTGTTGCACGCCGGCAACTCGGCGGTCAGCGTCTGCACCCCTTTCTCGATCGCGTGCCGCTCGGGAAAGAATATCCGGTCCATCGCGGGCTGCAGCCGGCGGTGCAACGGGATGCCCGTCATCGCCAGCCCCATCGAGAGCAGCGACTGCGCCACGAGCGGATTGATCTGCATGGACTGCGCGCTCATCTCGGCGAGCTGCGGAATCAGGAAGAACATCCCACCAAGCACGACGACGGATAGCACGGAGTACGACGCCGCCGCACTGATGAGGCGATTGACGTCGAACAGGTTGTACTTCACGATCGCGATCAGGAATGACACGGGAATGAGCGGCAGCCCGAGCCCGCTGACCGTGTAGAGGATGAAGGCATCCGGAAACACGGCGACGAATGCCGTCACCACGGCGGCTGGCGCGAGCGCGAAGTAGAACCCGAGCATCACCCACCGCACCTGCCGTCGCCCAACTGAGTTGGCTCGCCGGTAGTTGTCAGCGAGGATCCCCAACAGGGCCACGTACACCGCCACCTGAAGCAGGGGATGCATGCGCGTGGCGATTTCGGCCGGGACCGGGAAACCCACGAACGCACTCACCGCCATCGGTGCCATCACCGCGAATACCCAGGGCAGGTTGAGCACCCACCTGCGCCTTGGCGCATCGAGCAACAACATCGCCGCGCGCAACAGCATTGGTCCGGCAAACAACATGGAGATGCCGAAGGTCAGCAGCGTCGCGGCCACTTTCCACATGGACTCGGCCGGGTACGGAAGCCAGCTCAGCGCCCATGCCATGAAGGCTGGGAAAATCGCCTGCGCCGCCGGCGATTTCGGCGCCCGCAGGATGATGAGGTAGCCAACCACGGCGAAGCTGAACGAGAAGAGCATCGGCCACCACCACGGCACCGGCAGCTCGGCCACGGGCATCGTGATGGTTCGTACGACGCCCTCGCGCCGGATCTCCAGCGAAGGCGTGATACCCACACGCCGCTCGCTGAAGGCAATCATCCCGGCCTTCAATCCGGTCAGGCCTCGCAGGTCCTCCGCGCCAACCTTCATCAGCTCATCGCCGACCTGCAGTCCGGCCGAGTCTACGACCGCTTCACTCCCCGGCATGATGGACGAGATCGTCGGGTACGCCGTCGGCGCCGGGGCGTCAGCAACGAAGAACGCACTTGCGCTCAGGAGCCCGTTCGCTGCAACATGGGCGTGCAGAATGAAGCTCGCCAGCCAGACCGGTACGAGCAGGACCACCAACCAGCGGTCGAGGGGCCTCAGCGCAGCAAGGCTCCACGGAGATGCTGCGCGTCGGACCGTGCTGACCGCCATTGTGTTTCGTCTCCGTCAGGTTCCGCGGGTGCGCGACGCGCTGTACAACCATATCACCCTCGAACAAACAAATGACTTTCGATGAGATTGCGCCAGACCTCAACACCGGTGACGTCTTCCTTTTCCACGGAACTGAGTGGACGAGCCGCATCATTGAAGAGGTCACCCATAGCGTCTACTCGCACGTGGCAATGGTCGTGCGCGCTCCGGGATCGAGCGGCGTGAACGGGCTTACCCTCTGGCAGTCATTCGAACCCACTGGCGGAGTGGGGATTTCCGACGCAGGAACCTTTCTCGCCAAATACGACGTGAAGCCCGGCGAATTCATGGCGGCGCGGCACCTCAACGTGACCCGGACGCCCGCAATGCAGACGGCTCTCGACGGCTGGGTCGCTACCGTCAACGGCCGGCCCTTCCCGAGCATCACGGATCTCGTGCTGCATTGGATTGAAGGAACCAAAGACATCAGTTCCGGCTACGGCGACTTCTTCTGCTCGCAGCTCCTCGCCTCGACGTACATGCAGATGGGACTGCTGCCCAACAACCCTGTTGCCAACGCCTATTCACCGGAAAGCTTTAGCGATGCGAACCCGTCGCTGCCGTTGCAGCTTGGCGCAACCTACGGTCCGCAAATTCCCGTGACCCCGTCGTAACGCGTAACGGGCACGCAGCCGGGTGAGCACCCTCGAACTACTCCGCGAGTCGCTGGCCGCCGCATACGACATCGAACGCGAGGTGGGCCGGGGCGGCATGGCGCGCGTCTACCTGGCGCACGACCGCAAACACGACCGCAAGGTCGCGCTCAAGGTCATTGACACGGAAGTCGCGATGGGAATGGCCGCCGAGCGTTTCCTGCTCGAGATCCGCCTGTGCGCGCGGCTGACGCATCCGCACATTCTCCCACTGCTCGATTCGGGCTACGCCGGCGACCGTCCGTTCTATGTGATGCCCTATGTGGATGGCGAGTCCATTCGCGATCGGCTCAAGCGGATTACCCGGTTTCCGGTCGATGACGCCGTTGCGCTCGTGCGGGAGGTGGCCGATGCGCTCGACTACGCGCACGCGGCGGGCGTGCTCCACCGCGATATCAAGCCGGAAAACGTGCTGCTGCTCGGCTCGCACGCCGTGGTGCTGGACTTTGGCGTGGGCCGCGCCATTTCGGCAGCGAGCGAAAAAGCAGCCGATCTGACGATTGCGGGCACCTTCGTGGGTACGCCGACCTATATGAGTCCCGAACAGGCGGCTGGCGAAACAACACTCGATGGCCGCAGCGATGAGTACGCGCTCGCCGTGATGCTCTACGAAATGCTCGCCGGTGAGCCACCCTTCCAGGGGCCCAACGCGCAGGCCGTGATTGCGAAGCGCTTCTCTGCGCCCGCGCCGTCCCTCAACCTGAAATTCCCGGAGCTACCAGAAAACGTTGTCCAGACTGTCGCCACCGCGCTCGCGCAGTCGGCGGACGACCGGTTTGCGACGGTCGGCGACTTCGGACGGGCGCTTGCGTCGGGGTCCACCGCAACGATGGCTGTCGCTCCGCGAATTGCCGCGCTTCCGTCCGTCGGCGTCGTTCCCTTCGCCAATGTCGGCAATCACCCCGACAATGAGTTTCTCTCGGATGGGATCACCGATGAGGTCATCTCGGCACTCTCCCGCCTGCGAACGCTACGCGTGGCGGCTCGCACATCGTCGTACGCCATCCGCGACCAACGCGACGACATCGCCGTCATTGGGGCAAAGCTCAAGGTCGAAACGCTGCTCGAGGGCAGCGTGCAGCGCGTGGGCAACCGCATTCGGGTGAAGGCCCGCCTCGTGAAGGCGTCGGATGGATTCCATGTCTGGTCGGACCAGTTCGACCGAGAGCTCGATGACGTCTTTGCCATCCAAGACGCCATCAGCTCCGCAATCGTGCAGGCGCTCGAGACGACAATCCTCGGCGGCGTGCAGGTGGCGCGGATCCGCGCTGCGCCCACCCGCCCCGCTGCCTATGAGCCCTACCTCAAGGGACGGTTCTTCTGGAACAAGCGCACCGAGGCAAGCCTGGCGCGGGCGGTCGACCTGTTCGGTGAAGCCATAGCGGCCGATCCGAACTACGCACCCGCCCATGCGGGGCTCGCCGACGCCTACGCCGTGCTCGGCACGTATGGCGCCCGCGAGCCGCGCCAGGTGATGCCGCTCGCGATGGCGAGTGCTGAACGCGCGCGCGCACTTGATTCTACTCTGGCCGAACCGCATGCGACTCTGGGGCTGATTGAGGCGGTGTTCGCGCACGACTGGGCAAAATCGGAGGCCGCATTCGCGCGCGCGCTGACGCTTGATCCGACGTACGTCACAGCCCATCAGTGGCGCGCTATCACGCTCCTGATACCCACCGGGCGCGTCGCGGATGCCCTGGCATCCATGGAACGCGCCCGGGCCATCGACCCGCTCTCGGCAGTCGTTGGCATGACCGCAGGCGTCGTCCGCGCGATCGGCGGCGATTCCGATGCTGCGATTGCCGTCTTTCGTGATGTCTTAAAGCTGGAACCGGGATTTGGAATGGCGCACTTCTTCCTGGGACAGACACTCATGGACGAAGGCCGCCACGCGGAAGCCAAGGAGTCGTTCGAACACGCCATCGCCCTCACCGGCGGCTCGGCAGAAATGCTGTCCGGCTTGGCGCAAGCCAAGGCTCGGCTCGGCGATAGCGACGCGGCGAACGCCGACCTCGAGGTACTCACGTCCCGCCGTGCTGCGCGGTACACGCCCGCGTCGCAGGTCGCGTTGGTGCATATCGCGCTCGGCCAGCACGATGCCGCCATGGAATGGCTCCACATTGCACGGCGTGATGATGATCCGGAACTGATCTATCTCACGTCCAAACGCGCATATTCGCCGCTGCGGTCCCGACCGGATTTCGCGGACCTCGTCCGCTCGGTTCGGCTCAGTTCCTGAAGCCCGCGCCCGCGTTCCGCCACAGACCTGTTGCAATGATGCCGCTTAGCTCATTTTTTTTCCGTACCGCGCAACTTATTGATAGTAGATTCCTCCAGTCTCGCAGCCTCCACCTATTGTTGAGGACAATCCCCATGAACCAGCTCAGTTGGCGAATGAGTCGATGCTTTATCGGCGCATTGATCGTCGTCGCGTTCGTTTCGTCCGGCGCCGGCGCCCAGGCGCAGGCCACCACGGGCATTATCCGCGGCGTCGTCTCCGACCCCTCGGGAAATCCCGTCACCGGCGCCACCGTGACGCTGCGAAACCAGGCCACAAACTTCAACCGCGTGGTCCAGACATCCGACCGCGGCATCTTCGTCGGCACACTCCTCCCACTCGGCATGTACACGGTGAATGTGCGAGCCATCGGGTATGCCCCGGTCGGCCGCACCGACGTGCAGGTCCGACTCGGTCAGGTAGCTGATGAGTCGTTCACGCTGGCTCGCCAGGCCGTGGAAATCGCGCCGGTAATGATCGGCGCCACCAACACGCCGGTCGACGCAGAAAAGACCGAGACCGCCACGCGCCTCAGTGAAACCATCGTTGCCGGCCTGCCAAACAACGGCCGCAACTTCCTCGCCCTCACGCTCCTCACGCCCGGCGTCGCCGTGGCGCAGGGTCCGGACGGCGATGTGCTCTCCGTGGCCGGTCAGAAGGGCATCTCCAACAACGTCTCCGTCGACGGCGCCGACTACAACAACCCGTTCTTCGGCGAACAGCGTGGTGGCCAACGCCCCGCGTTCACGTTCAACCTCGACGCCGTGCAGGAAATGGTTGTCACGAGCCAGGGTGCAAATGCCGAGTTCGGCCGCTCCGCCGGCGGGTTCGTAAACGTGATCACCAAGAGCGGAACCAACAAGTTTGGCGGCACCGCCCACTACTTCGGCAAAAGCTCGGCACTTTCCGGGCAACTCAAGGGCAATGGCGTTACGCTCGACCCGGACTTTGGCCAGCACCAGTTCGGGTTCACCTACGGCGGCCCGCTCATCAAGGACAAGCTCTTCTTCTTCACCGCCTATGACCAGCAGAGCTACAGCGACATCAAGCAGAAGAACCGCCCGTCCAATGCCGAATTCACCAAGTTGAAGAACTTCCTCGCCACCCAGTGGGGCGGCGCGCTGAAGAATGACTTCGCGCCCATCGAGCGCACCAATGACGCGCAGGTGTTCCTCGGCAAGGTGGATTGGCTCGTCAATCCGAACAACGTGTTTTCAGTGAAGTACAACTACACCAACTCCAAGCAGGTCAACGGCACCTTCGACGTGGACACCTGGGGCGCCAGCGCAAACGCGATTGAGAATGCGTTCTCCAACGCGCTCAGCGGCCAGCTTTCCACGCAGTTCTCCAACAACGTGTCCAACGAGTTCCGGTTCCAGTTCGCGCGCGAAGACCGCCCGCGCGATTACGACGCACCCACACTTCCCGGCGGCCGCGACTTCCCGGATATCGCGATGGACTTCGGCAACGCCTTCCGCATCGGGCGTCCGTTCTTCATCCCCGTGGAGTACTACGACACGCGCATCCAGCTCCTCAACAACGTGACCTGGGCACGCGGCAACCACCTCTTCAAGGCCGGCGCCGAAATCAACCGCGTCAGCTCCAACCAGACATTCATCGGGTTCGCCAACGGTCGGTACATTTTCAGCAGCGTCGACGGGTTCATTAACTTCGCGACCCGCGGCAATGGCTATGTCGAATGCTCCAACAACACGACGTCGAACACCGGCGCCTGCCCGGCAGGCTCGAGCATCACGGGCCCGATCCTGCTGTACCTCCAGCAGGCCGGTGTCGGTGGACGCACCGTTGAGCAGTCCGGCACGCAGGACATTCCGCAGACCGACATGGCGGTGTTCATCCAGGACACATGGAAGCCCACCAACCGGCTCACGGTGAACTATGGCCTGCGTTGGGAAGGTGAGAAGCAGCCCGACGTGCTCACCTCGCCGTCCAGCGTGTTCTTCGCGCCGTTCATCGGCAAGACCGTCACGAACTCGACGGGCACGTACAAGTTCCCGTCCGATGGGAACATCCCGTCTGACTACTCGATGTTCCAGCCGCGGCTCGGATTCGCGTGGGACCGCAATGGCGACGGAACCGAAGTGCTGCGCGCGTCGGCCGGCGTCTATCACGCTCGCGTGGCTGCGCTGAACTTTGCCTCGGTGCGCAACAACAATGGCTCCATTGGCCAGACCATGTTCCGCAACTCGGCACTCACCGGCATTCTGGGCGCTCCGCCGGCAATTGAGAACCTCCTTCCCGCGCCGGGCGCCAGTCAAGTTCCGTTCCAACCCGGCATCTTCGTCGTCGACGAGGACTTCAAGAATCCACGAACGATGAGCACCTCAGTTGCCTACGAGCGCGCGCTGGGCAAGAGCGGCCTCACGGGTTCGGCCAGCTACACCTACGCCCAGTCCGACCGGCTGACGCGGTTCGTCGATCGCAACGACGCGGTGTTTGGCAGCCCGTGGTCCACGGGACTCGCGGGCGGCAACGGCATCGGCACCCTCACCACCGTGGAGAGCACGGCGGAAAGCAAGTACAACGGTATCTCGATCGGTCTCGCGCGTCGGCAGGCCGAGAATTGGGTCTTCGACGCCAACTATACGCTGTCGTGGGACAAGTCGAACGACGACAACGAACGCGATCCCTTCACCTTCCGCTACGCCAAGGCCAATCGCCTGGATGACGAGTGGGGCTACAGCGATCGTGACCAGCGCCATCGGTTCAACGCCTTCGTTCTCACCAAGGTTGGCGCCGGCGTGACGATGAACAACCGCTTCTCGTACGTCTCGGCGTCGCCGGCGTCGGCCAAGTGCGGCACGAACAACGCCGCCACTACCACGCGGGCCGGAAGCGCAGGTGACCGTATCTGCCCCAACGGCACAATCCTGGAACGCAACACGCTCCGGCGTCAAAACGAATACGCCAGCTGGGATCTCCGTTTTGCGCGCCTCTTCAAGGTGGGTTCGGGCAACTCCGCCGAAGCCATGTTCGAGGTGTTCAACGTGCTCGGCCGCAACAACTTCAAGGACCCGGCGTTCGGGTCGCTCCTCTTCAACTTCGACGGCACCGTCCGCAGCGGCCTTGGCGATCCGCGCCAGATGCAGCTCGGCATGCGGTACATGTTCTAGCAGCATCAGAGCTCAACGAGCATCGCGGGGGTTCGAGGGCGAAACTGTCCCTCGAGCCCCCGCGCAGTTTTTTGGGGGCTTCGCGCCGACGCATTTAGACACGGGCAGTCGCACCAATCCCCTGAAACCCGCATCCCTTTCCCCGCGTTGGGTGTCTCATGTGAAGGGGGTGCGGACACGTGGACTCGGTGAAGCTGGGACGCCTGAAACTGCTGCAACTGCGGGGAACGGCTGCGCTCACCTGGATCCGCGCGCGCGTCACGCGCCAGCGCGTCAAGCGCGCCCTCCTTTTCACTTCAATCACAGGTTTGCTCGCCATCACAGGCGAAGCGATCCTGCGCGGGCATATCGTGCCGCCATCCGCGCGCGCACCGAGTGCGCTCTACACACGGCAGACGCCGTGGGGCCGTGACGACGGCGCCGGCGCGGTTGTCATCGGCTCACTCAATCCGGCGTTGAACGAGCACCGCGTCCCGGTGAGGCTGCGCGACGTACCGCAGCACCTGATTGACGCCGTGCTCGCCGTGGAGGACAAGCGCTTCTACGACCATATCGGGCTCGATCCTCGCCGCATCGCCGGCGCACTCGTGGCCAATGTGCAGGCCGGTGGAATCGCCGAGGGCGGCAGCACCATCACACAGCAACTCTCCAAGAATCTTTTTCTCTCGGCGAACCGCACACCTCTGCGCAAGCTGCGCGAAGCCGCGCTCTCCGTGACGCTCGAGCTGCGCCACACCAAACGTGAGATTCTCGAGGCCTACCTCAACGAGATATACCTCGGCCGCGACGGCTCGGCAGGAATCCACGGCGTAGGCGCTGCGGCGCGGTACTATTTCGGCAAGTCGGTCGGACAATTGAGTCTCGCGGAATCAGCGCTCCTCGCCGGAATGATCCGCTCGCCCAACCGACTCGCAGCCACGCGACATCCTCGCGCTGCTCGCGAGCGCCGCAACCTGGTGCTCGGACTCATGGTAGCGCAAAAACGCATCAACGCCGCGCCCGCGGCGCGCGCCCGCGATGCACGGGTGCCCACACGCGCCTACCCGCTGCGCAGGATCGAAGCACGCTACTTCCGTGATTTCGCTGCCGGGTTGATGCGCGAGCGAATGCCCGCGCGCGGTGGCGCGATTTACACCACGCTCGACGCAACGCTGCAGCGCAGCGCGGAACGTGCCGTGGCTCGCGGACTCAACCGAATCGACCGGGCCGGTGC
>Ga0207952_1000557_pt1 | contig 27298 bp, 35 predicted proteins | sample SubbioR12Aug_8Ca_FD_184831 | JGI IMG/M metagenome (GOLD analysis project Ga0207952, IMG submission 184831) | Serpentinite rock and fluid subsurface biosphere microbial communities from McLaughlin Reserve, California, USA - CR12Aug_8Ca (SPAdes) | ecosystem: Environmental > Terrestrial > Deep... | reverse complement strand
AATGACGGAGGTAGAGTTGGTGTCAATGACGGAGGTAGAGTTGGTGTCAATGACGGAGGTAGAGTTGGTGTCAATGACGGAGGTAGAGTTGGTGTCAATGACGGAGGTAGAGTTGGTGTCAATGACTAATAGTGTATCAATAGGCAGTGTATCAATAGGCAGTGTATCAATAGGCAGTGTATCAATAGGCAGTGTATCAATACTTTCTGCAAATGCCATTCCATAATATGATGAAGAAATAGAAATTGGAGTAGTTACTGAAGCAGAAAATAAAATAAATACAAAAACAAGAGATAAAGATTTCTTAGTAATTTGTTTGTTAATTTTTATTTGTTCAGAGTTTAAAAATATAGTTAACACTAGAGGAAATAAAAGAATTACATAGTTTGTATGAATTTCTGGAATTTGCCATGAAACATTTGAGACATGGTCATGAAATTCAAAATTATTTATCAAAGTATCATCATCTGAGAAAATTTTTGCCTGTGAAATTATTTGGTTATCAAAAATTTGAATATCAGGTGCTAATTTTGATGTAAATTCAAATGATTCATCTACAGAGTTTGTAATTAACAAACTATCTAACGGAGTAATTTTTTTTGTAGTAATACTATCAGTTATTTTTCGTTCAAATATTCTATCTAATTGTGCAAAAATATTTTTTGGTTCTGTAAACAACAATATATCATCTGGTGATGATGAGGATTGCAGAGAAATTTCATCATGTAGATTAAGTACTACATTGTATTGATTCTGATGTAACACAGTTGATTCTAACGTATCTTTTTCAGATGAGACAGAAATTGTATCATAAAAAACTAAATGATGACTTAAATTATTTTGAATGAAATTAGATTGTAAATCTTTATTATTTGAATTAAATTGGATGTAAAATATATCAACTTCAGAAATATCTCTAAAAGTTACAGTAAAAATTGATCCGATCAAAATAGCAATTGTAAAAATAAAAAATGAAAATTTTATTTTTGAGTTATTTTTTATCATTTTTTTAACAACCTCGTATTATAATATGATAAGAATTTATGAAAAAAATAAAACATTAAAATAATATGAATTAAAGAATTTTCAGTTAGATTTAATTTTATTTGCATAATTACATTTGACTTGAAATACTCAAAAGACAAGAGGATATAATGACAGAAAACAGGTACCAATATGGAAAATTATTATGGATTATTGACCTAATTGGCATAGGAAAAAATCATATAATTTTTAAATCAAATTAGAGTTAGTAGTATAATGGAAGTGATTTTAACAATATTTCTTTATGCAGTTTTATCAGTATCTGGAACTTTGAATGATGATATTGATAATCTACATAATAAATCTACAATGCTCATAAATAATTTACAATATGACAAAGCATTAAAAATTTTAGATAAGATTATTTCAATGGATGAAAATAATATTCAAGCATTATCAAACAAAGGTGCAATACTGTTAAAATTAAAAAATTATGATGAATCTATAAAATATTTTGATAGAGTATTAAAAATTAAACCTAATTCAGTTGAATCATTAAACAATAAAGGAATTGCATTATATGAGCTTGGAAATTATTCAGATTCATCTCTTAGTTTCTACGAATCTGCAAAAATTGATCCAGAAAATCAAATTACAAAAGATAACTTAGAACGAATAATGGAAAAAATTCCATATGTTCAAGATAGAGGTTATGTAAAAATAGAATTACGAGATAAACAAAATAATTTAGTTGGATATACTGAAGCATATGATTTTATCATGAAGTATCCGTTAGCAAACATTGCTTTAGGTAATGATTGGGTAGATGTAGAAGTTAATGAAATGCATCTACAAAAATTAGAAAAAATTATTGAAATAAATTTTACTAGTACTGGATTATATGCAAGATCAGATATTTTACTTAATATTGGTGAAGTATACTACAGAGTGATTGAGATTAGTCATGATAGTTTTCTTGTCGAAAATGGAGATCATGCCAAAGTTATCTTAGATATATTTAGGATACGTTGATTTAAAACTAAACAAACTTCCAAAAGCAATTGAAAAAAATACTATAAATGGAATTAGTCGATATGGCTGATTTGTAAATCCCAAAACAACGTTTAGAATCCACGGTGAAATTAAAAGGACAGACAGTGAAAACATTAAAAATTTTGAATAATCATCATATGTTTTTGATTTAAAATACAAGCATAATAAAATTGGAAAAAATACAGCTAAGATTAATCCATCAAACCTCATTCCATTTGAAAATGCAGATATAGATGACCAGAAATGTCTAGAATCAAAATAAATGGAATTAGAAAAATCAATGATATGAATATAGTGTCCTACAAATATGAGAATTATAAATGGAATAACATATAGTGCAATAGATTGAAATTTTATTTTATTAGGAATTTTTAATTTTGTTATAAGATATAGTGTAATCGGTAAAAACAAAAATGTGGCTGCTTTTGTGAATAATGAAGCAACAAAAACTAGAAAAGACATTCTTGTCTTTTTCAATACAAGATAAATTGAGATCAAATAAAATGTTATCCAAAATGTCTCGTATGTTGCAATAGAATCAAATAATAAAAATAAGTTGCTTTGAATCAATATTCCTACAGATATAATACCAGCAAATCTTTTTTTTGATAATTCCTTTGTAAAAATATATGTAAATAAAAGTAAGATGCAGCTTGAGAGAAAAGGTATTAGGCGTATATTTCCAAATATTTCATGTGAAATTTTAAGTAAAATATATCTTAAATAAAGTATATTTAATGATCCGTTTGGAAATAATTCTACTTTATCTAGTGCCTTTAGAACATCAAAGTAATCAGAAAGAATTTTTTCTTGATCTGTGAAAAGTTCATCCCAGGAATATAAAATATAAACAGTGAAAATTATTATTAGGATGAAAAAAGTTTTTTTTCGAGATACATCATATTTTGAGAAATATTCCATAAATTGTGAAATAATTGATATCTTTCTGTATCTAAAAAATAATAATATTAACACTAATGATATATTTGTAATAATTATGAATGGTCCAATTTTTCCAAATTCATAAATTTCATCATACGATATAGGATAATTACTTGCTAAACCAAGTAATAATTTTGGAAAAACAAATGGAATAAAGGAAAGAAATGAGATACACAAAGTTATTGTAAAAATTATTCTGCTTTTATCTAATTTTTGAGAAATAGACACTATTATCACATATAATATTGGTAAATTAAGTTTTAAAAAAAATAAAAAAAGAATAACGGCTAATTACCGTCTATGGTAACAGTCCATTGTATTTGCAATGTATCACTTGTTCCAAGTGGTATTCCTGTAAATACTTGAATAGCTGCTTCATTTGCCGTTCCCGTTGTTGTTGATCCTGCTTGTAGTGCTGCTTCTGATACAGTTACTGATCCAAGACCAGCAAAGTTAGAAGTAATCAATACTGATGCTCCACCAGAAGTTGTTGCTGGTGTCATTACTGCACTAGCAAATCCAGTAGATGAACCGGTTGATGCAATATAGCTGTTCAATGCAGTCATTGTTTCAGATGTTGCAGCAGTGCCTTGACCAACAACTATACGATTGTATAATCCTGAACCAAGGTTTGTACAAGTACTAGCACCTGAAGTAACAGTAAATGCTAGTTGTGACAAGCAATCATCCATTTGGTTTAAGACTGTGTTGTCTGTTTGCCTATAGGCTTTGATGTTTCCATTTTCATCATATGCAGTAAGAGTAACATGGCCTAACATTCCTGCAGCACTTTTAATCGGGCTGACAGATAATGTTGTCATATTTGTAGTATCTTCCATCGCAATTGATGCAGATACTACTCCTCCTACGGCTATAATGGCGCCTATTATAGCTACTAGTAGTTTTTTCATTACTAAGACTTGATTAAGATGAACTTAACTTTAGTGGTAAAAATCAAAAATTATTGATTCCAATATGGAAAATTTTAGGGTTGTAATGATGTACTTACCGAGTCTTCAAGTTTAAGAATATAATTTTTAGGCTCTACAACAGGATTGTTTGGTATTTCTTTTTCATCAGATAATGATTTTTCTTCATTAGGATTTGATATTGATAAACTGACAAATATCAATCCCACTACTATAACCACAGAAATTATTACAAGACTGACACTTTTTTTCATGAGTGTATTTTATTTTATTATGATATAAAGTAGTTGGTTTTGAAATGTTTTTTAGTTCTATTATCAATATAGAGCTAATTGAAAACTATATTCATAATTTTTATTATTATTTTATTTAGTCCATTATTTTCATATGCAGAATCAGATCAAATTCTGATTACATTATCAGATACAATGGATCAAATTGATTTTGATGGAAAGTGGTCATTTTTTACAGAATGGAAAAGAACTAGTTTAGATTCTTTCAATGATGGAACTATAATTTTAAGAACAGCGCATCAAGGAGATTTTATTTATGTATTAATTGATGATTTATCAGATTCAACTCCAGTAAAAAAACTAGATTATTCCATATTATGTATAGATGGAAAAAATAACAAATCGGAATTACCTGATGATAATGATTTTTGTTTTATGAATATTTTAGGAAATAAGAATGGATTTACATATAATGGATATTCACCATCGTATCTTAATGGTAATTTTAGAAAAATTTCAAATGATCCCGATATGATTATGATTAGTGATAAATCAGATGGGAATGATAGATATTCAGATATTGTTCATTCAAGCTATGAATTTAAAATTCCAGTTAAATTAATCGGACGAGAAAGTACTTACGGTTTTTATTTTTCAACTTATGATGGAAATCAACATAGAATGTTTCATTGGCCACAATCTATCAATTCTGATAAACCATATAACATTCCAAGTCCTTCAACATGGGGAGAATTAATTTCTCCTGATAAATCACTTCCAGAATTTTCGTTATCTCTTTCAATTCTCGTAACTACAATGATTGTAATAGTGGGAATTTCAAGAATGAAAATAGATTTTTTAAATAAATAGAAAAAGGTTGACTTCGTTCCAAACAAACTACTAATATGTTGAAGTAGATGATTGGGACGATAGTCCAGTTGAAGTTGGTACAGATGGGAATTTGTCTCCAATCTGTTGCTCTGCTACTGCAGATGCTTCTTGTAGGATTCTTTCTGTTTCCTCACTAGAAGCGCCAGTCTCCATGCTAAATGAGTCTCCTGCCAAGGAGTCCATCATTAGACCATTGAGTGTCTGTGTCATGGAATTCAATTCTGAGTCTGCTTCTGGCATGAATCTTCCAAGTGATGACTTCAATCCCTTCATTGTAGACATCGCTGGGCCGATTGCTACCATAGCATCGCCTAGATCATGAATAGTCGTCAGTCTTAATTGGACTTGTTCCAATGACATTCTTGCATTGCCGAGCATCTTTGTAACCTTTCGAATTTCAGCTAATTCGTTTGATAAAACTCTGCTTGTACTTGTATCGTGTTGTTGCATTGCAGTCACGACTCTTTGGAAGAGTTGCGCGTCTCTTTCACGTAGTTTACCAAGCATAGAGTCCATTTTGGATATTTGGACTTGTAGTTTGTTTACTGCGGTTTGGATTCGTGGTTTTAATGCACCTTGAGGTTTTATTGTCTCACGGAGTTTATCGGTTACACCTGGTGTCTCTTGTCGAGCCCAGGTCTTATCGAAGTTTGGCATGTCAAGTGATTTAGAAATTAGCTCTTAATAGACAGAGTAAATTTAGATAAACATTAGAGTAAATTTAGCTAACAAACTAATTCTAGATATAGATTTAACAAATTATGGTCAGAATAGCAGTTTTTGATTCTGGATTAGGCTCTTTATCTATAATTGGTGCTATTCAGAAGATCTGTAAATCAGAGATTATCTATTTTGCAGACCAGAAAAATTTTCCTTATGGAAAAAAATCAAATAAACAATTAACAGTAATAATTAAGCATACAATAAAACTTTTAGAAGAAAATTTCTCTCCTGATCTAATTGTAATGGCATCAAATACTCCAAGTTTAATGATCAAAATAAAAAATAAAAAACTAATTGGGGTATACCCACCAATTAAAGAAGCTATGTTGCTATCAAAAACAAAAAAAATTGCAATACTTGGAACAAAAACTGCTATTGCAAGTAAAAGCTTGTCAAATTACATAAAAAAATTTAATTTTTCTAAAGAAAAGAAAATTCATAGAATAAATTCGTCACATCTTGTAGAACTTGTTGAATCAAATAAATTGATTACAAATAAAGCATACTGTAAAAAAATTATTAAGAAAACTCTGAATAACATTTCTAAAAATAAAATAGATACAGCAACTTTATCAAGTACTCATTTGTCATTCTTAAAACCATTATTGACTTCAGAATTTCCACAAGTAAAATTTGTTGATCCTGCAGAAACTGTAGCAAATAATGTTCTTACAAAAATTAAAAAAAATAAATCAAAGAAAAATACAATTAAGATTTTTACATCTGGAAATGTAACACTATTTCAAAAGAATTTATACAGACATGGAATAAGAAATAAAGTTAATTTTTTATCTACTTGACTTTAGCCTTTCTATATCCATGACTAAATTTCTTATCATAGAGTTTTGAATACTCGTAAGTTTTAGGATCAATGACATCACTAATGATTACAATTGCAGTTCTTGTTATTTTTTCTTCTCTTACTTTTTTTACAATATCATCAAGAGTTCCCTTAATAATTTTTTGATCGTTCCAGCTTGCTCTGTATACTATAGCTACGGGTGTAGATTTTTTGTATCCACCAGCAACTGCTTCTTTTACAATATTAGAAAGTAAATGAACGCTAAGGTAAAAAATCAAAGTTGCTTTGTGTTTTGCAAGCTCTGAGATTTTTTCTCGTTTTGGAACTTTTGTTCTAGATTCTGCCCTTGTAACAATAATGGTTTGAGTCACACCTGGGAGTGTTAGCTGAGTTCCTAGTGCAGCTGCTGAGGCTAAAAATGCAGTAATGCCGGGAACTACTATGGATTCAATTCCTTTTTTTTCTAGATTGTCAATTTGTTCTTTTATTGCGCCATAAATTGATGGATCACCATCATGCAATCTAATTACTAACTTCTCATTCTTTGCGTTCTTGTAAAGGAGATCAAAAATTTCTTCCCTTACTAAACCAGATGCATCATGTAGTTTGCCTTTCTTGCATAATTTTAGAATTGGAGGTGGAATGAGAGAGCCAGAATAAACTACAATGTCTGCCTTTTGAATTAATTTTTTTGCTTTAATTGTAATTAATTCGGGATCTCCAGGTCCACATCCAACAAAATAAACTCTAGACACGTTTTACCACCAGAATAGAAAAATATTTTGTTGTCAATGTTCCGTTATTTACTTCACCCAAAGTTAGTTTTCTAATAATTTCGTTTTCTGTTCCAAGATCTTGTCCAATTGCAAAAATAGAATTGTCAGGAAATCCAGATTCTTTTAACAGATCAATCACTTTATCGAAGTACCTACCATCTTTTAAAAAAACCATTGTTTCAGAATTTTTTGCAATTTCTTTAACTGTGCTCAAATCATAACATGATGGAATTATTGCAACTTTTTCTGAGCCTTCAGCAATACTTATTCCTACTTTAGCTGCAAATGTAAACATAGAAACAATTCCAGGAATGACACTAATTTTTATTTCTGGATGATTCAGCTCAATGTCTTTATGCATGTAAATCCAAGTGCTGTATAGATATGGATCACCAATTGTAAGATAAACAACATTTTTTCCTGTTAAAACTTTTTCTGCCATTATCTTTGCATTTTTTTTCCAAGTTGCTTCAAGCACATCTTTGTCTTTTGTCATAGGAAAGATCAATTTTACAATCTCTTGGTTTTTTGATTTATCAATTAATGATGATACTATGGATAAGGCTATGCTTGGTCTATCTTCACCAGAAGCAGGACACATTATAGTGTCAGCATTTTGAATTGCTTTGGCTGCCTTAACTGTAAGTAGTTCAGGATCTCCAGGACCCACTCCTATTCCAATTAATTCAGGCATGAAAATTCTAGTTTATCCCCAATTAAAAATCTAGATTAATTTTTAGTTGCAGAAATTACTGTGACTGGATTTCTAGCAAGCATCATTGTACCTGTTGAGGTTTTTCTACTCTTAGAAATGGTTATTTGTGTCAAATCTACTGAATTAAATTTTAATTTCTCAATAATTTGTAAGACTGAATACAATGTTTCTATTAATATTACTCCAATTACTATTCTTCCTCCAGATTTTAGTTTGTCTTGACACATCTTTACAATATCTTCTGTATCTCCACCTGTACCTCCTATGAATATTGCATCAGCTTTTTCTAATTCAGAAATTCTTTCTTTTGCATTTCCAAGAATTACAGAAATGTTTGTTAATCCAAATTTTTCTACATTTCTTTTTGTTAATTCAATTGCATTAGGATCATAGTCTATAGCTATCACTTTACCTGATTCAACTTGAATAGCTGCTTCAATTGATATTGAACCACTCCCACACCCAATATCATATACAGTATATCCTGGACAAAGTCTTGCTTTACTAATTTGTACAACTCTAACTTCTTCTTTTGTAATTGGTACATTCTCTGATCGTTCAAAAAGTTCGTCTGGAATTCCAGGCGTTTTATAATTCCACATAAATCAATCCCAAAATTTGTTATGATATTGGTATGATGCCTGTAGTTACACTACCAGCATGTACAATCGTATATGTTAGAATCCAAACAAAAAGGTACAGAAAAATATAACTACCTATTCCTTGTGTAACAATTTTTTTTCTATCAGATGATGGTAACTGCATGTTCATTGACTTTGCAATGAATATAGTTACGATAAATACAATAATCATAAATACGATTGATGCCCATCTTCTTTCTTCTCCTTGAATATCTTCAAAAATAAAAGTTGCAATAGTACCTGCAATTACTGCACAAGCAACTCTTAACCAAAATAATCTGTTTAATTTCTTGTCTTTTTCACTTTTTTCTTCCAGATTTATTGTAGGCTCTGATGCCGGAGCATCATTTGATTCTGTCTCTGGAATCTTGTTATTTTCCTCTTTAATTGACTCTTTTTTAGAGTCTTTAGGATCGGGCGTCGGTGCAGATTTCTTTTTTTTAAATTTTGCCAAGTAAATTTCTAGGTTGACTTCATTAAGCCTTGTTTAAAATCTTTGGTCATAAAATGAGCATAAAAGAGAGTAAGAGTATAATTTCGGATACTGAATAAATTATTGTGACTCTTGCTGGAATAGAACTTAGGTATTTAGTAAATCAGATTTCAGAGGCAACACAGGACTACTATGTCAGTAACATCTATGGTGTTACAAAAGATAGTATATTGTTCAAACTTCATCATACGGAAAAATCTGATCTTTTTATGATGTTATCTACATCAGGTGTTTGGTTAACATCTGTTAAAATTGATCAGATGGAACCAAACAGATTACTAAAACGACTGAGAAGTGATCTCTTACGATTAAAAATAAAAAAAATAGAGCAGATAGCATCAGAACGAATTGCATATTTTACATTTGCAGGATTTGATAAAGAATATGTAATTGTGGCAGAATTTTTTGGTGAAGGAAATATCTTACTATGTAATAATGAAATGAAAATACTTGCATTACAACATTCTATAGATGTAAGACATAGAAAGCTAGGCGTTGGATTAGTGTATACACCTCCACCTCAAAATGGTTTAGATGTAATTAAAGTAACAGAGACTGACTTTGAAGAATTAAAAACCTCTGATTTAGCTGCTGCAAAATGGCTTGGACGTACATTGGGATTACCAAAAAAATATGTTGAAGGAATATTTGAAATCTCTGACATTGATTCAAAATGTGTTGGAACTAATTTAACATCTGAACAAATAAAAAAACTATATGATACAACAAAAAATATTGTTACCAATGTTGTTACTGGTAAACATGAACCAATAATTATTAGAGATGAAAAAACTGAAATCATTCCTGTCAGATTAGGAACCTTGGATGACAAATGTTCTGTTGTTAATAGCTTTATTGAAGGTCTAGATACTGTTTTTACAGAAAATATTGTAGAGATTGGCAAATCAATTCAAACTGGTGGATCTGATAAAAAAATCAAAGAACTTGAAACTCAACTTTCTGAACAAGAAAAAGCAATCGATACAGTAAAAGAAAAATCAAGTCACATAACCAATACTGCAAATTCACTTTTTGAAATGATCTCAAAAGGTATTACATCAATTGAAGATTCAAGAGTTCAGGAAATTTTATCAACTCACAATTCAAAGCTAATTAAGGAAAAAGGTGTTACACTTATCATAGTTGATGATGAAAGAATAAAGATAAACACACAATCTTCATTGCAATCAATTGCATCTATATTATTTAATGAAGCAAAACGTAAATCAGCTGCAATAAAATCAATTGAACAGATTAAAATCAATACACAGAAGAAATTATCGAAGTTACAAAATAAAGCTGAAACTGAAAAAGATTCAGTTTCATTTACAGAGATTAGAAAAAAGAATTGGTATGAAAGATATAGATGGTTCTTTACATCTGACGGAATTCTTGCAATCGGAGGTAGAGATGCACCTTCAAATTCTGCTGTAGTAAGAAAACATTTAGAAAAAAATGACAAGATATTTCATGGTGATATTTTTGGTTCTCCTTTTTTCATTCTAAAGAATGCAGAAAACCCACCTACAGCTAGCTTAAATGAAGTTGCACACGCAACAGTTTGTTTTAGCAGAGCATGGAGAGAAGGCATGTATGGTGTTAGTGCATTCTGGGTAAATCCAGAGCAAGTAAAAAAATCAGCACCAAGTGGACAATTTCTTCCAAAAGGATCTTTTACTATAGAAGGACAAAGAAATTTTGTTAAGATATCTACTCTCAAGTTAGCTGTTGGACTATTACCACAGGGAGATGATTATGTTGTGACATGCGGTCCTCCTGATACAATTAAGAAAAATTCTATTTGTTATGCAATTATTGAACCACATGGATTAGAAATGGTGGATGCAGCAAAAAAAATTCGGCTAGAGTTTTTAAAGTTAGAAGAAGAAATTACAAAGAAAATAAACATTGATGATTTCGTAAGAGCACTACCAGCAGGAGCAAGCCAGATTACAGAGGTGGGTTTAGGAGATGCAGTTTAAAGCGGAAATTGAACCAATATTTTTTGTTGATGCAATGTTAGGAAATATTGCAAGGAAATTAAGATTGCTAGGTTATGATTCACAATATTTTTCAGATATTTATGATGAAAAATTAATGGATAATGCAAAAAAAGAAAAAAGAATAATCATCTCAAAGGATGAAGAATTAATTAAAAGAACACAAAAACTTGGTATAAGATCAATCTATATCACAAAAGAATATGAAGTCGAACAGTTTTTTGAAATAATCAATAATGTAAATTTGAAAAGATTTCAGATAAATGGCGATATAGCAAGATGTCCCAAATGTAATTCATTAACTGAATTAATTGATAAAGAATTAATCAAGAAAAAAATCCCATATAGAGTCTTAAAGTCAAATGACAAGTTCTGGAGATGTAAATGTTGTAATCAGGTCTACTGGGAAGGTACACATATTAAAAATATGCAAGAGTTTGTAGGTAAGATAAATGAAGGATTACAGTAACCTATCAGAAAACGACGGTCATATTCTTGTAAAGACTGCAAGAAAAATTGTTACAGAGTATCTAAAAAATGGTACAAATCTAAAACTAGAAAAAGAATTTAGGGATAATTTTTCTTTTAAGTCAGGTGTTTTTGTCACTTTGAATAAAAATCGAAAGTTAAGAGGATGTATTGGGTATCCTTTACCAGATAAATCATTATCTAATGCTTTAGAAGATGCAGTAATTTCAGCTGCAACAAAAGATCCAAGGTTTGAACCTGTCAAATATAGTGAATTAGATTCAATTATATTTGAAGTAACTGTGCTTACACAACCCAAGAAAATTATTGTATCTAAACCTGAAGAATATTTGTCTCAGATAAAAGTAGGAAGAGATGGTTTAATTGTGAAATATAATTATTATTCTGGTTTATTGTTGCCACAGGTTCCAGTTGAATATGGTTGGAATGAAAAAGAATTTCTCGAACACATATGTGAAAAAGCTGGACTATCAAAAAATCATTGGAAAAATCCAGATATAGATATTCAAAAATTTGAGGGAATTGTTTTCAAAGAAGAAAAACCAAATGGAATAGTCATTAAAGAAGTATTATAGGATTGGAAGATTTAGTATCTATTGATATTTTTTGTCCTGTTTTTAGTGATGTAAATTTTTCATTATCCACTATTACAAGTGGAATGTTTGCTAAAGCACACCCAGTAGCAACAGTAAGATCTGCTTTTTCACAAATCATTGCAAGTGGTGCGGTGTTATTAGATTTGATAGAATAGATAGTATAAGCACCAACACTACTTCCTACACCAGAAGGAAAAACCAAAATGGAGTTTTTGATTGATTTATCAAAAAGTTCATGGTTTTTGTCGCTAATTATTCCAGTTTTTTTATCAACTGTGCCTAGAAAGTTAATTGGGTTTTGTGATTTTAGAATTATTCCTTGTGTTTTTCCTTGAACCAGAATTTTCATCTTGTTTCATCTTCAACTATTTGTGATAGTGATTTTAAATTAACATTTACACCATTAGAGTTTTTGAGATAAAATGCACCTTTGATGCTATTTGTAGTAACAGCATCAACATCATCTTTACTGATTAATGGAGTCAAACATGTGCAACAGTCAGAAAGAATTTCACATCCTGCTCTTTCAAGTTCATTAGTATGGCCAATTTTTCTTGCTTGCTCCTTTACGATTCTAGGAAGAAAAACCATACATCTCTTTTTAAAAGATCTACCTTTTAGCTTGCCGACAAGATCAGATATTTCTTCCAATCCCAATTGAGGACTACCAAGTGTAATCAAATCACCTTTCTCAGCAGTATTTAGCTCATCATGAATGTTTTGCATCTCTTTTTCATCAAAATCTATTTTTTCACAATCTGAATTTCCATCACCAAAAAGAAATTTGGCGCATGTTCCAGATGTTCCCATTCCTCCACACATTGCTTTACATTGTCTCTTGTCCATTTCTCCAAGATCAGAAATATTTACAGATGTATCTCCAACTTTTCCTGCAAAAAATCCAAGCATCCCATATGTTAATTCATTAGGATTTTTTACTTTCATTCTAATTGTTAGATTTGGGGAATCTTCTTTTCTTAATGAGGAATACGGACTTTTTCCAGTTATTGCACTTGCAAGTGCACTAAATGCACTTTCTTTGTTTGTTTTTAGATTATCATATGAATTAGCATGAATTGCGGCATTACTTTCTGCAAATGCAACTTGGGTTCCCTTTTTTGGTATATCAAAAATTTCGTAAGGAATACATGAAAATGAAGGGGTTACTCCCATTGTTTCATATGAATTTTTAATAGATAGTTGTTTTGAAATGAAATTATCATCCAGATTGTAGTTTGATACATTATCAATATCAAATCCCATTGGATTAAGAGTTGTTTTGACTTTTACGCGGGTATTTTTACTAATACTAGATAGAAATTCCTCACCTGCATCTCCAATTGTGTTATAATTTACACCAGAAAGATGTGCCCAATCAATGGGAATTAGTTTCTCAGCTTCTGTTGCCTCACCAGTTGCAACCAGAATTCTGTAAGCCATCTGCATAATTTCGCCTTGCTCACCTTTCAGGGCAGATTCTTCTTCTCTTGTTAGCTCCAACAGTACTAGTTTGACTATTACAGATATAATACTTGTACGTAAAATTCCATACAAGATGCAGAAAATTCTTAACGGGATGATGAAAACAATGATTTCCGTAAAGCCTCCTAGAATGACTGCGTTAAGAGAGTTGCATGAAGCAGAAACTGGAGCGTTTAGTATTCTAATTGGGACAATACTTTCAGCAAGAACAAAAGATGAGACTACAACAAAAGCAGTTAAAGTATTATTTTCAAAATATAAAAATGCAAAAGAACTTGCCAATGCAAAAACAAAAGATGTTGAGAAAATTATAAAATCAATAGGATTCTATCATGTAAAATCAAAAAGAATAATTGAAGTTGCTAAAATCATTAATTCTAAATATAAAGGAAAAGTTCCAGACAATTTAGAAAAACTAGTAGAACTACCAGGAGTTGGGAGAAAAACTGCAAATTGTGTATTAGTTTATGCATTTGACAAACCAGCTATCCCGGTAGACATTCATGTTCATAGAATCTCAAATAGATTAGGATTAGTAAATACAAAAACGCCTGAAGAAACAGAGCAAGAATTAATGAAAAATATTCCTAAAAAATATTGGATTGATATCAACGATACTTTTGTAATGTATGGTCAAAATATTTGCAAACCAATATCACCAATGTGTAGTGTATGCAAAATTAAAAGAAATTGTAAATATTATAAAACTAAGAACGCTTCTTAGTCAAGTACAAAACACCTACTAAAATACCAACACCAGCTGCTATATAAAATGGAAAGAAGGCTATAGGATTTTTTGCGGGATCACCTGAAATAAATTCAAGAATCATACTTCCAGAATTTACTGCTGGAGGATCTGTAGAACTTTCCATTCCATAAACAGAATACGATCCAATTGCAAATACACCGATATCAAGATTAGATACAACTATTCTTGCACCATTGTTAACTGTTAATCCAGCTCTTTCTGTGTATGATACTATTGTTTTAGATGAAGGAGACCATCCTCGCTCTAAATCGCTATGTACAACAACATATCCCTCTTTAGGAGTATTTACTGCAATCCAAAATTTTTCATTTGGTTTTGCACCCATTCCTATTTCAACTAAATTTTCAGGATTATCTTTATCATAAATTCTCAAAACTGCATTTCCGTTAGGATTTGCATACAAAAGATTGTTATCAATAGTAACTTGCCAGCTTACTCCATGTGTTTCTTCCATTTGAATAATATCTGCATCTCTAAGAATTTTATTAAATTCGTATGATGGAATTTCAATTGTATCTATAATTAATGATGGATTTGATTCTTGGGCAAAAACTGGTGTTATGATAAATCCAAAAATCAAAATTATTGCGATAAGATACTTCACAATCTAAATCTAGTTTTAGTGAATAAATATCTAATCAACAAATGGATGTGGGTATTCTAAAATTACCTTTGAGACTTCTGGTCTTAAGATAAACTCAGATGGAGATTTTCCTTCATCAATCATTTGTCGTAGTTTAGTTCCACTGATTTGCTCTTTTGCATCATCACCATGAGGACAAGCCTTTGGATTTGTGTATGTCAAACATTTTTTACAATAGAAAAATGCTGGGAAAAATACGGGTGTTATTTCTAATTCAGGATAATCATCAAAGATTTTTTGGGCGGCAAATGGATCATAAAATGTTCCAACTCCTGCATGATCTCGGCCAATAATGATGTGCGTACAGCCATAGTTTTGTCTCATGATTGCATGATGTATTGCTTCTTTTGGTCCAGCATACTTCATTTCAGTATGTAGCGTTCCAAGTTTGCATCTATTTTCTGGATAATAATGTTCAATCATTGCCTCATAGCATTTTACAATCACTTCATCTACAAAGTCACCAGACTTTTTCTTGCCAATCACCGGATTTACAAACACACCGTCTCGTGTTGTAATTGATGTTTTTTGAAGCATCTCATGAGCTACGTGTGGTGGATTTCTGGTTTGAAAAGCCACAATTGTCTTCCATCCTGCTTTTGCAAATGTTTCTCTGGTTTGAATGGGAGTTAATCTGTATTTTCTGATTTCAGTTTCTTCAGGTCTAGCAATGTAATCTATCTTTCCACCAACTAGATAATCTTGCATAGACATTGTCTTTGCAACACCTGGATGAGAAGAGTCAGTTGTTCCATATACTCCCTTTGCAGTTTTTTCTTTATCAAAAGTAAATGTATCCTTAACATGTAAAATTGCAATTCCTAATCCTTGATGGTTTTGTAGTAATACTTTACCAGCTTTCTTCATTTTTACTGCTGTTGACTCATCAACGTCTAAAACTATTGGAATTGTCCAAGCTAAGCCATTTGCAAGTCTACCTTTTGATATTACATGCTCAAAATCTTTTTTCTCTAAAAATCCTTCTAAAGGACTGAAAATTCCATCTGCAATGTTTTCAACATCATTTGCAAGATCTTCAGATATTTGTATAGAATATAATCCAGATGAGTCAGATTTGGTAATTCTGTTTACTAGTTTGCCACCGTGTGGTTTAATTGAATCAGACATACTAAATTGCCTAATTATGGTCTATATGAAGGCCACACTCTTTGTGTTCACCTTGTTCCCACCACCAACGTCCTGCTCTTAAGTCCTCTCCAGGTTTGATTGCTCTGGTACATGGTTCACACCCAATACTTGGATAGCCCTTATCAAGAAGTTTATTGTATGGTAAATTATTTTTTTTAATATATTCTTGAATTTGTTCCCAAGTCCAATCTATAATTGGATTAATTTTTAGGATTCCACCATGCCCATGATCAATTTGAAAAATATTAACATCCTTTCTTACTTCAGTCTGATCACGTCTTAATCCAGTAATCCAACCATCTAATGTAGAGAGTATTCTGTTAATTGGGTGTACCTTACGGATTTCACAACACAGTTTTCTGTTTTCTACGCTTTCATAGAAAAGATTTATTCCCTTTTCTTTAACCATGTCTTCAACCTCTTTAGTATCAGGAAACAATACCTCAATTGTAATGTTGTATTTTTTTCTAACAATATCCATAATATCATAAGTTTCTTGAGGTAATCTTCCTGTATCTAATGTAAAGAATCTAAATTTTGGATTGATCTTGTGCATGATATCCATAATTACTGCATCTTCAGCACCAAAACTAGATGCTTTAGCAACTCGTGGATGTAAATTATCAGAAACCCATTGAAGTGCCTCTTCTGTTGATTTTATTTTGGAGTTGAGTTCATTTACTTGTTCTTGAGTAAATTTTTTCACAAATACACATGAATTGTTTTGTTTTATATTGATTACCCAAATATTTTATCCTAAATTATAAACAGGTACATAACTAAAATGAAAATATGGAAGATGTTTCTTATGTAGTAGTTTTTCCAACGGTATTTTCAAAAAATAAAATTCCGCAATTAATCATAAATATTAAAAAAATTCTAAAAATTCAAAATCAGGAATATAAATCAGTAAAACGTGAGGGAGATATTATTTTGGTAGATGCAAATGATCCGGTATTTGCTTCATCTTCTATTAACTTACTTTTTGGTATTCAAAAAATAGCAATTGCAAGACAAATAAAAAATGATTTTCAAAATATAGTCTCAGAAATTACTATAGTAGGTGGAAATTTACTCTTAAAAGGTGAAAAATTTCTTGTTAGAGTTGAAGGAACAACAAAGGGATTTTTTACAAAAGATATTGAAATTGCAGCTACATCAAGTATTATAGAAAAAAAATCAAACTTGGGCGCTCGTCCTGGAACAGATGAAAATTTTGATAAATTACTTTACACATATCTTACAAAAAATTATGCATATGTTTGTATTTTTTCAGATAATGGACAGGGGGGTATACCACCTCAAAATAAAAATACCATATGTTGTATATATGATGAGATTTCTGCAATTTCTTGTTTTGAAACAATAAAACAGGGATATGATTCAAAAATAATTATTTGTTATAGAGAAAAATCAGAATTGATGAATTTAGTTAAGATAGTCAATAAATTGATCCCAAGACTTGTAAAACATCAGATTCAGTTAGAATTTTTTCATTTAAAGATAAATCAGATTGGAATCAAAAATTATCTTATCTTTGTTAATTCAGTTTTAGAAATTATGCTTCGTGAAGGAAAATCAAATAAGATAAGTCATGTATCTCTTGCATTGTCTCCACTAATTTTTTCTACAAGATTTATTGATTATTCAATGAAATGTGTGTTTCAAAAAGATATGATTCCAATAACTCCATTAAGCGGAGTTGATTCAAAACTTTTTGAAGAAGCCAAAGAGATTGGACTAGAAAAACAAATTCCAAAATTAGAAAAATTATTTATGATTAATTCTGATGAGATACCCAAGTTTTCAAGCAAAGATGTTGATTTTGCTATAAAAACAAAGAAAAGGGTGGTAATCAAGATTGGACCAAATAATGTGCACGATATCTTAGACTCATTAGAATAAAATCACTGAGAATTTAAACAGCATTTGAGGATTAATTTTTGTGCTAAAAATAGGTCAATTCATCTATCCTTGGGGAAGTGGGCATTATTCTCGAATGATGAGGCTAAATGAAGTATTAGGTGAACATATCAAAGAGAGATTTGAAGTTCATTTTTCAAGTAAAGATCATGTTTACCAAAAGTTATTAGAAAAATTTCCAAATCAAAAAGCTCATATTCATGAAATTTTGATGCCGACTCCAATTGATGGAAAATTAGGACCAAGTATTTTATTATCAATGCTAAATTTTTTACTACCTGTTTCAAAAAATCCTCCTCTTGTAAAACAAGTTATAAGTTATTTGATACAGGAGAGGAAATTGTATGATATAGAAAAATTTGATCTGGTAATTAACGACGGAGATATGGGTTCAAACATCATTGCAAAAAATCGTAATGTTCCAAGTTTATTTATTACAAATCAATTTAGACCAAAATTGTATAAATCAAGATCTTATTTTTATCCAGCTGTAAATTATATTTCAAAACAAATCGGAAAAGCTTCCAAAATTATTGTTGCAGATTCTCCACCTCCATATACTTTGTGTGAATATAATCTAAATTTTACAAAAGAAATTAAAGATAAAGTATCATATGTAGGTTATTTCACAAACGGTAAAAATATCGAGAAAAAAACAACATCAGATCTTGAAAGACTGATAGTTAATTCAGAATTTGGATATTGGATGCGAACAGGAAATAAATCAACTAATGATGGAACAGGTCAAAGATATGAACAGGTATTTCACCAAAACGAAATGAAAAATGAAAAAAGGATAATATCTCATGCTAAAAATGATTCAACAATTGATAATGTTTTAGGCAAGGATGGAAAAAAATACACGGTATCTGATGCTTTGGATAAAAAAATCGATTGGATTCAAATAGACATAGGTTTTCTAACCGAACAACAAAGAGAAACTGTTTTGAATTTAACTAAATACGCTGTAGTAAATGGCTCTCATACTGTAATGGGTGAGATTCTTGGAGGAAAGGCAAAACCAATTATCGGCATTCCAGTTTATGATGAGCATACAAACAACATCAAATGGGCAGATGATAAAAAATTAGGAGTATTAGCAGTTAGGACAAAGCAAGTAATTGAGGCTATTTCAGAAATTAAAAATAATTATAATAAATTTGAAGAAAATTTAGCTGATTTTTCTAAGAATTTTATTCCAAATGGAGCTGAAAATACAGCAAAAATAACGGCTGAAATTCTAGAAGAAAAGAAATAATACTTTATTTTGGGTTTGTTTTATATCTGGCACGCGGGATGTTCGATGGGCGAACTGACCGCAAGGGATGACGATAAAATCCGCGTGTCAGATTTTAAGTCGATCAGATGATAACGTGGGAACGCTTTTATGGAAAAAATTAAGCCAAAACATTAGTGCCTAACTGTCCAGAATGTACTGCAAGAGAAAGAAAGAAAATTCAAGCAAAGTATGAAGCTGAAACTGCAGAAGAAAATAGGGGCAGAGATGATTTATTCAAGTTATTTGATGAAGTAGAAATTCCTATGAAATTGGACTCGGCTACAAAACATTTCATTTGTAAGAGATGTGGATTATATGCTACACGAGAACAAGTTTCTGATATCAAATATAGATTAAATCAGAAAGAAAAGACACGTGAAGATAAACAAGATGATTATCTTGAATGGTGGCAGAAAAGTAAGAAAGATAAAGAATTGATCTAGAGTTGTTGTTCTATGGTTAAAAAGACTAACGAAGAAAAATCATCTAAGAAAGAAAAAAAATCATCTAAGAAAGATGATATTCCAGATTGGGTTACAGATGAAATTCAAAATGCAAAGTTTGAGAAACCTGAAGAACTAAAAAGAGCTGGATATATTCTAGAAATTTATGATGCTGACAATAAAATCGATGCTCAATTGTATGATCCAGTTGAAGATGGAAGACATATTGTGACACTTGATTTACCAAAAAAAATTAAGACTTCAGATTTAGAAAAAGGAGTAGTGTATGAATTTATTTTTGATCAACATAAAGCACCTTTAAGTAAAAAAGTATCTGAATTTCTTCAAAAAGAAAAAGAGATCGATATGAATGCCATTTATCAATTTGATTTAAAGTCAATGGAATTACTTGATGTAGGTTCTAGTGAATCTTCAAATGAAGATTTAGAAGAATAAAACTAGTTTTTTTTAGCATCTAATTGTTTTTTAAAAGCCATGCTTAAAATTGGATTTATCAGATAAGGAAATGTATTTTTTATCCAGATTGCACAACGAACTACTGAAGGAATAATAATTTCTAGTCTTGGAGAATTTGCAGCTCTTAAGATTGCTTTTGCAACTGTTTTATCACTAAGAGATATTGAAGAATATTTTGGCATGTGTTGAAAAGATGGATGATCAAAAAAATTAGTTCTAACCATGATTGGACTTACAACAGTTATTCCAACACCACTTTTGCTAAGTTCATGTTTTAGACCTTCTGAAAAACCTAACATTGCAAATTTTGATGCACAGTAAGATGCAATTCCAGGTAATCCAAAACTTGCTGCAACTGATGCAACGTTTACAATATGACCAGATTTTTTTTCAAGCATTGATGGAAGAAAATTTTTTATACAATAAATCATACCAAAATAATTTGTTTCCATTTGAGATTGAATCTCTTCAATGGTTAATTCAGAAACAGAACCATAAATTGCAAATCCAGCATTATTTATCAAAATATCAATAGAGCCATATTTTTCTAAAACAGTATTGGTCATTTCTAAAACTTGATATTTATCAGAAACATCACATATGCAGACAAGCACTGATACATTAAATTTTTGTAATTCTTTTTCAAGTTTTTCAAGTTTTTCTTTGTTTCTTGAAACTAAAACAATGTTTGCATTTTTTTTTGCAAATTCAATTGCTGTTGCTCTTCCTATTCCGGTAGAACCACCAGTTATAACTACAACATTATTTTGAAAAGATTTCAAACTTTAGAAAATTAAGATAAAATAAACAGGTTTCATGGATTAACATGGAAAACCATTAGGAAGTATATTATTCAATTGTCGTAATTCAAAAGAATTATCTATTTGATTATTCAAATTTGATTTAGTTCCAGCATTTATTTCTGCAATAGTAATTAATGCTGTAGCTTCTGACTCAGTCCATCCAAGATAAATTGCTAATTCTGTAGAAGTGATTATACCATCATCGCCACTGCATGGATTTGGAGTTGAACTACCATTGCAATTAGGATTATTTTTTGCTGTTCCTTTGTCACAGCCAGATGCAGTTTTTGTACCCTGATCTCTTCCAGGAGCATCCTCAGGAGAAGCAAAAGAATCAGATAAGATGGATGGTGTTAATAATCCTGTAATAGCAAATGCTAGGAATCCAAATAAAATAATATTCTTCATATAATCACATAAAAATTATTAATTATTAAACGAATCTATTTGTAAGTTCAAAATATTACAATAAAATTCCCAAATTTGGAAATTATTATTTCTGAATAAAACATGTTTTAGTTGAAATAATTGTTAAAAATTATTTGAATGTAGAATATTTTCTATTATTATTCTGACTTTGGAATTTTACTCAAGGCTAATTTTACTAATAATAACCAAGTTATTGCAATAGGAACATAATATGTTGCAATTCTCCAACCAATTACTGCATCCCATGCAACAGTTCCTTCGGGAATTACAAGATTAAACGGATTTAAATTATTTAGATATGCAATAATTCCAAATTCTGCTAATCCAGAACCACCAACGGTTATTGGCAAGTTAGCTATTGCATTTGCTCCCATTACAGCCATAATTGAGTCAAATATGCCAACAATGTATCCTGTCCCCATTGCAATTATCATAAAAGATATTCCATAAAATGACCAAGATGCAAGTGAGAATAGAAAAGATATTGTAAAGACTTTTTTTGATTCTGTTGTTCTAAGATTTTTTCTACTCATTGTACAAACTTCTTCCATCCATGAATTTGTTTGATCAATGTATTTTGCACCTTTTTCTTTACCAAATCGCTTTGCTAAACTAACAAGTATTTTTGGAACTTGAAAAGTTCTTCTTGATGATAAAAAGAATAAAACCATCCATAATGAAGTTATGGTGATACTAATTCCCAAAATTAGAACCCCAATTACATATGCTCCGTGCATCAATGCAATAATACCTGCCATAATTGATAACATACCGCCTGCAAAAACTTCGGTAACTATATCCATTATTGCAATCCATGTAGATTTTGATGGTGCAACTCCTTTTTTATGCAAATAATAAATTACAATAAATTCTGCTCCTACAAACATTGGAGTAGTGAATTTGATAAATTCGCTTCCGATTCTGACTCCGCTTAACTTCCAAAAAGAATCAAATTTTCCAAGATATTTATGTGAAATATATGCAAATTTTACTCCTTGAAGGCTTAGTTTTATCATCATTGCAATTACGGCTAATACAAACGGAACAACTCCAATTGCCAATACATCTTCAAATTTAATATCAAATTGAATTGCTATGATGAATATAGGAATAAGAGTGGCAGGAATGGCAATAATTCTCCAGTTCATTGATAATTTTTTTTTAGATTCAAATATGAAAGTTGAGTAAATATCATTCAAAAAATTTAATGTCTATTTCTAGGCACGGATTTTGAAAATCCATAAGATATTAAATGGAATATTTAGTATTTTTTTGAATTTCTTGCTTGACTTCAGTAAATAATGAATCTAAAACATCATAATCTGAAAAATTTTTTGCTTCTAATAATTTGATTACTAGTTCTTTTAGATATGTTTCTTTTTCATCAATAGTAGTATTAATCACATATTTTGTTCATTGTTTTTGGTTATAGATCAGGCGGAATTTTATTTGATTTTAGATTACCATTGTGGTATATTTTGTAGCGTTTTTATGAAAAATAACTAGTTTGAAATATAAGCCAAGAAAGATAGTTTAGTCAGTATTGAAAACAATTTTTGTAACAGGAACAGCAGGTGCTGGAAAATCTCTTCTAACATCAAAACTATATGATTATTACACAAAAAATGGTATATTTGCTTCTGTATTGAATTTGGATCCTGGTGTTAGAGATTTGCCTTATACATGCGATATTGATGTTAGAGATTATGTCGACGTTGTAGACATAATGCAACAATACGAATTAGGTCCAAACGGTGCTGTAGTCATGGCAAACGATCTGATTGCATCCAAAATTGATGAGATCCAAGAAAATATTGGTAAAGTGAATCCAGATTATCTAATTGTAGATACACCAGGTCAAATTGAGTTGTTTGCATATCGTTCTAGTGGTCGTTTTGTTACAGAAAATATCTTGTCTGAAGAAAAAATGAACATATTTATTTTTGATGGTGCTTTAATTACTACGCCAATAAATTTTGTATCAATTGCACTTCTTGCAACATCAATAAGATTACGATTAAACTTGCCAACAATTAATATTATTACAAAAACAGATCTAATAGGTTCTAAACTAAAAGATATTCTTGAATGGTCAGGTAATTTGAAATTATTAGAAAATGCTATTGCAAAAGAGGCAGATGGAGAGACATACAGTTTAACTACAAATATTCTTAGAGGTCTGAATCTTGGGGGATTTGCTCAGGGATTAATTCCTTTTTCTAATATCACTGGGGAAGGATTGGTAAATTTGGAGGGAGCATTGAGCAGAATTCTTAACTTGGGCGAAGAGGTAGAAGATTAGTTGGCATCAATGGTAATTGCAAGAGCACCATCATCTACAGCAAATTTAGGACCAGGTTTTGATGTATTTGGATTAGCTGTTGATGCTTTTTTTGATGAAATCACATTAACAAAAAAGAATAGTGGTGTTACCATAGTTACTAAAGACAAAATTCCAACAAATCCAGACGACAATACTGCAGGATTAGTAATTAAAAATATGTTGAAAAAATTAAAAATTAAAGATGGTGTAGAAATTAAAATCAAAAAAGGAGTACCAGCTGGATTTGGGATGGGAAGTAGTGCAGCTTCAGCAGCAGCAGCAGTGATTGCATTTAATCAAATGTTTGAATTAAAATTAGATGATAATACACTTGTAGAATTTGCGGGGTTTGGAGAAAAAGCTAGTGCAGGTTCTGTTCATTATGATAATGTTGCAGCATCTGTATTAGGTGGATTTGTAATAGTTAGGACAAATCCTCTAAATGTAATCAAGATTGAACCTCCAGTGAATCTAAGAATGTGCATAGCAGTACCAACACTAAAAGTTCCAAAAAAGAAAACAAAGGTATCACGAGGTGTAATACCTAAAAAAGTAAGATTAAGTGATAGTGTTGTAAATTTGTCAAATGCTGCAGCAATTGTTGCAGGATTTATGAAAAAAGATCCTGATCTGATAGGCAATTCTATTAAAGATATAATTGTAGAGCCTGCGAGGCAACACATGATCCCAGGGTTCATCAAGGTAAAAGAAAATGCACTCAAAGCAGGTGCACTTGGTGTAACAATAAGTGGAGCAGGTCCTTCAGTGATTGCATTTTCAAAAAGTACTGCAGATTTAAAAAAAATTGCTTTAGCTATGTCTAAAGGATTTGCATCTGCAAATACAAAATGTCAAACGGTAATTTGTAAACCAAGTAAGGGTGCAATAGTAATAAAAAAATAATCTGAAAAATTATGAAAAAAGCTGTTATTGTGTTTAGTGGTGGAGTAGATTCGGTTTGTGTTGCCAGTTATCTAAAATCAAAGTATGAACTTTATGGAATTACATTTTCATATGGTCAAAAAGCTAATAGAGAGATTAATGCTGCAAAGGCTTTTGCCAAAAAATTTGGATTAAAACAACATAAAATTATCGATATTGATTTTATGAAAGAATTGTATGGAGATTCTAATGTTTTAACTAGTTCAAAAAGGAAAATTCCAAGCAAGTTTGATTACTCTATAGTTGTTCCAATAAGAAATGCAGTCTTTCTCTCAATTGCTTCTGCATGGGCATTTACTCTAAATGCATCATTGGTAGCATACGGTGCACATACTGGCGATAATCATTATCCAGATTGCAGACCAATATTTACCAAAAAATTAGAGTCTGCTTTTAATCAAGGAGAGATTGATGGGATAAACTTGGGATTACGAAAAAGTATCAAAATATGGTCACCATACAAAGAAGGTCTTTCAAAAAGTGATTTAATACAAAACGGAATGAAAACTTTGGGAGATTCAATCTTTAAAACATGGAGTTGTTATTCTAGTAAAAATGATCATTGTGGTATTTGTGAATCTTGTAATAATAGAAAAATAGCATTCCAAAAGGCTGGAATTATAGATAAAACAAAATATCTAAACTAGTATTTGTTATCAAGAATTTTCTTTTTGAAAACAAAATTTCTAATTATCAGATACCAAATAAAGAATATTCCACCAACAATTCCCATAAATACATAATTTTGGATTTCTGGAGTTAATCCTTCTATAGAATTGGTAATTTCTCTTGAAACTAGCATTGAAATTGCAATTACAATTCCAAACTCAATTGCATACCACGTCCAATTAGGCCATGATTCTTTTGGAATGTGAACGTTAGGATGTGCGCCCATGAGTTTAATCTAAAAGATTGATTATTTAATTTTTCAGAATCTATAGCGATGTCTCAGGAGTACGTCGTCTAATCATAGCCATAATACTCTCTTTTTCTTCTTTATTTTCATAAATTCCTCTATATGCAGATGATGTTAGAGTTGCATCGTTTCTAACACCACGCATTTTCATACAAAAGTGCTCTGCATCAGCCAAAACTACTACTCCTTTTACACCTTGAGCAAATAGCTCATCAGCGATATTCTTGGTTAATCGTTCTTGAATTTGTAATCTTTTTGAGTATTTTTCAACTAAACGTACTAGTTTTGAGATTCCAAAAACTCTGCCATTAGGAGAATATGCGATGTGAATCTTTCCAAAAAATGGCAACATGTGATGCTCACACATTGAATAAAACTGAATATTTCGTGCAACAACTACATCAGAATCTTCAGAGAATTGTACTGATAATTCAGAATCAGATTCGTATCCGTCAAAAATTTCTTCATACATATTTGCAATCCTTTCTGGAGTGTCTTTAAGACCTTCACGAGTAGGATCCTCTCCAATTTCAATTATTAATTCCCGAACAAGTTTTTTTACGCGTTCTTTATCCATTTGATATTTTGAATGATTTTTTCTAGTATTTGAACCTAATCTAGTTTTTAGGCAGGTGCTAAGATTATGGTGCTCCAATAAATTTGTGAAGCTGTGGTACAACTTTAACATCAATATAATATGGATAAACTATATCATACAAATTTAGTAATAATTCCAAAGAAGGTTCAGCAATACCATATGTTGGTTGTATGATAAATCCATCAACATCGTGTTTTGAAATATTTTGGAATATTTTATTAACTAAATCCTTAAAATCTTCTAATTTGGTTTTAGAGCTTACAACGATTTTGATATATGTAGTTTTTTTAGATGCTACTGATGATTTAAGACATTTCATTGCATTTTCAATTAATCGTTCATAATGTTTAGAATCTACAAAATCAGAATCCTTTGTTTTAAATTCTATTTTAATAATATCAAAAAATGGCAATACATGATTAAATCTATCAGAATCAAAACATGATGATTCTAGATATGTCGGGATTTTTTTAGTTTGAATATATTTTGCAAGTTCAGCTACTGCATCATGTTGAATTAATGGATCACCTCCTGTAAAATTTACTTTATATGTTTGATTTTTAAGATTAGAATCAATTAATTTGCATGCTTCTTCAATAGAATATTCAGTACCTGAATCTAATGGAAGAGATTCTTTTGTATCACAATAAAAACAAGTAAATGGACAACCAGCTAATCTAACAAAAAGTGTTTTTGTACCATAAAGAATTCCTTCTCCTTCAACTGACGTAAATATTTCAAATAATCTAACTTTCAAGTAATAATGGTGTATTTTTTCATTATTTATTCAATGAGTTTTGATTAGTGCATTACAGGTTCTTTTGTATAAAATAAACCAGAAATAAAGAAAACTAC
>Ga0207952_1000556_pt1 | contig 27300 bp, 38 predicted proteins | sample SubbioR12Aug_8Ca_FD_184831 | JGI IMG/M metagenome (GOLD analysis project Ga0207952, IMG submission 184831) | Serpentinite rock and fluid subsurface biosphere microbial communities from McLaughlin Reserve, California, USA - CR12Aug_8Ca (SPAdes) | ecosystem: Environmental > Terrestrial > Deep... | reverse complement strand
CCGTCGTGCAAGAGGGCGAGTCGTGCAATCTCAGACTCGTGCCGACGGATATCGACGGGGCTGCGATTCTGAAAGCCAACCTGATCACACTCACGTTCACGCTATTCGACCTCGCGACGTCCGCAGTGGTCAACAGCCGCAACGCGCAGAACGTGCTCGACGCGAATGACGGAACAGTTGACACCGCCGGAGTGCTCACCATGCGATTGGGGCCGCTTGACACAGTCATCGTCGGCACGGTCGCCAACAACGCCAAACAGGTTCGCTGCGTTCAACTGGCCTGGACTTTCAACGACGGAGTCGCGGTCAGGACCGGCAAGAGCGATCCGCTCGGCTTCCATGTGCAAAACCTAGCCACGGTGACTTAACTAAAATGAACGAAGTCTTCGGACTCACTCAGGAAGGCATCACGCGCACCGCCGAAACCAATCGGCGAGTGTTGGGCACGCTTCCCGATACCGGCCGCCGAACTCGCCGCGTCTATCCCCCCGGCAGCGGAAGTAGCGGACAATCATGCACGCGAGTACGGTTTCAAGTCATCGTGTCCGACTCGCTCACGCGCACGGCTCTCTGCGCGATCGTGTCGCGGCCATACGGTTGTGGAATCAACGACATTCCCGGAACGGTCTTGGACGGAATTGCCGTTGAGGTATGTGATCCCGCAGGATGTTTTTTCAACGACCCAAACGATTTGCTGCAAGGCAGAGAAGGTTGGGCGGAATATATGATGCCAGAAGCGGGAACCACGTTTTGCCAGGATGGAGAATACTACCTAGTTCCGGAGTGGCAGGTTTACTCACTTTGCTGTGCGACAGACACCTGCAACCTGTAAGAAAGACGACATGGCGGCTAAAGGATCATCGCGTGCTCACTGTTGTTGCACCGGATGCGAGAATCTTCCTTCGGTTGTAACACGAACGGACGGCTTGGTTAATGTTCCGATCAATCCGGGTCTGCCTCTTCCGCATCTGACTTTCGCAGGTCATCCGGTAGACTTACTCCAAGCGGTGTGCTGTTCTTGTATGCCCAAGACGGTTTGCGTTGCGATCGGCGAGATTATCGGCGGAGAGGCCGCCACAGAATCCAGCACGATCACAGCCATGAGGTGCGACCTCAACGGCGACACAGGGCAAGCCCCCGAAGTCTTGATGTATGCAGCCAGCCTGCCGTTTCGTGGGGAGACGTATGCCCTGGAATTCTGGATGCGAGTGATTGATGGCAAGTGTTATTTCTGTTTGGTCAGCGACGACCTTGGAGTTGCGAACGAGTGCCAAGAGATCACTGCGGAGAAGCGAGCGAATCGGTTGGCCCCTTGGGAACGGCATAGTAGTTTTTGCAACAAGCTCAACAGTGATACTTCAGATAATCCCTACATCCCGCCAGGGTATCTCGGAACTCGTTGGGACGTCGTCGTGCCATACGTCGGCGACTTGCGAATCACGATCTTGGGTCAGGAAGCGACGCCGATCACTGGCAGGCAGCCGTGTATCGACGACTACGGGAACATTGTACCTGACGAAGACCTCATCAGAAATTTATGCGATGGGTGCGGCTGCCTTTGCACGAGGGCTTGCGTGATTATCCATCGGATCGGGACTAATGAAATCTTCAGCTATGTTTTGAACCTTGTGGACGGAACTTACATAGAGATTGATCCGATCACCGGAGAAGAGGCAGTCTATGGGCCTCAGATCGCTGTGGTGCGAGATCCAGACAGCGACACAGGCCGAGCATGTGCATTGAAAGTGCTGAGTGTTGGCGAATTCGGATTCACGGGAGAGTCACCATTGGTCAGCGTGCAGTCAGGACCGCACGGAGCACCTGGGAGTTGCCCGAACCCGACCGCTACCTGGGAACTCGCCGATTCCGAGGACGGATGGCCGATCCTCGTTCATTTTAGTTGTTACGAGTGTGGGAACGCCTGTGGGACGATACCGGCAGGTTGCTGTGCGGGCTACCCGATTCCGCGCATTTTGCACTGCACGATCAGCAAGGGCAATGACGCCGAGTCTGCTTTCTGTGAGTGTCTTCCGATCACGATCCCGATGGTGAACACCAGCGGGCAGCCGTTCTGGAACGGGAAGTTTCGGAACGTCCCGATTGAAGGTAACTGGTGCGTCGGTGCTCCGAGCGATTTCCAAGTGCAGCTTGAATGCGGCAGTGAGTGGACCTTGCGTTTTGGAAACAGCCTCTACCATGCGAGTCCCTGCGCTGACGTGATCTTTGGTCAGGATTACGGTGAGATGTCCTGTTCACCGATCATGTTGACCTTCACCTACGTTAGTGGATGTTGTGGAGCGGTTTATCCGTACCCCGGACCGTCTTCGATCGTGCTGACAATCACGGAATAACATGGCCAACCCTCTTTGCGAATGCCCGGTCGCTGGCTTTTGCCAACGCCATCAAATGCAAAAGACTCCACACCTCCACAAGATGTGCCAAGGCGTCGCGCCGACGTCGTGCGGCGGCTGGAAGTATTGGGTGGCGTGGGAGCAGGGATTGCTCGGAGCAACCGCCCCGCCGATGCCGGTGATTGATCCGCCTCCGTTTGTTGTCCGAGATCGCAGCTACGTCACGACCTCGACCGGCGGCAAGCAGATTGTGATTGACGGAGTGCCGCAGAAGTGTTGCGGCGCGGCCAAGGAAGGTAAGACATGGGAGGACGTTGCTGCGGAACTTCAAGCGAGATCCACCGGGCCAGGTTCTGAACTTTTGAAACTCTACAAAGCGGCGGGCGTTCCGACGTGCCCAGCGTGCGTTGCGTTAGCACTGCAAATGAATCAATGGGGCACGAACGGTTGCGCGACAAAGGTCGAGCAAATCATTGATGACATGCTGCCGCGTGCCAAGATTTGGGTCGCGGAAAACCGGCCTTTCATTCACGCACTACTGCCGGGGGCTATCGAAGAGATTGGAATCCGTCGCAGGATTCGTTCCGACGTGCTGGCAGCGATCGCGGCAGCGGAGGCAGCGACGTGAGCAATCCTCACTGCGAGTGCCCGGCCGCCGGCTGGTGTCACCGTCACAAGATGGACAAGACGCACCATCTTCATCAGATGTGCCAAGGCAACGCACCGACAACAAACGGCGGAATCTTATACTGGAAGGCATGGGAGCGAGGGCTACTTGGAGCGACAGCCCCCCCCGCGCCGATCCTTGAGCCTTCACCATTCGTGGCAAAAACGCGAACGAACTTCGGGACAACGTCAGCTCCTCCCGTTTCGCTGATTAACGTGAAGGGGTCCGAAAGAGCTTTGTTATCGCGCTGGTTCGGTGGTGCTGGCGGATATCGGTTCGCACCGTTGCCGCTGATCGACCGTCAAAAGGTGGTGACGCACATTCTGTATCACGTCATGCCGCTGTCCGGAGAGTCCGAGTGGATTTGGCGTCAGCACGTCCAATGGCTGCGAGAAGTTCGCCCACAGTTCAACGGTCGGCTGATCGTCGGCATCGTCACGCCAGGACCGGATGAGCCTCGAAGCTATTCGCCGCTGGATGAGGTTCAACGAGCTTTCGACGGCATGGATGCGGAATTCGTTATCTCGCAGAACGACTACGCAAAGGGGAAGCAGAAGGGCAAAGGTGAGGGAGTCACGTTCCCGCTGATGCTCGCGAAGATCAACACGACTGACCCGAATCACGTGTTCTTTTACGGACATACGAAGTGTGTGACACGCCCCGAAGAACTCACAGATTCGGCCGTGCATCGGTGGGCGAGAGTTATCTTCGACACGACGTTTCGCAATCGAGACAACGTGATCGACGAACTCGATGAGCACGCGATCGTTGGTTCGTGCCGCGTCCGCGCATCGAAGACAAACCGAGTCGCAAAGTGGTTCTATGGCGGTACGTTTTGGGCTTGTCGATGCGATCAGGTCTTCTCTCGCAACTGGCAAAAACTCACGAGCAGCTACGGCTGCGTTGAGATGTGGGTCAATGGAATGTTTGGCGTGGAGGAAGGGGCTTGCGTTGTGTTGGATGACATCGCAAACACGACGTTGCTCTACTCGCCTGATTTCTGGAATGCGACTGGAACGCCCGCGTTTGAACAATGGCAACGTGACAAGGGAAAACCGAAACCGACCACGACTATCGCAACCGTTCTGTTTAAGCCGACGCGGTCGGTCATCGAAAACGCCAACCGCCTCTTCGATGATGCAAAGCGGCTGCTGTCACGCTGTCAAACAATCGTAATCGACAACTCGCCGACGAAGACAACGGGGATCGTGTGTGATGTCCATCACTGGAACGAGGGTCGCAATCTGCAATGGGGACCATCGGCAAACCAAGCGGTCAAACTCGCGACTGGAAGCCAGTTCGTTCATTTCTCGGCAACACGGTCAGTGGTCTATGATCCGCGATGGCTGAAAGAAATCCTGAAGCCTCTGACCGATCCGAAGTGCGGCATGGCGGGGCCGGTACAAGCGGTGGCGTTCTCAAGAATTGGCAAGAAAAATCCGCGACCTGGGCAACGCGAAGAGCATGTCCAGCAGGCGATCTTTGCGGCGAGAACGGAAGTCTTGCGAGAACATCCGTGGGGGACAGACTTTCCGCACTGTTATTCCGACGTCTGGCATTCGCACCGACTCTTGCAAGCCGGTTTGAATCTCGTTGACGTGCCGGAGGTGACGAGTGCGGCAGGCTTGGAGCGGTGTCGCAATCGGTCGATGATCGCGGCACGCGAGAAGCGGTTTGTTCCGCCGGCTGGCACGCCACATCTCAGACGTTCAATGATCTTCCATTGCTACCCGCACCATGACCGAGATTGGCGGGACGTGTGTATGAGCACGTTCCGGTTCCGAGACGTGTTCGACGGTCGCGTGTTGGTGAGTATCACGACGGGCCGAGGTTGCGATGATCCTCAGTCGGTGGTGGATTGGTTCCAGCAGTTCGCACCGATCGAAATATCGCTCGTGCTGAATGTGCCATCTCTCGGAATCAACACGACATTCCGCGATCAAGTCCGAGTAATTCGCGGCGAGCATGGCATTGTTTACAAAGCACACACGAAAGGCATCAGCCACGAGAAGCATGACCCCGATCGACAGTGGCGAGAGAATATGTCTCACGGATGCCTGGAAGATGTAGATTTGGTCGAGCAGAAGTTTCGGGAGGGATTCAAGACGTTCGCGACTTATCGAACCGTGAGCGAAGACGGTTGCCGAGTCGTGAACCACACAGAGAAGCGATGGCCGGGCTGGCATTATCCGGGTGCGTTCTTTTGGTTCGATCCCTCGGCTGTTCCTGATTCATTCTTTGATTCTCCGGTCCACCACTACGAGAACGAAGAGTTTCCGTGCATCCTTGGGCCGCTCGAAACGAGCTTTTGCCTGACACCAGACAACGTCTGCTTTCGCGGAGTGCCGGGCGAGAAGTGCGATGTCAAAATCTGTGGAATTTGTCACCCTAAGAGGTAGAGCATGATTCGCGAGCGTCACGATTGCCGAGCGTGCCACCGTGTTGGACTGGTCGAGATTCTTAATCTCGGAGATCAACCTCCAGCAAACGCATACCTCGCGAGCGTCGATCAACCGGAGCAACGCTACCCGCTCTCGCTGCGATTGTGTGAAGCGTGCGGCATGGTGCAGCTTGGCCACGTGGTTGACCCGGACCTACTGTTCCGAGACTACTCGTTTCGGACTTCGTCTTCTGCTCACATGGTCGAGCATTTTTCAAAACTGATGTGCGAATTGGCTGATTCGATTCCGCATCATGGTCTGGTGGTCGAGATCGGTGCGAATGATGGGGTCGCGTTGTCGTCAATCACTGACCGAGTCCGAGTGCTGGGCGTTGACCCGGCGGGCATCCCGACCGAAGTACCAATGATCGCTGAATTATTCACGACGAGACTTGCCGAGAAAATCGAACGGAACTATGGGAACGCTGATGCGATCGTCGCCTGCAACGTGCTCGGTCACGTCGATGACCTAGATGACCTGCTGGCCGGAGTCGCTAATCTCTTGCAGCCGCATGGGGTCTTTGTCTTTGAAGTCCCGTACCTGGGCGAGTTTCTCGACCGCTCAGAGTGGGACACGATCTATCACGAGCACCTGAGCTACTTCTCCGTCCGACCGCTTTTGATTCTGCTGTCTCGCCACGGACTGAGACTTGAGCGAGTCGATCTTCAAGAGGTTCACGGCGGCTCGATTCGCTGCCGAGCAACCAAAGGCACTGGCAATAGCGAGGTAGTCGCGAAGTGGCAAACCGCGCGAGAACATTGGCGACACTTCCGCGATGTCGAAACGTATGACGTGTTGGAATCGAGCGTGGTCTTTGATCGGCAGAGAATCACAAAGACGCTGGAAAAACTCAAAAGCGATGGCCGTCGTGTGATCGGTTACGGAGCCGCAGCAAAATCAACCGTGCGGCTCAACGTCTGCGGAATCGGGCCGGACCTGTTGCAGATGATCGTCGATGCCACGCCGGAGAAAATCGGCCGCTTCGTTCCTGGAACGCATCAGCGGATTGTCTCGCCGGAGTCCGTTGACCTGACCGACTACGACGTGGTCCTGATCCTGCCGGCCAACCACGAAGCCGAGATCACCGCGAAGATCAGATCGGTTGGCTTTCGTGGCGCACTCTTGCGTCCATAGCGGCCGATTGGAGAGCGAAACCATGATCCGCTTCACCGTGACCCTGTTCCTGCTGTTGCTCACGTCCCCGCTGCTGCTATGGGAGCGGTGGCGGTCTCGGCATTAATCCGCCGCGCCGGGAACTTTTCACCAGCCGGTCCTCGATGGCCGGCTTTTTCGTTTCACGGCCTCTCGATCCTGAGCCGTCGACCTGAAGAAACCGGTGAAAATGGCCGGAAATCTCCGACTGCGTGAAGAATCCCTATTTCCAGTGGCGCGGCGGTCGACATGGTTTCTGGCTTGAGTCGTCACGGCCTCGGCAGCCGGTCGCAGATCCTGACCGCTGACGCCTGGACGCGGTCGAAGTCGATGTAGCGGCTCGTCACCGCGATGCTCGAATGCTGGAGCAGACGCGACGCTTGAAGCAATCCCAACTGAGGATCGCTCGCCACGTTCGTGGCGGTCGTGCGGCGTAGGCTGTGGAAGGCTTTGAAGCGAGGCAGCTTGACCCCGGCCTTCTCGCACAGCTCGCGGAAGTGCGTGAACAATCGCCGCTTCGTTTTGCGGGGCCACGGCCAGACAAGGTCGCTCGGTTCGCGCCCGAGGCACTGCGCCGCGAGTGCCGGCAGCGTGTCGGTTTTCGAGACCGCGCAGAGATGACCTTGCATCGTCTTCGAGTGCTCTGGTCTCAGATGGATCGTCGCATTCGAGAAGCTCACGTCTTCAACCTTCGCCGCGAGCATCGCTGACACCCGCGCCGCAGTGTCAAGCAACGCCAGCAAAAGAGACCGCCACCAGATGCGGTCGTGCATTTCGTTCGTTGCGAGCAACAGCCGATGCAGCTCATCGTGCGTGAACGTGTGCGGTACGGCCTGCGGGCATTTCGCCTTCGGAATCTTCGGTGGCGGCGCGACCATGCCGAGTTCAGCAGCGTGTCGCCAAAGGCAGAGCAGCGACCGCCGATCCTTGTTCACGGTCGCCGGCGAAACCTTCTGTTGCCGAGCCGCCAAATACGTCAGCAACCGCAACCGGTCGAAGTCCGTCTCGACCACCGAAGGCCGCGTCAGCCAGCGGTCGAACGTGATGACCGCCCATCGAAGTTGATCGAGGCTCGCTCGTTTGAGTGTGAGTGCGTGCTCTGGCCAGTAATGAGCGTTAAGGAACTCGCATACGTTCATTGGTGTCACTCCGAGTGGTGACTCCATTCATATCACTGATTCGCTCCGTCTGTGAGTTGCCGCACTGGCTATCTGGAAAAGCGCTGCCGGTCGCACTGGATGCGCCGACAGCGCCGGTTGTTTCTTCTGACTTAGGGGACTCCGCGATTTATCGTTCTGGTTGTGTGGGTTTTGCCGCCGACCGAAAGTTCTTGAGTGTTCGAGAAAACCATGACCTCAGAAGACAAAGACCTGAAAGAGCAGCACATCGACGTCACCGCGCGGCTGAACGAAGCCCGGTTGCGTCTTTTGATCCATCGCGGCGAGCAGTTGAACTCATCGCACGGATGGGACTTTTCCGACGAGTTGGACGCGATTCGATTTTACCTGATGCAGACGCATCACTGGACACCTGCGGTCGTGCGTTCTCTGTCTGACGAAGACCTCGAATTTGCGACTTCAGACGTTTGATTTCGGCTTCCTTGACCGCGAGTTTCGCTTCCAGCAATTCGAGTGACATGACAAGACCTCCTGAGTGAATTGAAACGAGCCTGAAAATTGAGCGTCGGCAGTCATCTGATATCGCGAGATATCGGAGCTGGCGTGCTGCGTCAGTAATTTAACACTGCCGACGCTCTCTTCGATGAAACCGGAAATCTACCGTCTTGAAAAGAGTACGCAAGATAACTACTGTTTAGGAATGAAAACCGTGAAACCCGAAAAACTTGGCAAGGTCATTGGCCTGAACGTCAAAGCGAGACGCAAAGAACTCGGCTACACGCAAGAGACTGTTGCCGCTGCGTGTGACGTTTCTCCCGAAAGAATCAGCCAAATTGAGCACTTTGTTGGCAATGTGCCAAGCCCTCTTCTCGCGCTTCTTTCCGAGGCTCTCGGATGCACCGTTGCGAGCCTTGTCACCGAGGGAAGTTTCATCGTTCCAGAAAAGTTGAGCCGAATTTAATTTTTCGCCTCCTTCTGGCGTTGACGAAAAGATAAGCCGCATTTAGATTCCGCCCGTCGATTGGATCACGTTCATCGTGACTCGATTGAACGGGCTTTCGCTTTTGGTCCTCGGATCGAAGCTGAAGCCGCACGGTCGCATGAGTGGACCGTTGGAACCGAATGACTCGGAGCGGCACGGATGATAAGAGACACCAACAGCCTCGCAGCATACGACTCAGTCCGGTGCGATACCGCGACGATGCGTCCTCGCGTGCTGGCGCTGGTGTCGGACTCGCCGCGAACGTGTGACGAGATCGAGGCGGAACTCGGAATGTCGCGATTGCCGAAGCCGGTCGAGACCTGCCTGACGTGTGGCCATGACCTGCCGGTTATTCCGAGCCAAGCCGAGACCGATCGCAGTTACGCGAAGGCTCTCGCCCACGATCTTCGCGCCCGAGGCGAGGTCTACTCGGCGAGCCTGGTGGAGCGGTTGCAGCGGCAGTCGGAACAGCAGACGCAGACAGCGGAGAGGCGTCTCGCGGACCTGAGACACTCGCAGGCTGTGCAACATCAATACCTGAACGCGCTGAAAGAACTGCGAGAGAAGACGTTCCCTTGGTGGTCCGATCCGTCGAACTTGAGCCGGCTGGTGGCGTGGCTGGCGGAGCGTGAAGAGATCGACACAGACATCAGTGGAGTCGTGGCGTTCTTGGCAAAGCCGTGGAAGTGGGCTCCCGAATGGGAGACGTTCGAGGCAGAGCAGATTCGTGGTGTCGCCGAAGCGAATGCGGCCGACGATCGACGCAAGATGATGGTTTGAGGTTCTCGCGGCCGTCGTGGTTCATGGATGTTACCGAAATGGATTTTGGTCGAGCGTCGCGATTCAAGGCCGGTTCCGCTGACACGGTGTCAGCGCGGAGAAGATTTCGGCGACGCTCAACAGGGATGTGAAGGGAGGATGAATGCCTGTCGCGATGAAATGTGTTGTATGCGGAAGAGTTCAACTTCTACCTCCCAGCACTGCGCTGAAGAGGCGATGTTGTAGTCGCGAATGCTCACAAAAGATTACTCCCAGGCTCACTAGCCATCGTGAATCAAACACGCGGCTTCACGGTATTTGGTGTCAGATGAAAGGCAGATGTAACTGCAAAACGAATCCGGGGTTTGCTTACTACGGTGGCCGGGGAGTGCGTGTCTGTGAAGAGTGGAAAGATTCGTATGACTCGTTTCGTGATTGGGCTAACGCGAACGGTTATCAAGATCGCCTTGAACTCGATCGGATAAACGTGAACGGGAACTATGAGCCCGAGAACTGCCGATGGGCCACGCGAACACAGCAAATGCGGAACACTCGGAAGCGAGTGAATGCGAAGACTTCACGATTCAAAGGCGTGAGCCTTCACAGTCAAAACAAAAGATGGATCGCACAAATTGGAATCAACAAACGAACGATTTATGTAGGTTCGTTCGACACAGAGGAACAGGCCGCGCTGGCCTATGATGAACGTGCTCTCCAGGAGTTTGGCGAGTTTGCAAATGTGAACTTTTCACGGAAGGAAGGTGTATCACGTTAGTACTGCAACGGAAACCCGAAGAGGAAGTCATCATCACCGGGCCATGCGTGCTGCGGGTCGTCGAGATTCGCGGTGGCAAGGCGAGACTCGGATTCATTGCTCCGGAGACGACGATCGTGAAACGAGCGGAGCTGGAGAGTCCGACGTTTATGGCTCCACGAATTCCGAGCATCTCGGATCGGATTCACGGCAATGTCGACGACCTTGGCCGTCGGCGGAGTGAGTTTTTGGAAGCGGACGAAGTGGCTGACGCCTACGACCGAGAAGTCGAGTCCGAACTGATTGACCACGGAGTGTGATTGCACGGCGGCTGATCGTCTGGTCGTGACTGACAATGGTCAGCCGGCCGTGCTCATTTGAAAGGAAAACATCATGTCGCAAGAACTGATCCTCTCACCGGCTGATCCCGAATGGCACCAGCGACGACGCGCGTTTGTCGGTGCCAGTGAAGTCGCGATGTTGTTCGGGCTCCCGACATTCGGCGGCAAGACAATCGCCGATTTGTGGTGGCAGAAAAAGTATGGCAACGAGCGTGAGTGGAACGGTAACGCCTCGACAAAACTTGGAAATCGGCTGGAGTCTGCTGTGCTTGAGGCTGCGGAAGAGCGTCTCGGGACGCCGATCATTCATCGTCAGCATTGGCTCACAAAGGGGAGCAACGCCGCGACGCTCGATGGACGTGCGGCTGACTCGATGGCTGTTGTCGAGGCGAAGACTGCCGGCATCATCGGGCCGTCGCGAATGGCGGACTTCGGTGACGACGGCAGCGACGATGTACCGGAAAATTATCTATTGCAGGTGCAGTGCGCCTTGATGGTCACAGGCGCTGAACTCGGCTACCTCGCCGCGCTGATCGGTGGTCGCGGGTTCGCGATGTTCACGATCACGCCGCACACAGAACTGCAAAGGGCCATCGCGAAGAAGTCGGCGGAGTTCATCGCGTCGCTCTCTGGCGACGTTGCACCTCCGGAGCCGCCGCAACTCGACACGCTCAAACGAATCCGCCGACAGCCAAACAAGGTTGCGACGATCAGCGACGAACTTTACGACCGATTCGAGTCAGCCAAGGCCGACGCGAAAGCATCCGAGGCCGTGAAAGAAGAGGCTCAGCGTGCGGTGCTCGCCGCGATGGGCGATGCAGAAATGGGTGTCTGCGGCATCGGTGCCTACACGTTTTACGAGCAGACGACCAACTACAAAGCGAAAGAGGCGTCTCAAACCACGTTTCGAGTCCTTCGATTTAAGAAAGCGTGAGCCATGTCAACTGCAACAATGGAACGGCCGGCGACTGCGGCTCCGCAGAACGCGAAGCCGACGACGGCAATCGCGAACAAGCCGCCTGAGACGGTCATCAGTTACGTTCCTCTCGGCGAGTCCGAGTCGATCAGCCTGACGCTGTCGAGGGTCAAACAGTTTCTCTGCCTGCCGACACGTTCGGGGAAGATGCCGACCGACGAGCAGGTCATCAAATACATGATGCTCTGCAAGGCTCAAAGTCTCAACCCGTGGGTGAACGACGCCTACTTGGTCGGATACGACGGCAAGGACGGCCCGCAATTCTCACTGATTACGGCGCATCAGGCGTTTCTGAAACGGGCTGAAGCGAGCCACGAATTCGATGGTCTCGAATCGGGCGTCGTCGTTCTTCGTGGCGAGACGATCACCGAGCGACAAGGCGACATGGTCTTGCCTGGCGAAGTGCTTGTTGGCGGCTGGGCGCGAGTGCATCGGCGAGACCGAAGCGTGCCCTCGTTCGACTCGCTCGCGCTGAAGACGTTCGACACGGGCCGAAGTCGCTGGGCGGCTGACCCGGCCGGCATGATCGTCAAATGCTGCGAAGCCTCTGCGCTCCGCAAGGCGTTCCCTTCGACGCTCGCCGCGATGTACTGCAAAGAAGAAATGGAACGTAACCGCGAGACTCAGAGCGATCCCGTGCCAGCGGTCGAGGCTCGCACAAAGACTGAGCGGCTGACAGAGCGACTCTTGACGCAGACGGTGAGCGAGAAGCCGGCCGAAGTCGTGCCGCGCGGCGAAGAGAGCCAAGAGCCGCCGGCCGAAGACCTCGTGCCGTACTGGCTGGGCGTCATCGCCGACGTGAAAGACCAGCCGGCGTTGATGCGCAAGCACGAGCAATTTGATGGCGTTCGCTCCAACCTGACGACTGAGCAGCAAGAGCAGGTCGAATCGGCGTTCGCGGCGCGGCTCGGAGAGTTCAAATGAGATCGCTCATCATCACTCAACCTATCGACGATCAGCGGTTATTCGATGTCCGCGTCGGAGATCGTTGGCAAGATGGACTAACGCAAGACGAGGCGTTGTGGGTGACGGCGCAGTTCCTGATGGGAAACTCGCATCAATACCTCAAGAACTCAGAAGAGCACGCGGCGTTTACTGAGCAGTTGAAGCGAATCCGCGAAACGCCCAAGGACATTGTTGACATTGTGGTTCAGTGAGAAAGAAGCACGGGGACGGCGAGATGTGCTGGCAAAATTAAGACGCCGCCGCGACGTACTGCTCAGGGGAGGAACCCAGGGCTTTGAGTCACACGAAAGGGACATCATGCCAGAAATTCTGATTGAAGACGTCGGCCCGATTCGCAGTCTGCGGATTCCGCTGCCGAAGCTCGGAGGATTGGTCGTACTCGCCGGACGCAATGGGCGCGGAAAAAGCATCGCGATCGAAGCCGCGGACAAGCTCGTGAGCGATCGCGGCACACTGGAGCCTCGCGACGGAATGCCGCGCGGCAACGTCAGCGGCTGCGGTGTCGAGTTGACGGTGGCTCGCAAGACGACACGGAGCGGCGAACTGGAAGTCACCAGCCTGGAGGGCAAGCTCTCGCCGGCCGATTTGGTTGATCCCGGTTTGAAGTCTGCGGATGCCGCGGATGCCGCGCGGATCAAGGCTCTCGTACAACTGGTCGGAGCGCCGGCCGATCCGACGCTGTTCTATGGGCTGCTCGGCGGCAAGGAACAGTTCGAGGCGGTCGTCAGCAAGGAGCTGTTGGCGACGGATGACGTCGTGAAGATGGCCGGCATCGTCAAGCGCGAGATCGAAAAGGAGTCCCGCAAGCAAGAGGATCGCGCCGAGCATCACTTCGGGCAATGCGTCGCGCTCAAGAAGGCCGCGAATGATGTCGATGTCACGATTGAAACGGACGTCGCCAAGTTGCAGTCTCGGCTTGAGGCGGCGGTTGGTGAGCATTCACGGCTGACGTCGCAGGTTGCCAACGCCGAGCGACTGCGACAGCAAGCGGATGAGGCCAAGAAGGCGCTGGCCGCGAACGAGGATGCCGGCTTTCAAGACTTCGCGTCGGAGATCGCATCGCTCCGTGACGCCTCAGATGCTGCGGCCTTGGACCTGCGAAACAAAGCCACTGCATGGAACGACGCGCAAGCAAAGGCCAACAGCGCGAAGCAGGCTTACGAGCTTGCGATTCAAGTTGACCGAGACAAGTCGTCTCAAGTGTTGCTCGCCGTGGAGCGACAAGAGAAACAAGCGGCGGCAATCGAGGCCCAGCGCGCGACCCGGCAAACATGCAGCGAGATCATCGCAGCCGCTGAGCAATGCGTGAGTCCCGATATCACCGAGATCGAACTCGCGGCGAAAGAAGTCACAGCCGCTCGGCAAGCGATCGAGCAGGCCGCGATTGCTCGGCAGGCCCAGCAGCGGATCACTGATGCAAACGCGCAGCACGAGTTGTCCCTCGGACACAAGAAACGCGCTCAGCAACTGCGAGATGCGGCGGCGGGGATTGACAACGTGCTCTCCGATGTTGTGTCGCAGTGCGGCACGTCTCTGCGAGTGGTCAATGGCCGGCTCGTGACGGAAACGCGACGCGGTGACACGCTGTTCGCGGACCTCTCGCATGGTGAGCGGTGGAAGATGGCGATCGATGTTGCCGTTGATGCGTTTGGTCCGACCAATGGGCACTTGCCGCTGCTGACGATTCCGCAAGAGGCATTCGAGGGCTTGGAACCGCAGGCCCGCGAAGCGATCGCCGAACATGCGACGGCTCGCGGCGTCGTGATCCTGACGGCGGAATGCACGGCCACCGAAGACATCATTGCGAGTCAGTGGCCGAGCGAGTGAACGCTTCTGCTTGGCCGTGCGGCGAGTGAGAAGCGACAACCAATTCAAAGAAAGACTTTCAACAACCAGTTGCCCGCATCGGGCCACAGCAGATTGTTCATTGCCTCCTTTCAGGGGAACGTGATGTTTACGACAGACAGTAGAACTGAAAACTTCCTGAACGCGATTGGCGTGAAGTTTGAATACGTCAATGGACTACTGCTTCCGGGTGATTTCGCTCCGGGATGGAACACGGAAAACATCGGTAGGCCGATCGCGATCCGTGAAGATGCGGTGATTGAATACGCCGCGTTGATGGAAGCGGGGTCATCCGCGCCGGCACCGATCCTTCAAAATACCGAGAGCGGCTATCGCGTGCTCGACGGCGTACAGAGATTGTCTGCGGCCGAATTTCAACAGGAAACGCGGGTTTCGGCCTACGTCGTCAGCACTGATTCCGAAGACATCCTTGCTTCGATCCGCGTACTCGCGAATGCGCGATTACAGGGTCGGGCCGAACCTGCGGAATGGACTCGCCGCCGCGCTGTCGAGGTGCTCGTTGTGCAACGTGGGCTGAGTCATGCCGAGGTTGCCAAGATGGGTGGGTGGAAGGCGACGGACATCAAGCGGATCGCGGAAGCCATCCAACTACAAAGTCGGATCAGCAATGTCGGCGGTCCTGAGTTGCCGGACATCATGCTTGCGGAGCTGCGACCGCATCTTGATGGACGCTCAACCCTGGAGCAGGCAACTGAGCCGGTGGTCGGGTTCCTAAACACGCTGAAACAGTCACGTATCGCGGTGGCTGATGCCGCCACGTACATCGGATCTTTCTTTGCCGCGCTACCGAAAAACGCGAACCCGTACACGACGTTGGTTGAGCGGCTTGAGGAAGTTCATTCCGATCCTGAGATCAAGTCACGTTTAACGGGCCGGCAATGCACCGAACTGCCGAAAGACGTGGTTCTTCTGCGAACACTGAAGACGGCGGAGACCGTTCTGGAAACGATCATTATGCACGGAGAACGAGTGGCTAACGTCGATGAGTTCTTTCGCATCGTGGATCGAATCACGAAGCAATTGAAGTCGATCGCACCGAACAAGAAGCCGCAGACCGCCCGTGTTCCTGCCGATATGTGGAGCGAAAAAAGATGAGCGTGCAACAAGTCAAAAAGCAGTTTGAGGAGTTCGCGGCGTATCTCGGCCGCGATGTTACTGGCCTCGAAAAGCTCCGAAAACTGAAAGACGCCGTCAACGTGTTGCGCACGAGTCTGGCGTCTGCGCAGGAGCAAGCGACTGGATGTGCCGCAACAAGACAAGTGGCATTGGAACGGGCCTTAAATGCCGAGGCCGATCTTCAAAATGCGAGGCTGGAGATTCACAGCTTGCGACAACAGGTGGCGAACCTCACGCGAGACCTGAAGGTGGCAACTAAGGTGGACACAGAAGAGCAAGAAGTGGACGAACCAAGCTATGGCTCCGAGTCGGATACGCAGGCGATCGTGACGAAGGTAATCAAAAGAGTTCGTAAGCAGATGAGGTATTGCCCGGAGGCGAAGAGCGTCAACCACGTTCGTAGCAATAACAGTCGCGACAAAAACAACCGCTGGGTGGCTTTTGATCGGGATGCTTTAGCAGAAGGCTGGAGTCATGAATCGCTGTGGCGTTTAGGTGCATCGGTCGCGTTGCTGAGTGGTTTTTTTGGCGAGGTAAGAATTGAAACCGATAAGCGAGTCCAAGAATTCATTAAGGAAGATCGTGAGCACGAGGGTTTCGGAAAACACATGATCCAATGGATCGCCAAGCACTTCTCAAGGGAACTTGGTATGGAAAAAGTTCCAGGCAGCGCTCCGAAATACTATGAAGTCGAATTAGAACAAGAGAACCTCAACGCGGCGTTGTCGCGAGGCTACGAGATGCGGTAGTCGGCTGGCAGGAGGCCAGCCACACGAATAGGGACTGAGCCAGGCAGGATGCCGGGTACGCAGTGCAATGAACGCTCCGCATAACGGGGCCGGAGAAAAACCATGAAGACAGAAGAGACGTTGACGGCTCCCGTTGATGCGGTTGTTCACACTCCGGGGCCGTGGAGCATTGAGGAAGCACTTGACTTTAATGGCCGAGTCCTATTCCACATGGTCAACGGACCAGACGGCAAGCATGTGACATCGACGTGGGGCGATCCTCATCTTGGTAATGCCAATCTGATGGCCGCCGCGCCGGATTTGCTAGACGCATTGCGTCGCGTGGTGGCGATCAGCGACCGGAAGCATGACGCATGGGACGCTGCCAAGGCGGCTATCGCGAAGGCCAGTGGATTAGTCGTGTGAACGCTTCGGTTTTTGGGACCGCGATTAACGAAAGACATTCGATGACAGGCACAGCAATCAGCAACCACGAACTCGCGGTTCCCAAAGAACGCTTCAAATAACCGGGCGGCGAGAACCCGCCCGAATGAACCAGAGACGTTACCGCCGCTCCGGTTCATTTGATTGTTCTGCGGTCTTTGGAGTGTGGCATGAGCGCATTGGCGGAACTTGGAATTTCACGAGAAGACATCATCGACAAGTGCGTCGAAAAGGTCTTGGACCAATTGAACGAAGATGACAGCAGCGTTTTTAGCGAAGTCAGAAGGCTTGCCGTCAACGCAATCATCGAAGAGGCAAAGCCGAAGATCGACGGCATTCTTGACCAAGCACTTGCGGGCCTCGTGGATGCCGAGTTCACGCCGGTTGATGAATGGGGCCAGCCGATTCGGAAGAAGTCCACGACTCTGCGAGCATTGGTCAAAGAGCGGGCCAACGCCTTCCTCGGCGAGCAGGTCAACAGCGATGGAAAGACGTGTTCGTACCAGACGGTCGGAAGTCGCGCCGAGTGGATCGCGAAGAAGGCTGCGACGGACGCGATCACATGGGACGTGAAGCAAGAAATCACCAAGGCAGTCGAAACGGCTAAGGCTGAGATCAAGAGCCAGCTTGCGAAACACATTGCCGAGACGATGTTGAAGAAGTGATCCGCAGAACGCTCCGCATTTGCCGCCGCCTCGGTCGGCAAAATGCGGTTGTTCACGGGCATTTCGAGAATCTTCCGAAATTGTGTGTAGATTTAACTTGCGTGGCCGATAAAGGTGTGTAGAATAACGTCCGTCAGCCGCGAACAAACGACCGGCTGACGACAAACAACACAAGGAATCGACCATGAAGATTTACACGTACAACGAAAACTGCACGCGAAAAGGAACCGTGATAGTCGTTCTGGATGGAGACGATGACGAATTCGAGAACAACGGTGACGTCTCGCTGTACGCCGACGCCGACAAGGAGACGATCATCACCGACGCGCTGAAGAGCCTCGCGACACGTTACGACCACCGGGCCGGTGGCGCAGGAGATGCGTTCCGCTGGAAGTGCGACCGAAACGTGATCGACGTCCTGGGCGGCCCGGAAGTGAAATTTGACGCGAAGACAATGACGTACCTGCCAGCCGATGAAGTCGTCGAAGATGACGATGAGGAGGGGGACGAATAATGGAGAGCGAACGACGGAACATCACGCAGCCCACCGACTGGTGGGTTGCGTGGGAAGCTGCTGCGACGGCTGCCGATCAGGATCTATCGACGTGGATCGGCGAGCAGTGCAACCGCTCGCTGACGAAGAAGGTGAATGCCGCGCTGAGTACGCGCGGCAAGAGGGGCAGACCGTGGCCGAAGAAGAAAACGGACTGAGTCCCGTGAACGCTCCGGCAGATTTGCCGGCAAGAAAGGAAAGACTATGACGACGTTAGAAGAACCACGAACAGCGGAAACCTCCGGTCAAATCATGCCGGTTGTTCACTCGCACTCGACTGGGCCTTGGAAATTTGAGGACGCGCCGGGACCAGACGGTGAGGTGTGTTTCCAAACGATCAAGGATCTCGCGGGTCATCATGTCGCATCGACTTGGGGAGGTCCGCATCTTCCAAACGCCAGAGTGATCGCGGCTGCACCGGAAATGCTCGCCGCGCTGGAGAAGGCCGTCGAAACAATCAAGGCATGGCACGGCGACGACGGATGGGACTTGTACCAGCACTCGCCGGAGATGCTGGCAATCAACTCGGCGATGGCAAAGGCCACTGGTCTAGTCGTGTGAACGCTTTTGCTTTCCTGTTTTGGCAGGAGGGCAAAATCAGGAACAGCAAATTGTTGTGCAGCTTTTTGAAAGGTGATCAACATGAAAGACAAACAACCATGTGAGACGTTACCGAAGTGGCTGAAAGAGAACTTAGGGCCGCGGTGCTTAGCGCCGCTAACATCGACGGATTCGCGAGCGCTGGCCGCTGCGGTGCAAACCGTTGAACTTTACGCGACCGAGCGAAGCCCCGAAGTGCTGATGGCCTTCGGCGTGATCGTCCGGCAGATGCAAAAAAGTTGTTGGCACCTGGCGTATCACGCGATCGCGCACGTAATGGACTGGAGCGATCGACGGTACGTTTGGGGCAGTGCTGGCCTGCCGATGATTGAGGCCGGAGCGTGTAAGTACGAGCGGGCCGCGTGAGTCTGCACAACGACCAAGGTAACGCGGCGGCGGCCAGCGACGTGCAAGACAGAAAACGCGCGAACCGCCGCTCGCGTTGACCGACTTGTTCGCCTTCTTTTTGGGGGACAGACATGAACAACGATTTGATGGTTGAGAGATCTTTTGCGGAACGACGTGCGGCAGAAAACAAAGAGCGAGCCGAGCACAAATCGCGGCTGGAGTGTCAGCACATGATTGCCGGGCATCCAAAGGCGGACCTGCTGTATCAATTGGCGTGGGACTTCGGGCATTCGGCCGGATTCGATGAGGTCGCTGGTTATTACTATGAGTTGGTGTCGCTGTTGAAGTGAAGGCGAACGCTTCTGCTTGCCATTTGGCGAGTCGCGAGCGACCCATGAAGACAGAGAGAACCTCAACAACGGACAGCCCAATATGGCACAGCAGATTGTTCAAACTTCAAAGCCGCGACCGTGCATCGTCTGTTTCGATGACGAGCAAGGATTGTGTTACCCATACGGATTTGATTCGGAATGCGAAGGCGCGCTCAGCACGGACGAACCGGTGATCGTGTTTCCGAATTACAAGGCAGCGAGACAGGCGGTTTTGATTTCAAGAAAGCAAGCAGAGCTATTGAAGACTCAAGGAAAGCCGGAGAACACAGATTTCACCGAGGCAATTCGCTTCGTGAAGATTCGAGAAGTCAAGATAGTTTGAACGCTTCGGTTCGTTTTTCCGCGAAGAAAGAAAAGACGATGACGAAACCAGAAACCACCGATCAACAACCGGCAGCGGATAAAACGCAACCGATTGTTAGCGGGCGACGTGGACGGATGGTTCAGATCTTAGACCTGATCGCAGAGTTGCAACTGATTCAAGAAAGGTTCGGCAACACATGCGTCTATATTCGCGACGTTTCATGGGGAGCGTGCGCGTTGAATCGACAAGCCGAGGATCGGAAGCATGACCAATTACCAGATCACGAAACGAGTCGAGACCATCACGAGCAAGCTCCGGACTCTTGAGCAGAGGCGCGAGTCAACGCTGATGGAACTGAAACACGCGCGGGAGATGTGCCCGCACGCGAAAACGAAGAAGTGGACGAACAACGACGGCGATGGGCAGTTCACCGTCGAGCGGTGCGAAGTGTGTGTATTACAGAAAGACGGCGGACTGTCCCGCTAACGCTCCGTTTTGCTGTCGCCTCGGCCAGCAACAACGGATTGTTCAAGTGCAATGGGGACGACATGGCCAAGCGATTGCAGAAGTTGCGAGACAAGATTGCCGCCGAAGGCTTCGTGCTGGTTGTCGTGCAAATGGGAGTCGTAGCAGACGTGATGTGCGAGGCCAACACAATCCTCGGTGACGAGGTCACAGACGAGAGACTGAGACAAACACGCCGCGTGACACAGGTCGCGCGGCACTTACGGAGGATTGCCGTGGCAAGCGAACGACTGAACGAACCTGGGAGCGCGGAATACGCGAAGATCGTCAAAGAGAACATGGGCCACCGTGGGCGGCCCCGGTGCCAACACTGCGGCTCAAAGAATGTGGAGCGCGATCCAGATCACGGCGAGCATCCGTCAGACGGGTGGCAGTGTGTTGATTGCCGTGTGGATGTGAGTTGTTGAGTCACTTGAACGCTTTTCCTTGCCGGCTGGCGAACAGTCACCGGCGCGGAAGAGCACGAAAACCGTTGATTGAGAGTGCCCCCAGTCCGGCACAGGAAATTGTTAGCGAGGCCGATTTATGAGCAGAACCCTTCAAGAGCCGATTGTTCTCAAGTGCTCGACCTGCTGTAGTTGCGGCGTGCAGTACGCGCTTCCTTTGGATCTTTGGGACGCGCAGATTCGCACCGGAGGTTTTCACTATTGCCCAAACGGGCATTCGCAGGGTTGGAGCGAAGGAACAGAAACAAAGGCGAGGAAGAAAGCCGAGGTGGCTTTGCAGCAAGAGCGGCAACGGCACGATCAGTCGAAGGCCGCTTTGCGTGAGTCGGAAGAGAAACTCAAGAAGCTGGAGGAAAGGACGCGATGCGCGTGCTGCCCGTGCTGCAATCGAACATTCAAAGATGTGCGGCGGCATCTCGCGCTGAAGCATCCTGAGTATGTTAAGTCCCGCTAACGCTTCGGCACAATTGCACCGCGAAAAGGAACACACGATGGCGACCACGACAGACGAACGAATGGCGAACGACTCGGTGTCAATTGATGCCGATTGTTCTGGTGTGGAATCACTGAGCCTGAAGTGGGGCAGCCTGAAGGCTTGGGACTTGAAGAGCGAGTCCAGCCTAGCGGCGCTGAGAAAATACTTCGACAGCGGAAAGGTCTCAGCCAGTGCCATCGCTCAGCGTGATAACGACAACCAAAAGACGGCACTATTGGAACTGATCGACGCTGTGAATTGCGAGACGGTTTATCTCTCGTGGGAGGGCAAGGACGTTTCAAAGGAAGAGGCTAAGGAATACGTTCGCAACTACGGCAACAAGTAGTCACCAGAACGCGGTTTCTTGCCGCGTACTCGTCGGCAACGAAACTTTGTTCTGAGTGTCTTGGAGAAGATTATGGCGGTGAAGAAAACCAAGCCGAAGTTTGAGACGACCGACGGGCGCGAGTTTGAGGATCAGCGTCTTGCGAAGCGTCACGAAGAACTGACGCAGGCGAAGTATGCTTTTGAGTCTTCGCGGAAAGCCTTCGGAGTGGCACTGGCGAGGACACAACTGACGGCGGATGGCAAGCAGTTCTCGTTCGGTTGGCGAGATTACTTTTACATCGCGGACTGTTGGAGCGGCCTGCCATCAATACTGGCGATCCAGGTCTACGAGTACGCCTTCGACTTCACGGACCAAGACGACGAATTGGTGTTGCTGGTCACGGACCATCGGATCGAGAAGCAGCAGCGATACAAGATCGGCGATCTGTACGTTGATAAACGCGAGGCCGAGAAAGCGTTGGCTGTCGCGGAGGATAAGAGGATGAAGTCGTATGCCGAGCAGATTCGCGAACGTCGCGAACAGGCGAAGACGCGGTGATCCTCAGAACGCCCACATTTGCCGCCGGCCAAATTGAAAGAAGACATGGAAACCGGACTGATCATCAACCGCCTTGAGCCTCGCCGTGCGGCAGAATGTGTTGTTCTGCCTTCGCGGGACGGCTCGCGGTGGCCGTGCAATGAATCGCAGGACGAATTGCACGAATACACGTTGATGACGTTCAAGGCTACGGCCAACTTCGCGGCAATCATCAAGGATGATCCCGAAGTTGGTTTCGTGATCAGTGGTATACATCGCGGATCGGTGTCATTGAGAGGGGATCGCACGGTTCCCAGCGCGGCAAGGAAGCATGTGCGCCGCCGGATGACGCGGCGACTGATTCGGCAGTACGAGATATTCCGAGAGCATGTGAAGGCTGTCAGCAACCGCGTGTCGGCAAAGATCGAGAACGATTTCGTGAAGAAGGTTTTTGGATAGGCAGAACTTGTTTCTTTACGACTGAGCGCCGTTAAACCCGGTGTATGAATTCAGACGGAGCGAAAGACCGGAATGGAGGCCATGACCACGCTGAAAGCGAGTGGATCATGGAACTTAAAGAACCGAAGATTCGAGAGCGGTTATGGATGGCTTGTCGGCGTCGCGGAATTCAACCGGCGCTGGCGGAGAGGTATTCGAAGTGTTACGACGATTTTCTTCTCTTCGTGAAGCAGCGAGCTGGTGGCCGCTGGGTGGATCCCAACGCGGTCGGTCGCGAGACGATCGAGGCGTACCTGGCCGACTTGGGATCGCGGCGTGGTTTGGCATTCGAACTGCAACTATTGGCCTTCGATGTGCTGGCGTTTCTGTACGCTCACGTTTTGGACAAGCCAAATGTCGTCGTCGATCAGCGGCAAGCGGCTTTCAAACGGTTCAGCGAACGGATTTCCGAGCTGCACTACTCGCCGAAGACCGAGAAGACGTATTGGCATTGGTGCCTGAGCTGGATGACATTCGCCGAAGTCAAACCGTGGGTTCCGTGGGCGACCGAGCTGCGAGCGAAGCTCGTCACGGCGCTTGTCGAGGAATGGCTGACGAGTTTGGCGATCAAGCGATACGTCACGGCGAACACTCAGAATCTTGCGATGCAATCGGTTCTGTTTCTCGCCAAGCAAGTCGTCGGCGTCGAATTGAAGGGCATCGACGCTCTGCGAGCAAAGCGGCCGGAGACGCTGCCGGAGATCCTCAGCCGCGAACAAGTCCTTCAGGTGCTCGATTCCTTGAGCGGTTCCAAGCTGGTTCAAGCGATGCTCGGTTATGGCTGTGGTTGCCGCGTCTCGGAGGCCGTATCGCTGCGCGTGAAAGACGTACTTTTCGATCGGAAGCAGATCATCATTCGGGACGCGAAGGGCCGAGTCGATCGGATCGTACCACTGCCGATCGTTCTGATGCCGCTGCTCAAGCAACAAATCGAAGACGCTCGCCGGTGGCATCTACTGGATTTGAAAGAAGGCTTGGCGCGGGTTCCGCTGCCAGGGGCGTTCCATGTGAAGTCGGCACAAGCCGAGTCTTCGTGGGAATGGTTTTGGATCTTCCCTTCGGAAGTTCGCAGCAAGTGCCCGAAGACGGGTCGCATCGGTCGCTATCATGTGGACGAATCGGGCATCAATCGCACTCTGAACGTGGTCGGTCGAAAACTCGGTCTGGCGCAACGACTGCACTTTCACATTCTTCGACACTGCTTCGCGACGCACATGCTCGACAGCGGCGTGAACGTGCGGCAAGTCCAAAAACTTCTCGCGCACAAGAGTCTCGAAACCACGATGCGGTACACGCACGTTTCGCTCACAGGTCCAGCCAGCGAGCGCAGTCCGCTCGATACGCTGCAACTCATGCAACCACAGCAGCCGAACGGTCAGATGGCAACTCGAAAAACACCATTCAACCTTGTGGGGTAAAGACGGGATGATCTGAAAGGCGGTCGCGTGAAACTCGCGCGACGATAGTGACGGAGCACGTCGAAGAGGATGCCTCGCTGCCAGCGGGGATAGTCGAAGACGGCAGGCAGTGGGATGCCGAAACATCCCCGCAACCGATTTCGGGCGGTCGCGTGAGTGAAGCGGAGAGCGAGTGTTTCGCTTTCGGCTTCGTTCGTGCGGCCGCCTTTTTCGTTTTCAGAATAGGAGTGCATTTCATGGCGAAGAAGACACCGGCCGCAAAGGCCACGACAGCGGCGAAGACTCCAAAAGGAAAATCGGCCGCAAAGAAGGCTGCCCCGTCGATTCCGGAAGTCTCGACGGCACAGCAGCCCTCAAAACCAAAGAAGCCCAGCAAGGCGCAGCGGATGAACGCGCTCGACGACAAGGCGGTCGAGGTCATGTCGCAGTTCCGCAGGTTTAAGCTCGCGGAGTCGTCTTGGGATGCCGCACATGCGGAAGCTGGGGCCGCGAAGAAAGAGATGGAGCTCCAGCAAGAGAAGCTCAACGCACTGATCCAAGAGATGTCGGACATCAGCAGCGGCAAGACGAAATTGCTGCCGTTCACTCATTCGGTGCCGACCGGAGGCGGTACTCCGCCGGCCGCGACACCAGCGCCAGCGGCCGAAGATGTTGGCGGCAAGAAACCATTGACGACTCTGATCGGAAAGAATCTCAAGGCGGCATGTCCGAGTCATTACCGCGACGGAGTCGGGCTCAGTGAAAAACAAGTCGAGACTTTGGAGAAGGCCATCGACGGCGAGAAGACGATCGCCAGTCTTGAGAAGTTCCAGCGGACGAATCCGATTTGGACGCGATCAATGCCTGGATTCGGAGAAGGCGCGATCACGAAGCTGCAAGACGCTCACGAAGTCTTGCGTCGAGCGTTTCCGATTCCAAGCCCCGATGACAAAGTCGCGCCGCCGACTCCGGCACAGTCGAGCGCGAACGCAGCAGCGGCCTCGAATGGCAAGCGTGTCGATCCATTGACGAAAGCCTTCACTGACGGCCAAGAGGATTATCGAACCGGCAAGGAACTGAAGCACTGCCCGCATCCGTCGGCGACGCCGTTGGCGTTGAAGTGGATCGAAGGTTTCGAGGCCGAGAAGTCCGCCAAGTCGGCGGTGAAGGATCAGGACGCCGCAGCGAGCAAGGCATAGCGTCTTGGCTGATCCACTCCGAGCGTTGTCCGAGCCACGGCGGTTTCCGTGGCCAATGCGAACATAAGGAGTCCACAGGTGTCTCAAGTCAACGACAAGTTTGAGCAGTGGTGCCTGGTCGAGTTGTTCGGCCATACGAAGCTCGCCGGTTTGGTGAGCGAACAGACCATCGGCGGTCAGTCGTTCGTGCGAGTCGATGTGCCGGCCACGAGCAAGCAGCAGGGCTTCACGCGCCTGCTTGGCAACGGCTCGATCTATTCGATGACGCCGATGACCGAGGAACTCGTCAAGGCGATGGCCGAGAAGTTCCAGAGTACGCCGCTGGGTGTGTGGGATCTTCCCGAAGAGGTCCGCGAGGCCATCAGCGCCGGCCGCAAGCTGTTGACGTCGAAGGCCGGCAGCATTGATGAGAACGAGCCGGACGAGTTCGACATGGGCGATGACGACGGGATGCCGGTGTAACTGAGATGTTGAATTGAACGGAGTCGAGATCGTGCGAAGAGGCAAGACAGATCGTGTCCCCAAGACACGCGCCGGCGGTGAATGGACTGAGGCGGCGTTCTGGGGATTCCTGCGCAGCGGACTGCGTCAGATATCGCGGCGCTGGCCTCCGTTGGTGCGAATCGCGGCACAGATGTCTCGCCGTGAATATCACGGGCCGAACAAGCGTCAGAAGTGGGAGTATCTCTGCGCCGGTTGCGGCCAGTGGTACATGCGGAAGGAAATTGAGATCGACCATCGCGACGGCTGCGGGCCGTTGAAGTCGTTCGTCGATTTGAGCGTCTTCGCTGAGCGGCTGTTCTGCGAGGCCGACAAGCTCTGCGTGCTGTGCTCGCGTTGCCACGAGATGAAGACGCAAGCGGCGAAGACGCAGCCCAAGCCGACGCGTGAACTCTTTCCGGCGGAGGCGAAGACATGACGACCGGCGCGACTTACGAACTGATGCACGGCAGCGACTTCTCGGAAGTGAAGTTTACGCGCGACGTCAACCAGCGCTGGCACGCCGATGTGAAGCTGCTCGACGGAAGCCGGTGGGCGTTTCGGCAGGACACCGCGGGACCGTTTCACCCGTGCGAGGTCCACGCCGAGCGGTTGGTGTTCGCGGCCAAGGCAATGGTGAACTCTGGGAGGCCAGCATGACAGAAGAGATGCGAGAACTGTTCGCACGTTTGGAGGCGTGGTGGGACGCGCAGTGCCCGTTGCCGATGTGTGGCGACTGCCGTGAGTCAGTTTTGGAATGTCAGTGCAAGCCAGGTGAAGCATGAGCAAGCGGACGAAATACGAGTCGATCAACGGGCCGCTCAAGTGGCATGGCGGAAAGGCGTATCTCGCGGGAGAGATCGTCAAACTCTTTCCGCCGCGCTGCGCGAACCCGAACAGTCCGGCCGATGGTGATGCCGGCTACGTCCATTATTGCGAGCCGTATTTCGGCGGCGGTTCCGTGCTGCTCGCCAACGATCCAGAAGGCATCAGCGAAGTGGTCGGCGACGCCGATTTCTTCCTCTCGAACTTTTGGAACGTGCTGTCGTCGAAAGACGAATGGCCTCAATTCCGGAGAACGATCGAAGCCACACAGTTTTCCGAACACCGCTGGCATCTGGCGTCTCTTCGCCTGAATGAGATCAAGCGGTACGGCGCTCACGATCGCGACGTCTACTGCGCCGTCGAATTCTTCATCACCTGCCGTCAATCGCTCGCGGGCCGAATGGACGCCTTCGCGCCAAGGAGTCGCAACCGCACACGTCGCGGCATGAATGAGCAGGTCAGCGCGTGGCTCAATTCCATCGAAGGTTTGGCGGCGGTCCATTCACGGCTGAAACGAGTGTTGATTGTTTCCGCCAAAGCGATCGAAGTCATCCAGAAAGAGGACGGACCTCGCACGCTGTTCTATCTCGACCCGCCGTACCTGCACGAGACGCGATCGACCACCGGCGAATACGGTGAGCACGAGATGACCTCCGAAGATCACGTCGAACTGCTGAACACGCTCGGTGCGATTCAAGGCCGCTTCGTTCTCAGCGGCTATCGCTCCGCTCTTTACGACCAGTTCGCCGACTTCTGCGGGTGGCGTCGTGTCGAGTTCGACATCGCCAATCATGCGGCCGGCGGCAAGACGAAGGAACGCAAAACGGAATGCGTCTGGATGAACTACAAGCCGGAGGGCGTCAAGTGAGCACGATCCCACGACGATCAAAGTGCCCGGTGTGCCAGAGCACGCAAGACACGATCCGCAACGGCGGCAAGTGCTGTGCCGGTTGTCTCGGAAAGCCGTGTTCCGGTTTGGAGCCGCCCGCGAAGCGGTTGGTGTGCCACTGCGGCGGCACCTTGAGGCCGACCGGTCGAGACGCTGAGTTCCAATGCCTGACCTGCCA
>Ga0207952_1000555_pt1 | contig 27359 bp, 28 predicted proteins | sample SubbioR12Aug_8Ca_FD_184831 | JGI IMG/M metagenome (GOLD analysis project Ga0207952, IMG submission 184831) | Serpentinite rock and fluid subsurface biosphere microbial communities from McLaughlin Reserve, California, USA - CR12Aug_8Ca (SPAdes) | ecosystem: Environmental > Terrestrial > Deep... | reverse complement strand
GGTCTTGGCATAGCCGCCGCGCAGATGCTCGGCGACCCGCCGGCTGAGCGTGTCGGTCGTGCCGCCCGGCGGGAAGCCGGTGATGATCTTCACGACGTCGAGCGGCTGGGCGCCTTGCGCCCCGGCGCGGCCCGCTACGCCGAAGGCGGCGAGTGCGGCAGCAGCGGCCGAACGGCGGACGAAAGTACGACGGTTGGCAGACGACATGGCGGTTTCCTCCCCTAATTATTGACGCTTTTATAGCCTCTTGGGCGACGAAAGGCACCTTGCGGAATGATGGAAAGATCGGCAAATCACGGCACTCGGCGGGGACAGACCGGACCGGCCGGCTACCACGCCATCGCAAGACTTCGAGGGGATGAGTGACCGAATGACGTCGTCCGCAACAACACCGGAACTCCCGAAAGATATCCGGTCCGCCAGCGCCCTTCGGCCCCTGCCCCGCTTCATCTTCGCTTCACGCTGGCTGCAGGTGCCGCTCTATCTCGGCCTGATCGTCGCACAGGCCGTGTATGTGATCCTTTTCCTCAAGGAGCTGTGGCATCTGGTCCTCCACAGTTTCGCGGCCAGTGAGCAACAGATCATGTTGATCGTCCTAGGCCTGATCGACGTGGTCATGATTTCCAACCTGCTGGTCATGGTGATTGTCGGCGGTTACGAGACTTTCGTTTCGCGCATGCAGCTGGAAAACCATCCCGACCAGCCGGAGTGGCTGAGCCACGTCAACGCGAGCGTCCTGAAGGTCAAGCTGGCGATGGCGATCATCGGTATCTCGTCGATTCACCTGCTGCGGACCTTCATCGAGGCCGGCGCACTGGGCACGCCCACGGCCACGTTCACCGAGGCAGGTGTCATGTGGCAGGTGATCATCCATGCCCTGTTCGTGCTGTCGGCGCTCGGCATCGCCGCCGTCGACCGCCTGACCGGGCCGGTACACGCCTAGGCGTTGGATTTGTGGGGTGCCGCCGCGTTGCACCCCCCCGCCCCCTCCGCTATGGTCCGCCGCGCTGGACCCGTAGCTCAGCTGGATAGAGCGCTGCCCTCCGAAGGCAGAGGTCGTGAGTTCGAATCTCGCCGGGTCCGCCAAATTTTTGTGACTCGGGACGAGCGTGAGCGACACGTCGATGAAAGCAATGGGACCGCCGACCCGAGCCGCCATGGCCATTCTCGCGTTGTCTTTGGGCGCCTGTAGTCGCGACTATATCTTTGAAGGCAACGAGTACAGCAACCCGATCAAGGTTAATCTGATCAAGGACCTCTACCGGGCCAGGGACGCCTGTCTCGCCAAGAACGCCATCCCCTCCGACAGCGCCAACTCTGACGTCGCCAGTGTCGCTAAGGCTGTCGCCCTCGCCTGTGCGCCCGAGACCGACCGGCTCATCGCCGCGAGCAATCCTGACCGGGACCCCAGGGTGGCCGAGGCGATCCGTAATGATACGGATCAGAGAGCTGCGCGGTATGTCATGAGGGCGCCGCGATGAAGTTTTCATCGCAATCGATCGGAGTCGGCTTGGCAAGCCTCGCACTATCGCTGGGTGCCTGCAATTCCGTCTCGGTGTTCAAGGGTGCGGGATACAGCGACCCCAGGCTGGCCGGACGGATCGAGCGGGCGTTTGAAGCCAGGGATGCCTGCCTCACCAAGAACGCCGCCCCGACAGGACGCGAGTCCGATGTTGCCAATGTCGCCAAAGCCGTTGCCCTGTCGTGCATGCCCGAGACCAATCAGCTGATTGCCGTAACCAATCCCTACCATGATCCGCAAGTGACCGATGCGATCCTGAAGGACAACGACGCCAAGGCCATGCGCTACGTCATGCTGGCTCGTGGCGAGGGCCGGAACTGACCCGAGACATCGTGCGAGCGACGGCCTGCGCAACCTCGCCGTCGATTCCCATCCAAGGAGGGCTCGCGCCGAGTTGCCGGCGACACTCGGTGGTCAGCTGGTTGGTCCGCTGATCGGCGCAGGGTTTCCGGCGCTCAATGTGCGCGGCGCAGAAATAGAAACCCAGGCCGCCGACGATCCACAGAAAGACCGACACATCGACGGCACGATCGAAAACGCGGTCAACCTCGGGCAATTCGCCGTTCGGCGCCGACAGCGAGACGACGAACCGAAGAGCCACGATGCTGAGCGGCAAGGTCGCCGCGCCACATGCCAGATAGATGAGCGTCAGCTCTCCCAGCGTCATGTGGATTTCTCTCCCGATTCGTCGGGGCGCGCGCGTTCGATGGCGTCGAGAATCTCCGTCAAGCCGGTCCAGTAGACAACGCCCTGCTTGGCCAGTTCGTTGCGGACGGTGCGAATCAGACCCGCCTTTCTGATCAGCAGATCTGCGAGTTCGATCTTGGCGGACTGGTTCGGCACGAATGGCTCTCCTCAGTGCTCACATCACTTCGCTACAGTGCGCGACTGGCCGATGCTCGACAAGGGTGGTGCGTCACGATGGACCTTACAGCCTCAGCAGCCAGACCTCGACACTGCCCTTGCCCTTGACCTCGATTAGCCCACGCGACTCGAAGGCGAACAGGCCCTGCAGTTTCTCGTAGACCGGGCGCGTGACCTGGATCGAGTCGGGGATGCCGCCGGACTCCATCCGGCTGGCGAGGTTCACCGTATCACCCCACAGATCGTAGATGTACTTGCTCTTGCCGATGACGCCCGCCACCACGGGACCGGTGTTGATTCCAACGCGCAGCTTCATCGAAACCTGATGCTCCAACGCATGCTCGCGCGTTATGTGAACCATGCGGATCGCCATGCGCACCATACGCTCGGCATGGTTGGCCACCGGAACGGGCAGGCCGCACACCGCCATGTAGGCATCGCCCACGGTCTTGATCTTCTCGATGCCCAGCTCCTGGGCCGCCACATCGAAGCGCGTGAACAGCCCATTGAGCAGCGTCACGACTTCCTGCGGCGGCATGTCCGAGGACAGCGCGGTAAAGCCGACCAGATCGGCGAAGGCAACCGTGACCTCGGCGAAACCGTCGGCGATACGCTGTTCGCCGCCGCGCAGCCGATTGGCGATGGGCGCCGGCAGGACGTTGAGCAACAGCTCCTCGTTCTCGCGATTCTTGCCCTCGATCACGACATTCTTCTCGCGCAACTCGTCGACCATACCGTTGAAGGCGAGGCAGAGTTGCCCGATCTCGTCGCGCGTGCGGACCGTCACCTTGGCGTCGTAGTCACCCGTGGCGAAGCGCTTCACGCCAGCGGTGAGCTCGCTCAAAGGCCCGAGCAGAGAGCCGGCCAGCCAGGCGCCGACCACGCCGACCACCAGCAGCGCCACCGCGCCCACGATCATGAGATCACGCTCCAGCCGGTAGACCGCCGCGAAAGCCTCGGAAGCGTCGACCTTGGACACCAGTCCCCATTTGACCCCCGATACTCGGACCGGGCCCCAGGAGGCGAGCGTCGGGATGCCGCGATATCCGATGATCTCGCCCGTGCCCTCGACGCCGCCGATGGCGGCGCGCGTGGCCCGCGTGTCGGCGTGCTGGTGCAGCACTGGCGTGTCGTAGCGGCGGATGGCCTCGATGTCCTTGTCGGACGCGCCGCTGGCCTTGAGCTCGGCATAGTACTGGTCGCGGTTCTCGAAGAACATGCGCGAGCTCGAGCGCATGAGAAAATCGGGGCCGACGAGATAGGTCTCGCCGGTAGCGCCAAACCCCTCGTGCTGCCAGCGCCGGCCGCCGGTCAGGATGTTGTCGATCTCCTCGATAGACAGCTCGGCTACCAGCACGCCGATCACCTGGCCATGTTCGATCACGGGTGCGGACAGGAACGCCGTCGGCGCGCCGTTTGCCGCCATGTAGGCAGAGAAATCCTCGAGACAGGTGACCGAGGGATCGGGCGCGGCGGCGCAGCGCGCCACACCGACCGCAAGGTTGGAGTCGCGATAAGGCCCGGCGCGCAGCGACGTGGCGAAATCCGGCTCCTTGTCGACGGTGTAGACGACGCGGCCGCTGCGTGTGTCGACCAGCATGAAGTCGTAGAGGCTGAGCGTGGTCGCCGCCGTGCGCATCAACGGATGGAAAATCGCGTGCACTTTGCTGTAGGCGCTGCCGTCGCCCGCATTGTCGAGCAGCTTGCGGCTCGCCTCGGGGTGCGGGTTATCCACGATGTAAAGGTCCTGCAGGAAGTAGGGTGCCGATCCCACGGGCAGGAACTCGTCGACCGGCGTATCCTTGCCCAGCAGGCGGCGCACCATGGGCATGTAGTGGCTGTTGTACCAGCCGACGACGCGCTGGCGAACGTCGGGCGGCACCTCGGTGCGGTCGAGCTCGTCGACGGCGTCGCGGAAGCCGCGCGTGGCATCGATGACCATCTTGGAGGCCGCGAGCAGCCTGAGCTCGGCACGCAGGCTGCGGAAGTAGATCGCGACCTGGTGCGACTTGGCCTCGCGCGCCGCCGTAAGCTGGTTGAAGATCGTCTGCTCGAGCGCCTCACGGGCGCGGACATAGCCCAGCACGCCGGTGATCAGGACCGCCACCGCACCCAGCAGGATCAGGGTCGCGAACAGTTTTGCCGCCAGCCCCCAGCGCACGGGACGGTCGGCGGGCGCTATGCCGGCGGGAGACATTCCGCCGTTTTACACGAATTCGTGTTGCTGCGATCAGCCCTTTTTTGGCGTGTAGGCACCGCCCGACGATGCCGCCCGCACCTCGGCCGCCGTCTTCGCCTTGCGCAGGAGCACGAGCCGCGCCGCCTCGTCGTCTAGCATGGCGCGCGCGTTCTTCAGGATCGCAGGTGCGTGCTTCGGCGGGAACTTCACGGCGCCGTTCTCGTCCATGTGGATCAGATCGCCCGGCGCCACGTCCATACCGCCGACCGAGACCGGCACATTGACTGACTGCACCGCCATCTCGCCGTGGCCGGCGGTGACGCCGCCCAGCAGCAACTGGAAGTTCAGCTTGCGGATGGCATCGACGTCGCGCGACGGGCCGTTCGAGAGCATGCCGACGCAGCCCACCGCCATCATCGAGCTGATCATCATCTCGCCGGCGAGGCCGGCCTTGTTCATCAGCTCGGGCGGCCATTTCTGCTGGATCACCAAGATGGTCGGCTTCTTCATGGCATCGAGGGCGTCGACCACATCCATGAAGGAGAGCCGGCCGGCGTAGTTCGGGTCGGGCAGGCCGTAGACGCAGGTCACGGCGTGACCCACGATCGCGCCCATCTCGGGATAGATGCAGCGGATCGAGGTGTCGGTGTACCAGTTTTCAGTCCAGGGATTGTAGAGGCCGAGGCACAGCGGATTCTTCGGATAGGTCGCCACCACGTTGGTGATGGTGGGCGTGTCGATCTTGCGCAGTTCGGCGAAGATCTGATCGTCGCTCGGCTCGGTCATGGCAGGCATTTCCCCCGGTTGGTGCAGCCGTTCTTCACCCGAATGCCGACTGCACGCAAGGGCGCCGGCATCACGGGACGAAAATCAGGAAGACGAAGGTCGCGAACAGCACCAGGTGCACGAAGCCCGGCAGAATGTTGGTGCGCCCAGCGCCAAAGGTGACGAGACTGACGGCGAAGGTGAGCACCAGAAGCACGGTGTCGTGCATGTCCACGCCGAGTTCCAGCGGCTGCTTCAGGACCATTGCCAGGACGCTGACCGCCGGAATGGTGAGACCGATGGTGGCAAGCGACGAGCCGAGCGCCAGGTTGAGGCTCTTCTGCAGCTCGTTGTTACGCGCCGCGCGTAGCGCCGCCAGCGTTTCGGGCAACAGCACCAGGAGCGCCACCAGCAGGCCCACGGCCTCGAAGGGTGCACCCACCGTCGCCACGAAGGTCTCGATGGATCCCGCAAAGTGCTTGGCCAGCAGCACCACGGCAACGAGCGCTACCAGCAGCAGCACGACGCTCTCCCAGAACTGGCGCGCCGACGGCCCACCGGACGGGGCCTCGTCGGCCGAAGCATCGCCGGGATCCGACAGGAAGTAGTCGCGGTGACGAACGGTCTGGACGTAGAGGAACACTCCATAGAGCACGAGCGTCACGGCACTGACGAAGGCTAGCTGGGCCGGTGTATAGAACGGCCCCGCCGCGCTGGTGGTGTAGGTCGGCAGGATGAGCGTCAAGGCCGTAAGCGGCATCAGCACAACAAGGTAGGCGCCGGCCCCCGTCACGCGGAAGCCCTGCTCGCCGTAGCGTAGGCCGCCTACGATCAGGCAGAGCCCGACCACGCCGTTGCACACGACCATGATGACCGAGAACACCGTCTCGCGCGCCAGACCCGCCCGGCCCTCGCCCGCCAGCATGATCGACAGGATCAATGCCACTTCGATCACGGTGACGGCCACGGTCAGCACCAGCGTCCCATAAGGCTCGCCGGTACGATGGGCGATGACGTCGGCGTGATAGACCGAAGCAAAGACCACTGCCATCAACACGACCAGTTCCAGCACGGGCAGCATTGCGCGAAGCGCCGGCGGCAGCGAACTCGTCCCGGCGACCACCGACACGCCAAGTGCCACGACAAGGCCGATCAGCGGCGCCAATCGCCAAACCCATCGCCTGTGCGCGCCCATTGTCGTGCCGTCAGCCAGCCGGGCGGCGGGCCTTCCACCAGTCGGCGAGCTCGCCGACCAGGCCCTTGCGGAAAGCCATGACGATGACCACGAAGATCATGCCCTGGATCACCAGCACGAACTCGCCGGTCGCCGCCAGGTAGTTCTGCATAGTGATGATGATGAAGGCGCCGACGACCGGACCGATGATCGTGCCGAGCCCGCCGACCAGCGCCATCAGCACGACTTCGCCCGACATCGCGGCACTCACGTCCGTGAGCGTGGCGAACTGCAGCACCATCGCCTTGGTGGCACCGGCAAGGCCGGCCAGCGCCGCCGACAGCACGAAGGCCAGCAGCTTGTAGCGGTCGGCCTCGTAGCCCAGCGACACGGCGCGCTGTTCGTTGTCGCGAATCGCCTTCAGAACCTGGCCGAACGGCGAGTGGATGATGCGGTAGATCGTGCCGTAGCCGAACAGGAAAATCACCAGCACCACGTAATAGAGGACACGGTCGTCCTTGGTCGGAATCAGGCCGCCGAGCAGCGGTTGGCGCGAAATGCCCTGCAGGCCGTCCTCACCGCCCGTGAACGGCGCCTGGATGCAGAAGAAATAGATCATCTGGGCGAAAGCGAGCGTGATCATGGCGAAGTAGATGCCCTGACGGCGGATCGCCAAGGCGCCGGTGACGGCCCCCAGTACGGCCGCGCCCGCGACGCCCGCCAGGATGCCGACTTCAGGCGCCATGCCCCAGGCCTTCACGACATGGCCGAAGAAATATCCGGAGATGCCGAAGAACATGGCATGACCGAAGCTCATCAGACCGACATAGCCCAGCAGCAGGTTGAAGGCGCAGGCAAACAGCGCGAAGCAGAGCGCCGTCATCAGGAATATGGGATAGGCGAACCACGGAGCGACCAGCGCCGCGGCCAGCAGAATGACGCCCATGACACGTTGCGCGGTCATTTGGTTTGCCCGAACAGGCCGGCCGGTTTCACCAGCAGCACGATCGCCATGACCACGAAGATCACTGTGTTGGAGGCCGGCGGATAGAAGACCTTGGTCAGGCCCTCGACCAGCCCCAGCCCGAAGCCGGTGACGATCGAGCCCATGATCGAGCCCATGCCGCCGATCACCACGACGGCGAACACGACCAGCACGAGGTTGGTGCCCATCAGCGCCGAGACCTGCTGGATTGGCGCTGCCAGCACACCAGCCAGGGCGGCCAGTCCGACGCCCAGGCCGTAGGTGAGCGTAATCAAGCGCGGCACGTTGATGCCGAACGCCCGCACCAGCGTCGGGTTCTCGGTTGCCGCCCTGAGGTAGGCGCCGAACTTGGTGCGTTCGATGCCATACCAGGTGACGAGGCAGATCACGAGGGCCGCCACCACCACGAAGCCGCGATAGGTCGGCAGGAACATGAAGCCGAGATTGGTGCCGCCCGGGATCGGGCTGGGATAGGGCGCGCCGGACGAGCCCCACTTCCACTGGAACAGGCCCTCGATCACCAGCGCCAGACCGAAGGTGAGCAAAAAGCCGTAGAGATGGTCGAGATGGTAGATGCGTTTCAGCATGACCTTCTCCAGCACGATGCCGAACAGGCCGACCACCAGCGGCGCCAACACCAACGCCACCCAGAACGGGATGTCGAGGATGGTCAGCATCAGCCACGCGGCGAAGGCGCCCATCATGTATTGCGCGCCGTGCGTGAAGTTGATCACGTTCAGCATGCCGAAGATCACGGCGAGGCCGAGGCTCAGCATGGCATAGAAGGCACCGTTGATGAGGCCGAGCAGGAGCTGGCCGAACAGCGCCTGGGGTGGAATGCCGAGAAGTTCGAACATGCGCCTAGACCCCCAGGTACGCTTGCAGCTTGCCGATGTTCTGCTCGACATCGGCCGAGGCGACCATATCGACCACCCGGCCGTCCTCCATCACGTAGTGGCGGTCGGCGACGGTGGCGGCAAAGTGGAAATTCTGCTCGACCAGCAGGATGGTGAAGCCGCGGCTCTTGAGCTGGCGAATGATCTCGCCGATGCGCTGCACGATGACCGGCGCCAGCCCCTCGGTCGGCTCGTCGAGCAGCAGCAGGGGCGCGCCGGTGCGCAGGATGCGGCCGATCGCCAGCATCTGCTGCTCGCCACCCGACAGCTTGGTGCCCTGGCTGCGCCGCCGCTCCGCGAGGTTGGGAAAGAGCTGATAGACTTCGGCCAAGCTCATGCCGCCCGGCTTCACCACCGGCGGCAACAGCAGATTCTCCTCGACGTTGAGGCTGGAGAAGATGCCGCGCTCCTCCGGGCAGTAGGCGATGCCGAGCCTGGCGATCTCGTTGGACGGATGGCCGACGAGCTGCTTGCCCTCGAAGGTCACCGAGCCCGTGCGCTTTTCGACGATGCCCATGACAGACTTCAGGGTCGTCGTCTTGCCCGCACCGTTGCGGCCAAGCAGCGTAACGAGCTCGCCGTGACCGATCTCGAAGCCGACACCATGGAGGATGTGCGACTCGCCATACCAGGCCTCTAGACCTTCGACCTTGAGGAGCGTTTCAGCCATGACCGGTACCAACGTAAGCCTCGATGACCGCCGGATGCTTCGAGACCGTGGCATAAGGGCCTTCGGCCAGCACCTCGCCACGGGCCAGTACCGTGATGGTGTCGGAAAGATCGGCAACGACCGACATGTTGTGCTCGACCATCAGCACGGTTCGATCCTTCGCCACCGCTCGGATCAAAGCCGTGATGCGCTTGATGTCCTCCTGGGCGAGACCGGCCATCGGTTCGTCGAGCAGCATCATCTCGGGCTCAAGGGCGAGCGTAGTGGCGATCTCGAGCGCCCGCTTGCGGCCGTAGGGCAGTTCGACGGCAGGCAGTTCGGCGAAAGCGCCAAGGCCCACCGACTCAACCAGCTCCAGGGCGCGCCGGTCGAACCGGTCGAGCACCTTCTGGGAGCGCCAGAAATGGAAGGAATTGCCAAGCTTGCGCTGGAGCGCGACGCGCACGTTCTCGCGGACCGAAAGATGGGGGAATACGGCCGAGATCTGGAACGACCGGACCAGCCCCATGCGGGCGATGGCGGCGGGCGAGCTGCCGGTGATCTCGCGGCCGTTGAAATGGATGCGGCCGGCGGTTGGCGACAGGAAGTGCGTCAACAGGTTGAAACACGTGGTCTTGCCGGCACCATTGGGGCCGATGAGGGCGTGGATCGTGTGGCGGCGAACGCGCAAGTCGACGTTCTTCACAGCGACAAAGCCCTTGAACTCCTTTGTCAGCCCGTTCGCCTCGAGAATTGTTTCTTGTTCGGCCATCCGCCCCCCTTGCGGTGAAGCGAATTAATCGGAGCTTGGCGCGCCTGTCCAGCACTGGCGTCGGCCACGGTCGGCGGCTACATTTCCAGAGTTGCAACGGGGAGCGTTGCTGGGAGGATCAAGCGTTATGAAGTTCGGAACAACCGTCCGGTACGCCGGAGCATTAGCTGCCGCGGTCGGCCTGACCGCTGTGGGAGTCGTCGCCATCGCGCAGGCCCAAACGCCCGCGCCGCTCAAGATCGGCGTCATGGAGGGTTTCTCAGGCGTTTATGGCGACCTCACCCTCGGTGGCGTCGAGGCCGCACAGATGGCGGTCGAGGATTTCGGCGGCAAAGTGCTGGGCCGCCCGATCGAGATCGTGTCGGCCGATCATCAAACCAAGCCTGACGTCGGCGCCGCCATCGCGCGCAAGTGGTACGACGTTGATGGTGTCAAGATGATCACCGGGCTCGGCACCTCGTCGGTCGCCCTCGCGGTGCGGAAGATCTCCCAGGAAAAGGGCATGATCGACATCGTGACCGGCGCGGCTTCGGCAGACCTCACCGGTCCGGCCTGCTCCGAGACCGGTGCGCACTGGGTCTATGACACCTATGCTCTCGCCAAGGTGACCGGCTCGGCCATCGTCAAGGGCGGCGGCGATTCCTGGTACTTCCTCACGGCGGACTACGCCTTCGGCCACGCGCTGGAGCGTGACGTGACGGCGATCGTGGTGGCGTCGGGCGGAAAGGTATTGGGCGGCATCAAGCATCCGCTGAGCACGCAGGATTTCTCCTCGTTCCTGCTGCAGGCCCAGTCGTCCAAGGCCAAGATCATCGGCCTCGCCAACGCCGGCCAAGATACGATCAATGCGATCAAGCAGGCCGGCGAGTTCGGCATCGTCAAGGGCGGCCAGCGCCTCGCCGGCCTCCTGGTCTTCTCGACCGACGTCGTGGCGCTCACCCTGCCGGTCGCGCAGGGCCTGGTGCTGACCGAGGCGTTCTACTGGGACATGAACGACGAGACCCGCGCCTGGACCAAGCGCTTCCGCGCCAAGCGCGACAAGATCCCGAGCATGCTCACCGCGGGGTCCTACAGCTCGACCCTGCACTACCTCAAGGCCGTGCAGGCCGCCGGCACCGACGACGCCAAGGCGGTGATGGCCAAGATGCGCGAAATTCCGATCAACGACGTCATGACCAAGAACGGCAAGCTGCGCGAGGACGGCCGCGTCGAGCGCGACATGTACCTGTTCCAGGTGAAGTCGCCGGCGGAGTCCAAGAGCAAGGATGACATCTACAAGCTGCTGGTCACCGTGCCGGGCAACGAAGCGTATCGTCCTCTCAAGGACGGCAAGTGCCCGTTCATCAAGTAGCCTTTCAGGCACCGATCGTGGAAAGGAGCGCCTCTCGGCGCTCCTTTTTCGTTGTGCTCGGCTGCCGTTCCTTGACGCGGCCGGTCCGTTCCCTGTCAGATGGCAGCGAGCGCCCGATCAACAGGGCGCCGAGGAGAAACGCCGCGTGACGCAGCACGACCGTCCCCTGAAGGGGGCCTGGGGCATGACCGCCCTGATCTTCCTCTTCATGCTGATCAACTTCGCCGACAAGGTCGTGGTCGGCCTTGCCGCCAAGCCGATCATGGCGGAACTCAATCTCACGCCCGAGCAGTTCGGCTTCCTGGGTTCGTCATTCTTCTTCCTGTTTGCCGTCACCGGCATTGCCGGCGGCTTCCTCGCCAATCGGGTGCAGACGCGCCACATGCTGCTCGTCATGGCGATCGTCTGGTCGCTCGTGCAATTCCCCATGCTGGGCACGGTGAGCCTCGAGGTACTGATCGCTTGCCGCATGGTGTTGGGCGCCGGCGAAGGCCCGGCAGGGCCCGTGGCCACGCACGCACTCTATAAATGGTTCCCCGACGCGCTACGCGGCATCCCGACGGCGATCGTGGCCCAGGGCTCCGCACTCGGCGTCATCGTGGCGGTGCCGCTGCTCAACTACATCATCGTCAACTATTCTTGGCACTGGGCGTTCGGCGCGCTGGGCGTCGTCGGACTGCTGTGGGCCGTGCTGTGGCTGTTCCTCGGCCGCGAGGGCACGCTGGTCGACAGTCCGATCGCCGTCGAGGGCGCGGAAGCCGCCGCCGAGCGCATCCCCTACCGCTACCTGCTCACCTGCCCCAGCATCCTGGCGGTGTGTTGCGCCGGGTTCGCCAGCTATTGGGGCCTGGCGCTCGGACTCACCTGGTTCACCGCCTATCTCGTCGACGGCCTCGGCTTCAGTCAGACGATGGGGGGCAATCTCTTCATCCTGCCCTGGATTTTCGGCATGATCGTCGTGCTGGGAGGAGGTTGGCTTTCCCAACGCCTCAAGAAGGCGGGCGTGTCGAGCCGCGTCTGCCGCGGTGCCTTCGCCGCCGCCACGGTAACCTTCGGTGGTTGCGTGCTGCCCTTCATCGCCGTGGTGTCCGACCCTGGTCTCAAGATCGCCCTGCTGGTCGTCGGCACCGCCGTCGGCAGCACGATCTTCGTCGTCATTCCGATGATCGTGAGCGAGCTCACGCCGCATCCGCAGCGCGCGGCCATGCTCGCCATCGCCACCTCGACGGTTACCTTTGCCGGCGTCATCGCGCCGTTCGCCATGGGCCGCGTCGTGCAGTACGCCGCCACCCGCCAGGCCGGCTACGAGCAGGGTTTCGTCATCCTTGGGGCGCTGCTGCTGGCCGGCGGCATCATCGGCCTGCTCTTCATCCGGCCCGAAGCCGACCGCAAGCGTCTGGCGGCGCACGCCGCCGCGGCGGCGCTTCAGCCTGCGCGCGCCTGATCCGCACCGCTCAGTTCACGATTTTCTTGATGCTGGCGATCATCTCGTCGACCGCCTGCTCGATGGCGATTTTGTCGGTCACCACGCGGCTCATCGCCTTGGCCCAAACGTTCCCGCTGTTGACCGTGGCGAACTTGTAGTTCTTCGTGAACTCGAACGGCACTGTGCCCGCCTTGAAGCGGTAGTAGACCGATTCGCGCTGCTTGTCGGCCTTCCAGAACGGACTCTCCTGGCTCGCCTTGGTCACCGGGAACCAGCGGCCCAGCGCACTTTCGACGTAGGGCCGCAGGTTTTCCTCTTCGAGCACGAACTTCACGAACTCACGCGCACGCTTCTTGTTCTGCGCCTCCAGGAAGATGACTCCCACCTTGACGGAAGCGCGGTAGGTCATCGGAGAGCCGTCCGGCTTGGCGGGAAATCCGGCGGTTGCAATCAGCTGATCGTAAGCCCTGCGACCAGCGGCGCGCTGATCGGCACTGAGCGCCGCGTTGTTGGCAATGTCGAGCCACTTGGCGACGATCGACATGGCGCGGGCGTGCGTCAGCACGACGGAGCGGCCGTTGAACGCGTCATCGTTGTCGGAATCCTTCCATGCCGTCGAAGCGGGCGGCGTACAGCCCTTCACATGGAGGGCGGTGTAGTCGCGCAGCGCCGAGGCGAGGCCCGCCTTCACCTTGGGATCGTCGACCAGCAGCCTGCCCGTATCGTCGACCAGCTTCACGCCGTAGGCGTCGGCCCAGCTCAGGAAAGACCAGACTGAGTCGCTCGACTCCATTCCCATCGGGCTGCCGACGGCGAAGACGTCGCTATTGGTGGCCTTTCGATAGCCGGGCTGCACCTTGTCGCACCAGAACGACCAGTAGTCCTTCCAGGCGCCCGGGATATCGCTTTCCTTGAAGCCGGCAACTCCCAGCATGTCCTTCCAGTACTGGACCTGCAGGGTCTGTTGCTTGATCGGGAAGGCATAGTAGGCCCTCTTCCCCGTCTTGTTGTTGACGAGGAAGGCCGTCTCGATCGTGTTGGGCGAGAAGCGGCCCTTCATTGGCTCGATGAGATCGGAAATGTCCTCGAGCTTGCCGTCAAACGCCCACTTGCCGGCAAACTGCATGTCGAGGGCGTCGGCATAGGCGACGTCGGGAGGCGCGCCGGAGGCAACAGCCGCGGTGAGCTTTGCCGCCATCTCCTGGGCGCCGTATTGCGACAACTCGACCGTGATGCCGGTCTTCACCTCGTACTTTCTGATCGCGACGAGAAGCGCTTCGTCCTCGGCCTTGTAGAATCCCTTCTCCCACCAGACCGAGAGCTTTTCCTGGGCAAAGCCAGCCGTCGACGAAAGGGCGATCGCCAGGGCAGTCGCTGCAGCCAGCACGCGTCTCATGGTTTCCTCTCGAAATGCTGCCGTCCAAACCCCGACCGAGCGGCGATCGGATATCAGCCGGTCGTGCGGGCGTCGAGAAAGCAGCGCAACAGCATCGCACACCGATCGGCATGAGAATAAGGCAATCCATGCCGCGAATGCCCGATGACGTTGAGCTCGGCATCGGGCAGGTGCCGGTGCAGTTCGGCCATGATCGGGACCGGGATGAACGGGCTGCCATCGGGATGCAGCAGCAGGGTCGGACAGCGGATCTCGCGCAGGCGCGCCGTGAGATCGGTGCCGACCAGGACGCCGAGGGCATTGAGGATGGAGTCGCGCGGCCATTTTTCCTGCTGCGTTGCGAACCAGGCCCGGCGCTCGGGCGACAGCGCGCCCTCGTGGAAGCGATCGGACATGAAGGCGTCCGACCATGCCTTCACGCCTCCCTCGTCGAGCTGGCGCCGCCAGGCCTCGACACGTTGGATCGAGGCACCGAGATGCGCGCCGTTGCTGACGGTGAGCGTGGCGATCCGCTCCGGCCGCGCCTGGGCGGCCGCCAGCGCCACCGTGCCGCCGATCGACTCGCCCACGAGATGGAAACGCCCGAGGTTGGCTGCATCGGCCACGGCAAACAGGTCGCTGACCAAGAGGTCGAGCGACCACGTGAAGTCCACCGGCGGGACATAGGAGCGACCGTAGCCGCGCATATCGAAGGCCACGAGCGGGTAACGGTCGGCGAGCGCCGGATGCCAACCTGCCCAGAGTTCGGCGCTGGCGCCGATACCGTGATGGAACAGGATCGGATTGCTCGCCGTTTGCCAAGGAGCAACCCGATCGACGATATCGTAGTGCAGCGTCCCGTGCGCGGTCTTCACCAGTGGCACGGCAGCCCCCCGCCGGTTCAGTCCGCCCGCATGCCGGCTTCCTTGATGACCTCTGCCCACTTCTTGCGGTCGGCCACGATCGTGGCCTTCAGTTGCTCCGGCGAGCCGATCACCGTGTCCATGCCGCTCTCGAGGAAACGCTTCTGGACTTCCGGCTTGGCGACGGCGGCGCGCAGTGCCTTGTTCCAGAGACCGGTCAAGTCGGTCGGCAGGCCACGGGGACCGAATACGGCAAACCAGTTCACGACCTCGTAGCCCGGCAGGAACGACGACATCAGCGGCAGGTTCGGGAACAGCGGCGATACGCGCGGCGAGCCGAATGCGATCGGGATCAGGTTGCCGGGGCCGATCTGGCCGAGGAACTCCGGCATGTTGCCGAACATCACGTCGCAATTGCCGGCGACGAGGTCCTGGATGGCAGGCGCACCGCCGCGATAGGGCACGTGCAGCAGGTTGACGCCGGCCATCTTCTTGAAGAGTTCGCCCGCCAGATGCTGCGAGGTGCCGTTGCCGGCCGAGGCGTAGCTGATCTTGCCCGGGTCCTTCTTCGCCTCCGCGATCAGCTCCGGCACGGTGCGGAACTTCACGTGCTTGCCGAACACCAGCATGTTGTAGACGCCGGCGACGTTGGCGATCGGAGTCAGATCGGTGTCGACATTGATCGGCAGCTTCTGGCCCGGCATCACCGGCGAGACGCACATCGCGGCCATCGCGGCCAGCCCGACGGTACGCCCGTCGGGCGGTGAGTTGGCCACCACCTCGTTGGCGATGAAGCCGCTGGCGCCGGTCTTGGTCTCGACGATCACATTCTGGCCGACCTCGGACTTGGCGGCCTCGGCCAGGATTCGGCACAGCAGATCGGCGGTACCGCCCGGCGGAAAGCCGCAAAGAATGCGCGCGTCGCCGCTGATCTTCTGCGCCAGCGCCGGAAAGCCTGCCAAAGTTCCAAAAGCGGCGGCCGCGCCGACAAATGTCCTGCGTTGCATTTTATTTCCTCCCTTAAGACGAGAAGCCTAGCATAATTCACTCATGATCAAGGTCTCCCGTCGTGCCGCGATTGCCGGCCTTTCCGCACTTCCACTGGCGTCGGCACGCGCGCAGTCGGTCGATTTTCCCGATCGTCCGCTACGCCTCGTCGTGGGCTTTCCGCCGGGCGGACCGAACGACCTGCTGGCGCGCATCATCGCGCCCGGCATCAGCGAGCGGCTCAAGCGATCGGTCGTGGTCGAGAACCGCGCCGGCGCCAACGGCGAGATCGCCGCAGCCTCGGTCGCCAAGGCGGCACCGGACGGCAGCGTCATCATGCTGGCGTCGAACGGCTCGACCACCGTGGCGGCGGCACTCCGGCCCACCATGCCCTATGACGTGCGCACCGATTTCATCGCTGTGGCGCCGGTCGGCATCAATCCGATGCTGCTGGTCGTGCGCAACGACCTGCCGGCAAACAGCGTGGCCGAGCTGCTGGCGTTGGCCCGCGCCCAGCCGGGCAAGCTGAACGGCGCATCCGCCGGCGCCGGTGGCGCCACCCATCTTGCCCTGGAGCTCTTCAAGGCGTTGGGCAAGGTCGATATCGTGCACGTGCCCTACAAGGGCGGCGGGCCGGCAATGGCCGACCTGATGGCAGGACTGGTCGACCTCTATTTCGGCGGACTGTCGACAGCACTGCCGCACACCCGCGCGGGCAAGATGCGCGCCCTCGGTCAGACATCGACAGCGCGCTCGGTGGCGGCACCCGACATTCCCACCGTCGCCGAGGCAGGATTGCCGGGCTACGAGGCCGCGATCTCCTATGGCATCTTCCTGCCCGCCGGCGCACCCACAGCGCTTGTCGACAGGCTGCACGCCGCCGTCGACGCCACGATCCGCTCGCCCGAGATCGCACGCAAGTTCTCCGAACTCGGCGCCGACCCGCAGTTCGGCACACCCGCCGACTTCAAGCGTTACGTCGCCGACGATCTCGCCAAATGGGCCCGTCTTGCCAAGGAAGCCGGACTGAAGGTGGAGTAAGCGCTGCTACTTGACCGACGAGAACGCGGTCGGTGCCAGCATCTGGACCGCCACGTTGGCCACGATCTGGCCGTCCTTTTCAGTCTCCGCACGCTTGGCATGCCATTCCGGATCGGCCGCGAAGGCGTTCCACTTCTTCTCGCGGTCGGCCAGTGACTCCCAGGCGAGAAAATACGTGAGTTCCTGGTTGGACTCGCCCACCAGCGTCGTGAAGAAGCCGGCCTGCTTGATGCCGTGCTTTTCCCAGATCTTCAGGGTGATGGTGGCGAAGCGGTTGAGCAGCGCCGGCAGGCGGCCCGGCAGGCAACGGTAGACTCGCATTTCGTAGATCATCTCTTCCTCCTTAGAAATTGCCGTCGAAGCGCGGCACGAACCCGCTTCCCTTGTGGTCGATATGACAGGTGAATGGCGCGCCGAAATGGCAGGGCATCAGACGCGCGCCGGTGCCGGCACAATGCTCGAGCGCCTCGCGCCGACTCTTGCGCGCGCCGACCGGTTCGGCACAGGCGAAGCTGTTCCATTCCGGATGAAAGACCTGCAGGGCGTGGTGCAGGATGTCGCCGCAGAACAGCGCCTTCTCGCCCTTCGATTCGAACTTGATGGCGATGGTGCCGGGCGTATGGCCGGGCGCGGGCGTCACGCTCATGTTCTCGTCGAGCTGGGTCGCACCATCGACCATCTGCATCAGTCCCGCCTCGGCCACCGGCAGCACAGAGTCGCGGAAAGACCCGGCATTGGCCGGCCCGGTCTTGGGATCGCTGTCGATCTTCAGGTAATGCTCGAAGTCGGCGCGGCTCCACACGTATTTGGCATTTTTGAAAGTCGGCACCCACTTGCCGTTCTCGAGCTGCGTGTTCCAGCCGACATGATCGACATGCAGATGGGTGCACATCACCATGTCGATCATGTCGGGCTTGACGCCGGCCGCCGCCAGCCGCTCGAGGTACTTGGTCTCCATGAGATGCCACTTGGGGCGGTGCGGCCTGGGCTTGTGATTGCCGACGCAAGTGTCGATCAGGATGCGCTTGCCGCCAATCGTAAGCAGCCAGCTATGGACGCTGAGCTTGAGGAAGCCCGACTCCTTGTCGTAGTGAGCGGGCATCAGCCAGCCCGCATGCCGGTCCACGATAGCGGGGTCCCAATCGGGGAAAAAGATCTTGGCGTCGAAATTGGGCTCGTAGCTTTCCTCGATGCGCCGCACTGTTGCGGCACCGAGCTTCACTTCGGTCATGCCATCCTCCCCACCTGGCGGCGAGTTTAGCGTTGCCGGCCAGCCCTCGGGAAGGGCGGCATTTCGCGTCAGAAGCGCATCTTGGTCATGGCGTGGCGACGGGCGAGGATGGCGACCGCTGCAGCGCCGAGTGGCGCCACCGCCAGCAGGCCGAGAAAGCAAAGGCCGAGCGTGCGGGCATCAAAAGTACCCGGCAGAATGATCGTGGTCCCAACCGTCATCGCAAAGAAAGCAACAGCGACGCCGAGACCAGTCACCGCGCCCAATATGACCGCCGCCCAAATCGAGGACGCCCGACCATATCCGAGATGAAAGCTGAGGCCGAAAGCGACGGCGCAAGCGACAATAGCGGAGATGGTTTCCATGATGGACTTCTCCAATACGCTCTCGACTTGTGAGAATTCAGAGTCGACACTCACTTATTCATCGCAGTCTGAAACAAACCCAGCGACCCGGAAACCAACGAAAAACGCATGCCTGGATTCCCCCTGACCTCGATTTCTGCCTCTGAACTCGCAACCCTCTACGCTCGGAAAGCCCTCTCTCCCGTCGATGTAGCCGAAGCAATGCTGCTACGTGCATCGAAGCTGCAACCATATCTCAACGCGTTCGTCATGATCGATGCCAGTGGTGCGCGTGCTGCAGCGAAAGCATCCGAGGCGCGCTGGAAGGCTGGCACACCGCTGTCACCGCTCGACGGCGTGCCGACGACGATCAAGGACACGACGGCGACCAAAGGTTGGCCGACACGCTACGGCTCGCACGCAACCGACGAAACGCCCGCGGCTGAAGACGCGGCGGTCACGGAACGCCTGCGCCGCGCCGGCATGGTCTTTCTCGGCAAGAGCACCACGCCGGAGTTCGGCTGGAAGGCGCTCACCGATTCGCCGCTGCAGGGCACGACGCGCAACCCATGGAACCTCGCGCATTCGCCCGGCGGATCCTCGGGCGGCGCCTCGGCACTTACGGCCGCCGGCATCAACCCCTTCAACCATGGTAACGACGGCGGCGGTTCGATCCGCATCCCGGCCGCCCACACCGGTCTGGTCGGGCTGAAGCCGAGCTACGGGCGCATTCCCCAATATCCCGCCGATTCGCCCTTCGCCGACGTCATCAGCCAGGGCGTGCTGTCGCGCACTGTGCTCGACACGGCGATGGCGCTGAACGTCATGGCCGGGCCCGACCCGCGCGACTGGCGCTCACTGCCGGCCGATCCGCGCGACCACACGATCGGCCTTGAGGATGGCGTGCGCGGCTGGAAGATCGGTCTCAGTCTCGACTTCGGGCATGTGAGAGCCGACGCCGAGGTCCGTTCGCTGGTCGCTGCGGCCGCAAAGCGCTTCGAGGCGCTCGGCGCCCATGTCGAGGATGTCGGCCCCCTGATCGAGCCACTGCAGAATTCCTTCGAGGCGCTGTGGATCGGCAGCTTCGCCACCCGCTTGCGCCAGATCCCGACGCAGCTCCACAGCAAGCTCGACCCCGGCTTCCGCGCCGCTGCCGAGAAGGGGCTCGCCATCACACTGGCCGACTACGCCAAGGCCTACGAAGCGAAGTCGAAGCTGGCGCGCGAGCTGGCGCTCTGGCACGAAAAGTTCGACCTGCTGCTGGCGCCCGTGACGCCGACGGCCGCGCCGCCGGTCGAGACACTCTACAATTCCGAAGCTTTCCCGCGCTGGACCAAGGGGGCGCCCTATACCCTGCCCTGCAACCTCACCGGCCAGCCCGCCGCCTCGATGCCCGCCGGTCTCACGCCGGCCGGCCTGCCGGTCGGTCTGCAGATCATCGGCCCACCCCGCGCCGACCATCTGGTGCTGCGCGCCATGCGCGCCTACGAAAGCGCCTCGGGCTGGACGTGGCCCCAGACCAGAGTCTCGGAGACCCTGGCAAAGCTCTGAACTTCACTCCAACGTCAAGCGCCTCGCGCTCGACCGCGACTGGCTAGGGGTCGGCTCGACGGCGCGCTTCACACCCTGCCCTCCCAGACGAAGAGACGGCGGAACTTCTCCCAGAACTCCCCGCCCATGACGAAGAAGCTAAAGATGAAGGCAAGGTCGGCCGCCGCCAGGATGGCGATCCGGCCATTGCCCACCGGCATCCAGGACGGCACGTAGCCCGCGACATAGAGCGGAATAAAACTCAGGAGGCAGATCGCCAGCCCGGCGTAGTATCTCGCCCGGGATACCGGCGATGAGAAGAAGGTCGTGAACAGGAACTTCTTCGCAGCTCCGACGATGCGGTCGAAGTTCTGCCGGCCGAGCAGGGCCACCGCCAGCAGCATGAGGACCTCGGGCGCCCCGGCGACGAGCGCGCCCGCGATCAACGCCGATTGGGCCGCCGGCAGGTCGAGCAAGGGAACGAACAGCGCAGCCAGTGGCAGCACCATGGCGAGGCCGAGGACGGAGATGCCGGCGACGAAACGCCAGTTGGCCGTGGAGGCAGGCTCAGTCATGGGGCCGTTGCTGCAGGTGGGCGGGACTGCCCACGATCCTACCCACCTGCCCGCGCCGTGAACAAGTCCGGGCCCGCCTGCGACCGAGCATCTCTCAGCTTTCCCGCCTCAACACGGACTTCTGGCACGAGTGATCGGCAAGCTCGAGGACGCCGCATCATGGAACACCGATATCCTCGTTCCACAGCTCCGGCTTGCGGGCGATGAAGTCCTGCATCAGGTCGATGCAGGCAGTCTCCTGCAGCACGACGACATCGACGCCGCGCGAGCGCAGCAGGGCTTCCTCGCCCATGAAAGTTCGATTCTCACCGACCACGACTTTGGGGATGCCGTACAGCAGGGTGGCCCCGCTGCACATCGCGCACGGCGACAGCGTCGTGTAGAGCACCGACTCGCGATAGACGGCAGCCGGATGGCGACCGGCATTCTCCAGAGCGTCCATCTCGCCATGCAGGATGGCGCTGCAGCGTTGCACCCGGCGATTGTGCCCGCGGCCGATGATGCGGCCGCCATGGACGATGACCGACCCAATCGGAATGCCGCCTTCGGCCAGCCCGAGACGCGCCTGTTCGAGGGCGGCATGCATGAATGGATCCATGGTCTCTCCTTGTCTGCGACCGTGCCTTTGCATCAAGCAAAGAGGCCTTGCCCGATCCAGGTCCACCAGCCGCGCCCGGCATCAGGGACGCAGCGACGCTCGCCGCCAACACGCTGTGGCGGTTCAACTTGGTCATTCCCCAATTTTTCGCCTGTTGACGATCAATCGAGGTCGAGGCCGTTCATGCCGGCGTTCTTGCGCGCCTTCTTCGCCAGTTCGGTCAGGATCTTGCCGGCCTGGCGCGGGTCGAGGATCGGCTTCGCCTCCGGTCCCTTGTGCCAGCCTTCGGCCACGGCGAACTGGCCGTTGCCGGCCTGGAAGACACGGCCGGTGATCTCGCGGCTCTCCTCGCTCACCAGCCAGGTCGCGACCGGCGCGATCCAGCGCGGGCTGCGCGTCTCCTTGTCCTCCTCGGTGTAGGTGCGCAGATCTTCGGTCATGCGCGTGAAGGCCGACGGCGAGATCGAGTTCACGGTGACGCCGTAACGGGCGAGTTCACGCGCCGCGATGACGGTGAAGGAAGCTATTCCCGCCTTGGCGGCGCCGTAGTTGGTCTGGCCGATGTTGCCATAGATGCCCGACACCGAGGTGGTGGTGATGATGCGGGCATCGACCGGGCCGCCTTTTGCTTTCGCCTGGTCGCGCCAGTAGGCGGCGGCGTGGCGGGCCGGCGCGAAGGTGCCCTTGAGGTGGACCTTTATGACGGCGTCCCACTCCTGCTCGCTCATGTTGACCAGCATGCGGTCGCGCAGGATGCCGGCGTTCAACACCACGGCATCGAGCTTGCCGAAAGCCGATATCGCCTGGTCGATCATACGCTTGGCGCCGTTCCAGTCGGAGACGTCGTCGCCGTTGGCGACCGCCTCGCCGCCCTTGGCCTTGATCTCGTTCACCACCTGCTGGGCGGCTGATATGTCCTGGCCGGTCCCGGAGCGGTCACCACCCAGATCGTTGACCACGACCTTGGCGCCGTGCTCGGCCAGCATCAGGCAATGCTCGCGGCCGACGCCGCGGGCGCCGCCCGTCACGATCGCCACCCGGCCTTCGCACAATCCTGCCATTGCTCCCTCCCGTTTCTGGCGTGTCTGGTCCCGCCATCCTGCGCTAGTCTAGCGGGCAATAGAGGAGGATCGCCATGGACACGCTGCCGCTCACTGCCCCCGAACAGGTCGGTCTTTCCGCAGCGCGGCTCGACCGCGTGCGCCAGTGGATGCACCAGCAGGTCGAGAGCGGCCGCCTCGCCGGCCTCGTTGCCTGCGTCATGCGACGGGGCGAGCTCGCCTTTGCCGAAACCGTCGGCAAGTCGGACCTGGCGCGCAACAAGCCGATGCGGGCCGACACGATTTTCCGCATCTATTCCATGACCAAGCCGCTCACCTCGACGGCGATCATGATGCTCTACGAGGAAGGCCGCTTTCAGCTCGACGATCCGATCTCGAAGTTCATTCCGGCCTTCAAGAATCCGCGCGTCTTCGCCGGCGGCAGCCGCGGCAAGATCGATACGGCGCCGGCCGAGCGCGAGATCAACTTCCGCGACCTGCTGACCCATACCTCGGGCCTGACCTACGGATTCATGGAGAGCAACCCGGTCGACGCGCTCTACCGCGACAAGGAGAACGGCGTCGATTTCCAGACCGCTACCAGCAGCCTGAAAGAGCTCGTCGAGCGGCTGGCGACCTTCCCGCTGATCGCCCAGCCGGGCAAGGCGTGGAATTACAGCGTCGCGACCGATGTCCTCGGCTATCTCGTGGAAGTCATTTCGGGCCAGCCCTTCGAGGTCTACCTCAAGGAGAAGGTCATCAAGCCGCTCGGCATGGTCGACACCGATTTCCATGTGCCGTCCGACAAGCACGAGCGCTTTGCCGCCAACTATTCTGCGGGTCCTGGCGGCAAGCTCGACCTGATCGACGATCCGGGCAAGAGCCGCTACCTCAGCCCCCGCAAGGTGAACTCCGGCGGCGGCGGCCTGGTCTCGACCGCGGCCGACTATCTCCGCTTCTGCAGGTTCATGCTGGGCAAGGGCGAACTGGACGGCGTGCGGCTGCTCGGCCGCAAGACGGTCGAGCTCATGACCATGAACCACCTCAAGGGCGACATGGCCGACATGGGCATGCCGCGCTTTTCCGAATCGACCTACTTCGGCATCGGCTTCGGTCTCGGCTTTTCGGTCACCATCGATCCCGCCAAGGCCCACATCCTGGGCTCGCCGGGTGAATTCGCCTGGGGCGGCGCCGCCTCGACCGCCTTCTGGATCGACCCTGAGGAGGACATGGCCGTGGTGCTGCTGACGCAGCTCATGCCCTCGTCAACCTACCCGATCCGCCGCGAGCTGCGCGTGCTCACCTATCAAGCGATCATCGACTGAGGGCATCGCTGATGCGCAACACCGGCCCCATCACCGTCCGCAAGCTGCATCCGCTGTTCGGCGCCGAGGTCTCGGGCATCGACATCAGCCGGCCGCTCAGCGCCCGCGAGTTCGGCCCGATCCGGGCCGCGTTCGAGGAACATTCGGTGCTGCTGTTCCGCGACCAGCAGATGGACGACGAGAAGCAGATCGCCTTCAGCGAGAATTTCGGGCCGCTCGAGACCACGGGCGGCGCCAACCCGGCGGCCGGCACCAAGTTCCAGCGCCAGTCCAACCTCGACATCATGACCGGCGAGCCGATCCCGCCCGACGACATGCGCATGATCTACCAGAAGGCCAACTACTTCTGGCACTCCGACTCGTCGTTCAAGAAGACCCCGTCGCTCTGCTCGATCCTGACGGCCCGCATCTGCCCGCCCGAGGGCGGCAACACCGAGTTCCTGTCGATGCGCGCGGCGTGGAATGCCCTCCCCATGGCGTTGCAGGCAACGATCAGCACCCTGGTCGCCGAGCACTCGCTGCAGTACTCGCGCGACCGCGTGCAGAAGGGCATCCTGAACGACAAGACGCTGCGCGAGCTGCCGCCGGTCAAGCAACGCCTGTTCCAGGACAACCCCATCAATGGCCGCCGCGCGCTCTACATCGGCGCCCATGCCGGCCACATTCTCGACTGGCCGCGGCCGATCGGCGAGGCGATCCTCTACGAACTCACGCAGCGCGCCGACCAGCCCGAGCATCGGCTGTCGCATGCCTGGCGCGAGGGCGACGTCATCGTGTGGGACAACCGTGCCATCCTGCACCGCGCCACCTACTACGATGCGGTCAAGTACCAGCGCTTCATGCAGCGCACCACCATCGGCGGCGACACCCAGACAGTCCCGCAATAAGAGATGGCGGAGCCCGGCCCGGCCCCAGTCGCCGACGGAATGCCGCGAGGATGGCCGCGCCGGCTGGCGGTGATCACCATCACCATCGGCCTCATGATGTCGGTGCTCAGCAACTCGATGACCAACCTCGCGCTGCCCTACATCGCGCAGGACCTCAACATCAGTGCCGAAAGCTCGATCTGGATCGTCAATGCGGGCCAGATCGCCCTCATGGTCTTCCTGCTGCCGGTGGCGGCGCTGGCCGACATCGTGGGCTACCGCCACGTCTATCGCTTCGGCCTCGCCCTGTTCTGCCTGGCATCGCTCGGCTGTGCGCTGGCGCCATCGCTGCCGTGGCTGATCGCGGCCCGCACCTTCCAGGGGCTGGGCGGCTCGGCGATCATGGCGATCCAGCCGGCACTGGTGCGCTCGATCTACCCCCGCGCCCAGCTCGGCCGCGGCCTCGGCTTCAACACTACCGTGGTCGCCACGTCGCTCGCCGCCGGCCCCAGTCTCGGCGCCGCGCTGCTGTCCATCACCACCTGGCCGATCCTGTTCGCCGTCTACGTGCCGTTGGGCGTGATCTCGTTCCTGCTTGCCGAACGCTACCTGCCGCACACCACCCACACCCGCCGGCCGTTCGATGTCCTTTCCGCCATCCTGTCGGGCTTCACCTTCGGCCTGCTGATCTTCGGCATCGACGGCATGGCGCACGGCCACGCGGTCTGGCTGATCCTGGCCGAACTTGCGGGCTCGCTCCTGCTGGGCACGCTGTTCGTGTGGCGCCAAACCCGGCTTAGCGACCCCATGATGCCGGTCGACATCTTCCGCCGGCCGATCTTCTCGCTCTCGATCAGCGCCGGCGCCTGCACCTTCACCGCGCAAGGGTTGGCCTTCGTCAGCCTGCCCTTCTATTTCGCCACCGTGCTCGGCAGGAGCGCCACCGACACCGGCATTCTTCTGACGGCCTGGCCGCTGGCGCTGGCCTTCATGGCGCCGATCGCCGGCCGTCTCGCCGACCGCCACCACGCCGGCCTGCTGGGCGCCATCGGCCTCACCCTCATGACCGCGGGCCTGGTGCTGACCGCGCTGCTGCCGCCCGACCCCTCGGCCGCCAACATCATGTGGCGGCTGGTGCTGTGCGGTGCGGGCTTCGGCATCTTCGCCGCGCCCAACAACCGGCTGATGATGAACGCCGTGCCACGCGACCGAAGCGGCAGCGCCGGCGGCATCATCGCCTCGGCCCGCACCCTCGGCCAGACGATGGGCGCCGCCCTGGTGGCGCTGGTGTTCGGCCTGTTCGACTTCTCCGGCGGCGGTGCCGCCGATGCCGCCCGTGCCGCGATCTGGCTGGGCGCCGGCTTCGCCGCCGCGGCCCTGGTGATCGGGAGCCTCAGGCTGCGGCATTAGCGTCGCGTAAAGCACGGCAAGGCCGAGCGGTTGTCCTCGGAACAAGAGCCAAGAGAAACAAAACACCGTCGGTATGACGCATCTTGGAAAGAACCGACGTTCGGACATTGTTCGGCCAAGTCGATTCCGACAGACACCGAATTTGTTCTTTCATCGCACGCGCTTACGCTGTTTCGCCGAACAACTCGTGACACTCGAAACGGTGCGTCAGAAGTTGTTCGGCTGGTGTGCTCCACACACGGATCTAGAGTCCCGTGAAACCGGCAAACCCTTCCGCATTCCCCGCGCCAGTGGGGGGAACTCACGGGTTGAAGAGGCCGGTGGCCACATGGCTCGTCCCTAATGGCCCAGGGACGGGTGAGGGCTTGGCCGGTATCCGGCTCGTATGCCGATCCACTGGAGTGACCTTCCAGAGGTTCAGCTGGGTCTTGCGGCCCGCGACCCCTGTGGTTTGAGGGGGTTGCGGTCGGTTCGGCCGGCGGCGTAACCGGCGGACGACCCGACCACTACCGTCTCGGGGCAGTATCTCGGATCGCCGCCGCGCCAAAGGTTTACGGCTGCGCGCGTGTGATCGATTCGCGTCAGGTTTGCGACAGCCTCCCGGGACGGCCGGATAAGGGAGGCCAACGACAATGTTCTTGATCGGCAGGGACTACGCCCACGCCCCAGTGGCACCGCGGCCAGATCCGAGGACCTGGTCCCTTGCATCGCCCGCATGTGGAGAGCGGGACGCCACCCGGTCACGACAGGGAGCCGTCCCGGGCAAGTGAACGGGCGGCTCGGCCCTTGAAGACAGGCCTCGTGCGACGATAGCGAAAATATAGGACGATTCCGGCCAAACCTGCAAATCTCCTATTGCATTCCTGCCGCGCGTATTTCGCCGGGCTGCTGGCAGTGACAGCACGGGCATTGGACAGTGTCAGCGGCATTCAAGTCAGACCGCCGCGTGCATCTCCCTGAACAGCGACGGCGCCATGCCGAAGCGGCGTTCGAAGGCCTGGCCGAGCCGCGCCGAGGTGCGCAGGCCCACCTTGGCGGCGATCGCCTTCAGCGGCAGGCCCTCGGCCAGCAGGGTGCGGGCCGCGTCGACGCGCAGGCTCTCGACGAAATGCGCCGGCGTCTTGGCCACGGCCTCGGTGAACTTGCGATAGAAGCTCCGCTCCGACAGGCCGGCCCGGGCGGCCAGCGCCGGCACGTCGAGCGGCTGGTCGAGGTGAGCCTGCATCCAGTCGATCAGCTCGACGAACGGCGTCTCGGCCGCGGTCTGCGCCTGCAGCATCGGGCTGAACTGCGACTGGTAGCCCGGCCGGCGGGCATAGAGCACGAAGTGGCGCGCGATCAGGTTGGCCAGCGCCCCGCCGAGATCGGCCTCAACCAGGGCCAGCGCCATGTCGATGCCGGTGGTGACGCCGGCCGAGGTCCAGACCTTGCCGTCGACGACATAGAGCGAGTCGGCATCGACCTCGAGATTGGCGAAGCTCTCGGCCAACCGGTCGCAGCTCGACCAGTGCGTCGCCACGCGCTTGCCGTCGAGCAGCCCCGCGGCCGCCAGAACGAAGGCGCCAGTGCAGACCGAGCCGTAGCGGCGGGC
>Ga0207952_1000554_pt1 | contig 27370 bp, 24 predicted proteins | sample SubbioR12Aug_8Ca_FD_184831 | JGI IMG/M metagenome (GOLD analysis project Ga0207952, IMG submission 184831) | Serpentinite rock and fluid subsurface biosphere microbial communities from McLaughlin Reserve, California, USA - CR12Aug_8Ca (SPAdes) | ecosystem: Environmental > Terrestrial > Deep... | reverse complement strand
TGGAAAATCCAGTTAAATTGACCCCCTAATACCGGTGTAAATTGACCCCTGTTCGCCAGAGCAAACTGACCCCCTTTCGCCATTTTAAACTGACCCCCTAGATATTGGTATAAGAATTAGTTGTTTTAGTAGGAAAAAAGCGAGAGGTTCTTGATTCATCAAGTCCTTTCCATTCATGTCTAACAAAACAATTGAGATGTTTACAATACGCCAGATTCTCCGTCTTTATGCTTCAGGAAAGGGGACAAAGACAATTAGTCAATCAACAGGGATTGCTCGTAATACTATTAAAAAGTATCTGTATCGCTATGTTTTATCGGAGAAAACAATAGAGCAGATAGAAGCGATGAGCGATGCTCAGATGTCTCGGTTGTTTTTAATTAAAGAGCCTATTGTGGTATTTAATAGGCGACAAGCGGATTTAGAACCACTTCTTCCATTACTCGCTAGTATGCTTAAGAAACGTGGTGTAACAAAGGGTAAGGTTTATGAGTTTTATTTAACCCGGTGTACTGATGGATATAAGAGTTCATCCTTTTTGGATAAGCTTAATAAGTATATGCAGCAAGGTAAGCCCTCTTTAAAAATGGTACATAAAGCAGGCGATAAAATGTTTGTGGATTTTACCGGACAAAAATTACACTTGGTGGATGCGCAAACGGGTGAGATAAGTGAACTGGAAGTTTTTGTAGCTATCCTAGGTTGCAGTCAACTCACTTTTGTAATGGCAGTACACTCCCAATGCAAAGAGGATTTTATTTTATGCTGTGAACGTGCCCTTCATTTTTATGGAGGTGTTCCCCAGGCGATTGTGCCAGATAATTTAAAATCGGCAGTTACCAAAGCCAGTAAGTATGAGGCACAACTCAATGAAACCTTCGCTGCTTTTGCAGAACATTACCATACGTTTGGATATCCAACTCGTACTTATAAACCTAAAGACAAAGCGTTGGTAGAAGGTGCGGTTAAGATTAGTTACACAACTATTTTTTCTAAGATTGATCAAAAAGTTTACCACACATTAGATGACCTCAATAAAGACATTCTTGTTCATTTAGCTATACACAATAATGCTAAACTTACTGGTGAGAACTATAGCAGGATGCAACAGTTTATGGAGATAGAAAAGCAAACATTGCAACCGCTAAATCCATATTTATTTGAGTCGATGACTTCGCAGCTATCATCTGTAAACAAATATGGGCACGTGTTGCTTAGTGTTGATAAACGATATTACAGCGTACCCTACAAGTTAATAGGTAAGCGGTTGAAAATAAAGTACAGCACTACCAAGTTGTCGGTGTATGATGAAAACGAAGTGGTAGCCGTTCATGATAGATATATCGGCAAAGGACTCAAGTATATTACTATCCAAGATCATCTTGCCACCCAGCATAAGTATGCAGCTGATTGGAATCCCCAGAAATTTATGTCAACTGCTAGCGCCATCGGGGAAAGTGTAGCAGCATACATAGCCAAGATATTAGCGCGTGAAATTTATCCAGAACAAAGTTATAAATCTTGTTCTGGCGTGTTAAGCTTTGCCAAACGCGTAGGTAATACTAGACTCGTTAATGCGTGTAAACGAGCAGATAGTTATGGTATCTATAACTATGGTATTATTGACCAGATACTGCGAACAAAAGCAGATACAATCCCAATGGAAGATGAGATACTGAATACAGATATGCCATCACATGAAAATGTACGTGGAGCAGAATACTACGAATAAAGCTTTTATCACTAAATTTTAAAACCAACATTAATGAACAAAGACACATTAAAGAAAATGGGCGATATGCGCCTACTTGGAATGCAAACTGCTTTTAAAACTTTTGTAGAGCTTCCACCTCCAGTTAGCTTTACCAATGATGAGATGGCACAGTACTTAGTACAAAACGAATGGGATGATCGCAAACATCGTTCCCTGCAGAGAAACATTAAAACAGCTAAGTTCCGCTATATGGCAGATGTAGACGGTATTGACTTTAGTAATAAACGAGAACTGGATAAAAATCAAATAGATCGCTTGCTTACTTGTGAGTTTATAAAAAAGGGACAAGATGTATTTATTACTGGTAGTACCGGAACAGGCAAGAGTTATCTGGCATCCGCCATTGGGCGCCAAGCCTGTTTGTTTGGGTTTAAAGTTTACTACACCAATACCGCCAAATTACTATCCATCTTAAAAATGGCCAAAGCCGATGGCTCACACCTCAGAGAGCTTACTCGTATAGAAAAACAAGACTTGTTAATACTTGATGATTTTGGTATCCAGGCTTTTGATGCTAGCGGTAGAGCATTACTAATGGATATAGTAGAAGACCGACATGGTAAACGAAGTACTATTATTGCATCACAGGTTCCAGTAAAAAACTGGTACGATGTGATTGGAGAACAAACTGTAGCCGATGCTATACTTGACAGACTGGTTCATCAATCAGTACGTGTAGAGTTAAAGGGGGAATCTTTACGCAAACTAAAAAAAGAAAGCAGCACTGCAGAAACCGAGAAAAATATTTAATCAAAATAGACAAAATAAATCCTACGTTTGAAAAACAATTACAACTAGTTCTTTACCATTTTTTAGGCCTCAATCAATCCATTATTGGAAAGTGTTTCTTAGGGGGTCACATTGCTTTGGCGAATGGGGATCAGATTGTCTGGTATTTACAATTAGTGAATCTTTATCAGTATTCTGATTTCTACAACAACCAAGCACAAACCAGGGCACTGCAATGTCCGGATGTAAGTCTCTGAAACTAGGAATTAACCATTTTGGATTTCCATCTTTATCGGTTCTTTCTTTAGCATAGTTATTATTTAAGTAATGAGCACTTACTAGTGAGCAACCAAATTGTTCTTTAGAGAAATTTATCCCACATAAGTTATTATTATAAACAAATTCATTGTAAGAATGATAGTTGTAAAGCAAATAGAGTGGAATACCACCAATATTAGCAGCATAATTGATAAGGTCGCTGATTTGATTGCCGTGATCCATCGCCCTATAATTATCAGAGCTGTATAAAAGTTTTGCTTGTAATGGTGCTAAAATAAAACCACCTCTTGTTTCAATAACTAATTCAATATCGTTGCCGTTTAGGGGTTCGTTAATTGCTTCAAACATTCTAATTGGTATTGAAGGAAATGCTTCACTATAAATATTAAATTCATAAAGAATATTTTGTGTAAGGGTTGTCTCATAAATTTTTAAACCATTTCTTGTTCTTGTAAATTCAATTCGATTCCAAACGTCATAAGAAACTAGTTGCAAGAAATTACAAAGTGTGGGAGTTTGATTAAATTGATATAGCAATCGGAAATATTCCTGCATTATTAATATTTTAATAATAAGGTTGATTAATGTTATTTATAAAACCAATTTTAGGCAATACTTAAATATACACTACCCTCATTAAATACTCAAATTTAGAGCAGTTCAATATAATACAGATACGATTTCTATTGACCTTATATCAGTAAATCACACGTATAATGGAATAAACGATTTACTATAATTGATTTGGCTTCTACATTATTAAATCACTTGCATGTAATTCTGCTTGTTCCAATACGGTGTCTGTAGCTCTTGGTTCATCGTCTGGAGGATACTGATACTCTCTCAATACCCGTTTCACTGCTAGTTTGACCCTGTCTTTTGCTGATTGTCTGATGGTCCAATCAATGGTTGTATTCCTGGTAACCATTTTAACTAATTCCTTTGCAATGACCATCAGCTTCTCATCTCCCATCAACTCTCTTGCAGATTTGTTTACTGATAAAGCATCGTAAAAAGCCTTTTCAGTTTCCGTTAATCCAAGGTCAGTTCCTTTTCTTGTTTCCGCATCTACCTCTTTGCTTAGTTCCAAAAGAAGCTCTATCATGTCAAGGGCTGTAATAGATTTTTGGTTGTACCGATTAATAGCTAAGTGTAGTTTTTCTGTTAATCCTTTGTGTACCACTGCATTTCGTTTGAAACGTATTTTGATCTGGTCACTCAGCAGTTTCTTCAAAAGCTCTATAGCCACATTCCGCTGCTTCATTTTCTTTACATCATCCATGAACTCTACAGAAAAAATATCTATACTGGGTTTTTCTAACCCTGCTTGGTCTAAAAGATTAATAATACCATCAGTTGAAACCGTTGCTTCAACCATACTTTTAACAGTATCCTCAAACTCCTTTCTACGCTGCCCTGTTACTTCTATATCAAATTTGGCTAGTCTAGCTTTAACGGCTTGGAAGAACGTCACTTCTTCTGCCACCTCTTTTGCCTCCTGTTCATTCTTACATAGGGCATATGCTTTACTCAATGATGTTACTTCTTTCAAGTATCGGTCTTTCCCGTTTTCAAGTCCTAAAATATGGTCTTCTGATTCAAGGATAATGTTCATCTTTCTTCCAGTATCCACTGTAAAGAATGTTGAATAATCATAGCCGTGATACATCTGCTGAATTATCTCAATCTTGGTCAGCATCAAAGCTACTGCCTCACTGATATCCTCTGCTATTAGTCCATTTCCCTTATTCTCTGTATAGGTCTTTAATGCTGCTTTTAAATTGGCAGTTACTGGTACATAGTCTACAATCAAACCACCAGGTTTATCCCTGAATACCCTATTCACCCTTGCAATAGCTTGCATTAAGTTATGACCACTCATATCCTTATCTAAGTACATGGTATGTAATACTGGTGCATCAAAACCAGTTAACCACATGTCCACTACAATAACCATGTTTAAAGGATCTTGCTCACTTTTTAATCTAGCGGCTATCTTATCCCTGCCTAGTTTATTACGGATATGTGGTCTAAGAACATCATCATCAGAAGAACTACCCGTCATGATCACTTTAATCTTGCCCTCATCGTCACTATCACTGTGCCAGTCAGGTCTTAGTGATATAATTTCTTGATATAAATTAGCCGCAATAGTTCTGGTCATTGTTACTACCATAGCCTTCCCTTTTAAATTGGTAGACCTGTCTTCAAAATGTGTAACAATATCATAGGCTATTATCATTAATCTTTTTTTCCCACCAACAATCTTTTCTTGTCGAGTAGCTTTATCTACTGAGGCTTCTACAATGTATTCAGGTATACCTTCTGCTGCATTACTTAGCTTTTCATCTAACTCTTGTATAAATGTCTGCTCTAGTTTCAGTTTAACAAAACGGTTCTCATAATAAATAGGTACAGTAGCACCGTCAATTACTGCCCTTTCTATATCATAGATATCAACATACTCCCCAAATACAGCTTGAGTGTTTTTATCCGTTGTTTCAACAGGAGTACCTGTAAACCCAACAAAGGTTGCATTAGGTAAAGCGTCATGCATATGTTTTGCAAAACCATAAGCTACATCAGCTCCAATTATATCACCGTCTTTATCTTTGATGTATTTGGTCTTGGCTTCAAAACCATACTGTGTCCTATGTGCTTCATCTGCAAGAACGATGATGTTTCTACGGTCACTTAGTTCCTCAAATTGGTTACCGCCATTCTCAGGTAAAAACTTCTGTATAGTGGTAAAGAAGATACCACCTGACTTTCTATTTTTTAGTTCTTTCACCAACGAACTTCTGCTATCAATTTGTTGTGGTACTTGTCTTAAGAGTTGCTTACAATTACCAAAGGTTTCAAATAATTGATCATCTAAATCATTGCGGTCGGTAATCACTACTATAGTGGGATTGTTTAGTTCCTTAACCAACATACCAGTAAAGAATACCATACTTAGGCTCTTACCACTTCCTTGAGTATGCCAAACAACTCCACCCTTCTTATTACCACCTTCAGCACTTGCTTTAGAAGCAGATATAACTGCCTTCTTAACTGCATAATACTGGTGGTATGCTGCTATCTTTTTGGTAACGCCTATTTGTATGGTCTTGGTTTTTTGATCTTCGTATTTATAGTTCTCAAAAACAGTAAAGTTGACAAACAGATCAAGTAGGGTTTCTTTATTCAATAACCCATCCATTAGAACTTGTAGCTCACTCGTTCTTTTATCCGCCAGTGATCTACCATCAGCGGTTTTCCAACTCATGAACCTAGATATATCAGCGGTGATGGTTCCTACTTTAGCTTCTAGTCCATCTGAAATAATCTCTAAAAGGTTGTAACAGAAAAGTGTTGGTATAGCTGAATGGTAGGTCTTTAATTGTTGGTAGGCTTTATCAATAGTTGCAGTAGAATCAGTGGCATTCTTTAGCTCAAAAACCACTACAGGTAAACCGTTTAAATAGATGATAACATCTGGACGTTTGTTTTGCCCGTTCTCAATAACAGTCAACTGGTGGGTAACAACCCAATAGTTGTTCTCAGGTTTATGAAGATCTACTAACCAAACTTTTACTGTTCTTTCTTGACCATTGAGGATTTCAGTGGCATCTACTCCTTCTGTTAAAAGCTTCTGAAAATAGATATTACAAGCAACCATGTCTCCTTGACTGTTAACTCTTTCGACATCCTTGACCACAGTAGACAAGCTACCCATTGAAACAGATGGATTAATCCGTACCAATGCATCCAATAGGTGGTCAAATAAAACCACGTCGTTGTACCTTTCTCTTAAGGAGCCGGCTTCATCGGGATCTAACTTATCGGGAGTTAAATATTGGTATCCTTTTTCCTGTAGTGTTTGGATTACCCAGTCTTCAATATGGTTTTCTGATATTTTGGTCATAGTCTAAAATGGGAGTTTTTCAAAAAATGTATCAGTTGTATCTTGAGCTGGGGGGAATCTGTTTTTATAATATGTCAAAAGGAACATGCCTACCGTAGTAGATGCATTAACTATAAATTGGGCAAGTATTGTGTCTGTTACCATATAATCTTTGTCTCCTAATCCATGTAGTTTTGTTTTAGTACTACGCAAATCTTCAATATTTTTCAAGATGGTTATTAAGCCACTTCCAATGTTTCGTATTTCTGCAGGTATATCTTTTGAAGGAAACAGATCAAATGATTTTAATAAGTTTTGAGCAAGATCATATAGGGTACCTTTAGCCATATTACTTGACTCTTTCAATCTTTCATCTTTTCCCAATTCTTTTAAAATACTTTCTAAAGCTGAATTTACTAATCCAATGGATAAATCAGGATGTTCATAAACTTCCTTTAATGCTTTCTCAAAAGTTTGATAAGCTGTTGCATATGATGACTTTATCTCGTTCTTAAACGTTGCAATAGATGGAATAAAGTCAGGAGTGTCAACTCCTAAATCAACCGCTATTTGTAACAATAGTTCTCCGTCCATGGTATTAAGTGTTTCCAAAACATCTACGTTAACACCATTATAAAAAAAATAAAAATTACTGTCGTTAAGATTATAAGATTCATACCACCTTCTAAGATATCTTTCTACCTCTTTGTAGCCTCCAAGTTCTTGGAACAAAACCTCTTTAAGAGTTTTCTGGAGATTAATTTGATATAATGGAGAAATCTTAGGTAACATGTTTTTTAGTTTACTCTTACTGTTCCACTCATTAGCTTTGGCAGCAGAGTGTCACGGAGGGTTTCAAGTTGTTTAATCTGTTTAAGGTTAGCTTTCAACTTTAAGTACATTATCGAAGTCTGTTTTTCAAACTTATCTAAAATACTTTCTGTTGGTATTCGGATTGGTAAGTTGTTTAAAATCTCTGTAGTCATACTTGGTACAGCAGATCCAACATTCATTGAGGCTAAATCAAGACTCTTTACTGTTTGATATACAAACTTTGAAATATTTTCTCTTTTCATGACTGTATAAAACATTGTATCTACAGTCCAAAATGGTTCATCCACAAATAATATATTACTTAAAGTACCTTTTCTTGGTATTAACACAGACTCTTTTTCGTATAAAGACTTGTTTACTTTACGCATCAATCCACCAGAACCAAATACAGGAATGTTCCCTTCAGATAATTTTTGATGGTCCTTACCATACTTAATGTCTACAAAATCTGACAATAAACCTTCCTCCCAGCTATCATCCGCTTTCTCAACAAACCACTTTCTATACAAGGTTTCAGCTAATGCTTCTAGTGTTTTGTTCTGGTGTTGAAGTAGGTCTATCTTATCATCTAAGCTGCTTAGTACTTCTGCTATAGATTCTTGTTCGGGTAATGGTGGTAATTTAAATGTATACTCCTTAATTCTAGAGGGGGAGGTATGCATTATAGATGTACCACTTGCAGATGAAACTATAAATGACTGATAATTTGTTGTACGCATTAACCAATACAAAAATTCTTTACTTACATAATCAGATTTAAGGAGAACCAACCCGATACGTTGATTATGTAAATATAGAAAAGACTTATTGGACGGTATTTTTGCTGAAAACCCTAGTGTATCTGTTTCCTGACTTAAATCAGTCATTGTAACTACTATATCACCTGCATTTAAAATATATTCTTTTGGAAAATCACCTTTAAAGTATTTATACTTAGTTGTTTTAAAACCGCCTCCGATATTAAAGTTACCAGGTGTAACAAGAATATTTGTAGTAGCTGAATCTGTGATACCATTACCAGGAAAAGCATATCCATGCTTAATTTCTAAAAAATTACCTAAAGTAACAGTAGTCCATTCATTCATTCTCAACCTCCTTTAGTTTACATAGATTCAATCTAATTCGTTCATTCAGCTTAACCTCTTCCTCCATCTGCATCTCCAAAGTTGCTTTGAGATCATTAAACCTTTCTGTAAAGTTGAAATCATCTTCATCATCTGGTAACCCTATGTATCTGCCAGGTGTTAGAACGTAATCCATATTACGGATTTCTTCTAACGTGCATGACTTACAAAAGCCTGGTATATCATTGTACTCATCTCTGCTATTTAGCCAGTGGTGGTATGTTTCACTTACTTGAGCAATATCTTCATCTGTAAACTCTCGTGTTCTTCTGTTTACTAAAAATCCAAGATTACGTGCATCTATAAAAAGCACTTCCCCTTTTCGCAATCTGTTCTTATCTCTGTTTAAAAACCATAAACATGCCGGTATTTGTGTATTCAAAAATAGCTTGGTTGGCAGGTTTACTATACAATCAACCACACCATCCTCAATCATGTTTTTTCTGATTTCATACTCACCATTCTGCTTGGTCGTTAATGCCCCTTTAGACAGGACCACACCTGCTTTACCTTTTGGACTAAGATGATATAACATATGCTGCAACCATCCATAGTTCGCATTACCTGTTGGGGGTACTCCATACTTCCATCGTCCATCACTTTTTAATAACTCTGCACCCCAATCTGAAATATTAAACGGTGGATTAGCTATGATAAAATCAGCCTTTAAGTCTGGTAGTGCATCTTTTAAAAAGCTGCCTTCTGCATTCCACTTCACCTGTTCAGGATCAATACCACGGATAGCTAAGTTCATCACAGCAAGACGCCAAGTAGTTTGGTTACTTTCCTGCCCGTAAATGGTAATATCATCAATACGACCTTGGTGCTGCTTTACAAACTTCTCACTCATTACAAACATACCACCGCTACCACAACAAGGATCGTATACCTTACCATGACTGGGTTGTAGCATGTCAACTAACAACTGAACCACAGATCTTGGTGTATAGAACTGACCTCCCTTACGACCTTCTGCTAACGCAAACTGTCCTAGGAAGTATTCATATACAACACCCAACATGTCTTTCATGCGGGCTGCTTCATTACCTAACTGAATATTGTTGATAAGGTCAATGAGTTCACCCAGTACCATTTTATCCAACTGTGGGCGAGCAAACTGTTTGGGTAAAACTCCTCGTAGTTTAGGGTTGTCTTTCTCAATCAGATCCATTGCTGAATCTATGTCCTCTCCAATGGTCGGTAGCTTGGCTTTTGAAACCAAGTAACTCCATCTAGCTTTTTGAGGAACAAAGAATACATACTTAGAACTGTATACCAGTTTATCTTCCGGATCATCATATGCAAACTCACCTTCTTTGTTCAGTATTTTTTGGTGTAGTTCATCAAAAGAGTCACTTACGTATTTAAGAAACAAAAGACCAAGAACCACATGCTTATATTCTGCAGCATCTATGTTTTTCCTGAGTTTGTCTGCTGCTGACCAGAGTAGCTGCTCAAAGGGTTTTTGCTCTGGTACTTTAACCGTCTTCACTTTTGCCATAATAGGATTTGGTTTCTATGATAATATATTACCAAAGATTAATAGGTTTAGTCAACAAATTAGGGGGTATTCAAATTTAAGCTTTTTAGCATAAGTACTGGTAAGATTGTTAGTAAGCTTAAAATAGCAAATGCCTAGTATTTATCTTTATGATTACCAAGCATTTACTATTCCTAGTTTTGTAAATTGCAATACATTATATGCTAGCTTAATCATTGCAAATTCTTAATATCCTCAATCCAAATTGAAAATAAGACTTGCAAAATAAAATAGGTCATATAAGTCTTTGCAAATTTCCAAACTTAAAAGTTGCGAATTTCAAATTCAAATGTCACCTCTTTAGATCTTTTTCTTTTCAGATAGTAGTTTATTCCAACTACAACACCCTCAAATGGTATTTTCTTTTTAATAATAGCATCTATATTGGTCTGTACTGTTCTTTCACTTATTGAAAGTTCATTCTTAATCTTTTCAAATAGTACCTTTTTAGAAATAGAAACAAGAGCTGTACATTCTTTTAAAATAGCAAGTATTTTAGTTACGTGTCTGTTCTCTAATTGAACAATTTCTGTTTCATCACTTACTAATTCTAATGTAGCAGTGGCTTCATTAAATTTTACAAATATGTGCTTTGCTCTCTTACGATTTCTATTCTTTAAGACGGAAATTTTAAAAGTATCTGAATTACCATGCTCTGAAATTTGGAGAATTGTAGAGGCCTTGTTAGTTAACTCAGTTCCAAGATGCCCCCTAGCCTTTTCAGAGCCTGGATTTTCATGTAATATGCAAATGATGGTTACATCATGATTATTAATTAACATATTTAAACCATCTGTTAATTTATATACTTCTGTCAAAAAGTTGAAATCACTAATACAGTCAGAAACTACATCAATTACAATACAATGATGAGTATGCTCTTTAGGGGAAATATTACTCAAAAGTAGTCCTACAACACCTAATCTATGAACTCTTGGTACATTTAATAAGGGGATTGGTGCAATTACACTATGAGCTGTCTCGAATTTAATCCCAGCATCGTCTATTATTTTTTTAATAGCGGATGGCAGTTGGTATTTTAAATTCCTCTCGGTATCAATGTAAAGTACTTTTGTTTGCTTTTCACTTGATTCCTTAACCCTAAAATTTAGAAACAATTTCTCCGGATTATTTGCTAATAGAGCGGAAATAATGGTTCCAGCCAATCTACTTTTATGTGTGCCAGCCTGACCTTGTACTAATATTATCGAATTCCTAAATATTAGTTCAACAGTATCATTATTTTGAACTTGCTCTAAAATTGCTTGATCTTGATCAGGTAGATTTTCAACATTTTTCCAGATAATATCTAACGACTGCATTACTCCCTTCAAGTGAAACTCTATAGGATTTTTATCCTGATTTATAGATGTTTCTTCCAGTGTTTTTGAATCTTTTTGAGCCATATGATTTTGTCTTGAATTTAAAACTTAGGTTGTTGTTTTTTAATCCAATCAAGAACTTCAGTTTTTTTAAACAAATAGTTTTTAGATGTAAGTCTATAGCACGACAATCCACCACGTCTGATCAAATATGATAGCGTAGATTTTGATATTGCAAGAAATATAGCTGTTTCGTGAAATGTCATAAACATATTCTTAGCGTTAAATTCCTTAGCAAAATACAATTCTAGTTCGTGGTATACCTTATTACTAATTCTAAATGTTGTATCACCTATAACAAGGATTTTTTCGGTGTCTGTTTGATGTATAAACATCTTGTAAAATTTAATTGTTAATAATACTAGAGTAAAATCTATTGCGATAATTAAATAGATTATATTCTCCATTTGATTGTTATATCAAGTTAATAGATCAATCTTTTCTATTAATCCAAGCAACCAATTCTTGCTTTTTAAAAAGGATTAGCTTTCCTGTCGGTTTATAAAATGGGATTAGCTTCTTATGAGTAAGTTTATATAACGTCGATTTTGCGATTCGCAAGAAAGAGGCTGCCTCAGAAAGGTTCAGAATCTCTTTTTGGTCAAAAACCTTGTTTTCTAAATTCTCTTTAATCTCATTAAGCGTAAACACAATCTTATGTTCGTTCATATTCAACTATTTGAGGTAGTTTAATTTGATTAGGCAAATGAACCATGCAATTTCCAAGTTCATTTAATCGCCTTCTGCCGTTTTTATACCTCAACACTACTTCTTGAATCAACCCATAGATTTCTACTTCTTCTTTCAATGAGTTGATTTTCCTTTTGACATACTTGTCCATGGAATAATTATTTAAATGGTTATTAATTACAAACGCCTCTTAATAAGTCGTTTGTGTCATTAGCCCAAACATTAGTCCAAGAAGTGAAAAATGTAATAAATGCAGGTTAGCGTATAGCTTACTATTAATAATATCTTAAACCAATCCAACCATACTATTAAATACCCTCGATTAAAAAAATAGCTTACCCAAAATTTAGGTAAGCTATAATTAAAGGTATTGTGACAAGAACTTACATATTAGTAGATGTCTCGTTGGGAAATAGCGTACAAAACGTCAGAATAAAGTTGTCAATTAAATCTTTTGACCAGGTTCTATTATCTTTATTTTTACTTGATCTCCGTAGACTACTCAAGGATTGATTAATATTCCTTAAAGCATGACCATTTTTGTCTAAGAAAATGTGAGTGAGCTTATCAGCCATATCTTTAGTTCCAAACTCCGTATCAACCATTCCACGCTCAGATAACTGTTGAAATAGATATAATAGTGTTACTTTATTAACGTGTGAATCACTTTTTGTATGGTCTAACCATTTAATATTTAGTGGCTGACTATTTTCATTACCAGAAAAAGCCATTGAAAGTTGTTCAATGGTACAATCAATAAAACCTTCACCACTTAGAAATTCGAATAAATGTGAATTGAGTTTGTCTGCGTCTCCTTTTGCCCACTTAAATACACCTGGATTTATTTTAGTAACAGGAATTTTTGGGGGGATAATTTCCATTGCTTTTTTACTAGGGCCAACAAACTGGCTTTCATTATTAATATAAGAGGCATATTTCTCTTTTAATAATGACTCCAGAGCAACTGGAAATTTATTCAATTCAGGATATTTAATAAAAGTATCAGACAATATCTTTAAACTGTTTCGTAGATAATTTAACCTAGCAAAAATCACATTTAAATATTCTTCAATGCGGCCCTTGTCTTGTATTCCAAGTATTTCAAAATCAATAGCGCTTATGCATTTAGAGTACTCCTCTTTTGAGCGTTGATATAAAAAATTACTAAATTTATATACTTCGATTTCTTCCTCCCCAGAAATGTTATTAAATGTAACTAGAGCTTTTTCTTCAGTTGAATCATTATAGCTAAGTTTATGTCCAAAATATTCTAAATCCTCTTGAGAGGGTACAAATTCCTTTTTTAAATTACTAATTCCATGCTTATTCGAAAGAATAAAATCGAAAAATGCAAACGGGTCTTTTTGATTAGCTGTTGGAATATTCATTTTATGATGATAAATACAAATATCAGAAGATATCGGAAAAAATCAGACAAGTACATTCATGTCTTTGAGGATTATGCAAATTTTGTGCAAATAAAAAAGCAGCTATCAACTTTCGTTCATAACTGCTTGATTTTCAAGTGGGCCCACCAGGGCATGATCCTGGGACCCCCTGATTATGAGTCAGGTGCTCTAACCAACTGAGCTATAGGCCCGAAGAACATTGCTGTTCTTTAAGGGCAGCAAAAATAATGATTTGAGGTTAATTTTGAGTAGGATTATTTTTCTTTTTGTTTAATCAGCTAAATATGGTGTTATAATCGCCCAAAAACCCATTCTCCTTCTAAAGATTTAAAAATTAACCAGCTACCATCTAATGCCATAATTGCCACATCCTCCAAATCGGGTAAAAAGCTTTCAGTTTTCATGTTAACTAAATCGGATAGGTTAATTTTCATGACAGGGCTCATTCGAATATAAAAAAGATAAACAGCTTGATTACTTAGCTTTAATTCAGTAATGATTTCTTGAAAAATCTCGAAATTTCTAAATGAACTAGCGCCGAAATTTTCTAAAGCTGGTAAATACCTTAAAGGGAGTATGCTGGGATACTTTGAATACAGCATGTCATGAATCCAATAGCTATTTCCCTGTTGAATAACAGATTCATGAAAAGAAAAGTTAGCCCAAGGATCCTGCTTAAGTTTTTCCATCCAAAACTCATATTGCTGTTGCTTAACAACTTCCAAATACTCCAATGACCATTCAAATCCAGATTCCTTAATTGAAATAGCTATATCAAACCACCAAGTTACTAAGAATGAACTTTGGTGATCAACAGCTAATTTATTAATAAGTCGTTCCTTTTTCAATAAACTACTATCACGCTCTTGTTCATTCATTAAACTAAAATTTACTTGAATGTAACTAATTAATTGCTTAAGAAGCCGTTTTACAACAACCTGTATTATCTTCTTTTCCAACACCCGCTTTATTCAACATACAGTCGAGTGGACAAAATTTAGTAAATGAAGACTGCAATAGATTTAGTCCTACAAAAGCGGCTAATAATATCCAATTTATATTTACAAAATAAGCAAGAGATATACTTATTAAAACAAAAGATCCAGCTACTGCTCTTACAATTCTTTCTTTCATATTATTTTATTTAGTTGATTTATCTACTGGTACAATAAATGCCCGAATGGGGAATTGATTGTCGTTTGACTGAGCATTATATAATTCGATTAAATCAAATACTTTATCTGCTGCTGAAGTGGTACAAAAGCTAAAAATAAAAACAGAATCATATTTATTACCATCATCAGAACCGAACCAATCGTCTAACAAATAATCATCTGGACTATTCTTTACGCCGATGGTATCGGTAACGCTAAAAACGGAGACCGCTGCGTCTTTCAAAATTTTTTCAACAGACTTACTGTATTCTTTTACTGCAGTTATAATAAGTAATTTCATAAGTTTTATTTTACTTTATTGCGCATCATTTTATAATAAAGCAATGGCACGACTAATAAGGTTAAGAAAGTAGATGTGATAGTTCCTCCCATTAATGAAATAGCTAAGCCTTGGAAAATTGGATCAAATAGAATGATAACTGCTCCTAACACTACAGCACCAGCTGTTAATAATATTGGTGTTGTTCTAACTGCACCTGCTTCAATTATTGCTTGCTTTAATGGAATTCCTTCTCCTAGTCTAATATTGATAAAGTCAATTAATAATATTGAGTTTCGGACCATTACACCTGCCAATGCTATAAAACCAATCATAGATGTTGCAGTAAAATAGGCATCCATTAACCAGTGTCCTAAAATGATTCCTACTAAACTTAATGGTATTGCTGCTAACATAACCAATGGAACAGTAAAGTTCTGGAACCAACCTACAATCAACATATAAATAATCAAGATAACAGCGGCGAATGCGATACCTAAATCACGGAAAACTTCGTAGGTGATTTGCCATTCACCATCCCATTTTAATGAATAGTTATCTTGAGTTTCTGGCTGTTGTGTGTACTCTTCTTTTAAAGTATATCCTGCGGGAATTTTTAACTGTGGAATACTATCAGACATTCTTGAAATGGCATAGAAAGGGCTTTCTAAATCACCAGCCATATCAGCCATTACATACACTACTTCTTTTTGATTTTTTCTGAAAATACTTTTCTCTTTAAGTTGTCTATTTACATTTACAATATCTCTTAATGGTACAACATTCCCTTGCATTCCAGTAACAGTTAATGCCAATACTTCATTTACACCAGATTTATCTTCTTCTTTAAGCTGCAATTTGATGGGGACTTGATTATAGCTATTAGGTGAACTAATGACACCTACTGGCATTCCTGAAATTCCTCCAGAAACAATTGCATTTACTTGAGCTGTAGCAACACCATACCGCATCGCCTTCTCTTTATCTACAGTAAACTTATATTCATATTGGTCATCTTCTACCATCCAATCTGCATCAACTACATCAGTAGTATTCCTAAATAGTTGTTCAATTTGAGCCGCTATTTTAATTTGTTCTTGATAATCAGGACCATAGATTTCTGCAACCAGGGTTGAAAGAACTGGAGGTCCTGGAGGCACTTCTACTAATTTTACATTAGCACGGTATTTAGCAGCTATTTTCTGAATAGGTGCTCGCATTTGCTTAGCAATATCATGGCTTTGAATAGATCTTTCTGTTTTATCAACTAAGTTTACTTGTATATCTGCTACATTATCGCCTCTTCTTAAATCGTAATGTCTTACCAATCCATTGAAACTAATGGGTCCAGCAGTTCCAATGTACCCTTGGTAATTTTTTACCATTGGCTGCTTAGCAATGTATGCAGCAATTTCTCCAGCAACTGAATTTGTTTTTTCTAAAGTTGTTCCTTCGGGCATATCTATTACTACCTGAAATTCATTCTTATTATCAAAAGGCAACATTTTAACAGCAACAGATTTGGTATAAAACAATACCATACTTGCTAATAGAATCACAACAGTTCCTGAAATAAATGCCCAACGTTTCCATCTAACTTCTAACATAGGTTGTATAAAGGAATTATAAATTTTATAAATTCCAGATGCTTCTAAGCTAGTATGAGCATGATGATTGTTAGTGCCGTCTTTCTTTTCTTTCTCTCTTAAAAATATATAGCCTAAATAGGGAGTTAAAGTAAGGGCAACTATTAATGACAACAACATAGCAATTGAAGCGCCAATTGGCATAGGGCTCATATAAGGACCCATTAATCCAGACACAAATGCCATTGGAAGCACGGCAGCTACTACCGTAAATGTGGCTAAAATGGTGGGATTACCCACTTCATTGATTGCATAAATAGCCGCTTGCAATGGTGGTAATTTTCGCATTTTAAAATGCCTATGCATGTTCTCTGCAATAATGATGGAGTCGTCTACAACTATTCCTGTAATAAATACTAGTGCAAATAGTGTAATTCTATTTAGGGTGTAGTCCATTGCATAATAACTAAATAGTGTTAATGCAAAAGTTACTGGCACGGAAAGAAAAACTACTAATCCACCTCTCCATCCCATTGCGAGCATTACAAATAAAGTAACCACCACGATTGAAATAAATAAGTGAAACAATAATTCTGATACTTTATGTGAAGCAGATTCGCCATAATTTCTGGTAGCAGTTACTTGTAAGTCTGATGGTATTAAGTCTTTTTTAAGATGTTCAATTTTTGATAATACATTCTCAGACAATTTCATTGCATCTGCGCCTCTTTTCTTAGCAATTGCCAAGGTTACTGCAGGATAAGCAGACTTGTACTTTTTTATTCCGAGGGTATCAGCATTGCCGTATCCATAAAAAACATACTGATTAGCCGTTATTGGAGACTCTGTTACTGTAGCTACTTGCTTTAAGTAAACGGGTGAGCCACCATTCATACCAATCACCAATGAAGCAACATCGTCAGCCGAACTTAAAAAATTACCAGTCAATACTGAAAAGGCAGAATCATTTTTATAAAAAGAGCCGCTTTCACTTTGTGTATTGGCCCCACCTATTGCTTTAGATATCGTTAAAAAATCAACCCGATTAGCAGCCATCAAAGATTTGCTCAACTCAACTTTAATTTCTTTGGATCTACCGCCAATGATATTAATATCTGCTACGTCATTTGATTTTTTTAATTCGTTAGAAAGTTCTTGTGCTATAAGTTTCAAACGATGGTCATCGTACTGCACTCCCCACAAGGTTAACCCCAATACTGGCACATCATCTATAGCCCTTGTTTTTACTAATGGCATACTAACGCCCTGCGGCATTTTATCCATATTCTTCATGATCTCACTGTACAGCTTTACCAATGATCTTTCTACATCTTCGCCTACTAAAAATTGTACAATCAACATGGATTGTCCACTCATTGAAGTAGAATACACATATTCAACTCCTTTTATATTAGAAATAACTTTTTCTAATGGAGCAGAAACTTTGGTTTCTACTTCTTTAGGACTTGCGCCTGGATATGCAATAAAAATATCCGCCATTGGCACTTGAATTTGAGGCTCTTCTTCTCTTGGCATCAGCATGGTGCTATATCCACCAATCAATAAAAACGCAACCATTAACAAAATAGTGAGTTTAGATTGAAGAAAGGCTTTTGCTATATTACCTGATAATCCTTTTTCCATTGTATAGTATTTATTTGCCTTTGTTTATTTTACTAATTTGATAGGGGCGCCATTGTATAATTTACCATCAGCACTCAAAATAAATTGTTCACCAGCTGAAAGTCCTGAAAGCACTTCAACTTGACCATCTTGTTTTTTACCTAATCTTACCCATCTTAGTAGAGCAGTATTTTCCGCTGTTGCAGTATATAATCCAGTTAGCTGGTCTTTGTATACAATACTATTTTCTGGAACAGTTACTGCATTATTTTCAACAGTATGAATAGATGATTCCTTTATAGGTATTTCTATATTTACATACATACCGGAATACAGTTTTTTCATTTCAGCTGTAGGTAAACTAATTTTAACAACATATTGACCACCGGTAAATTGAGATGAGGTATTAATTTGAACAATTTTACCAGTTAGCTTTTTTTCAGCAGCATTAATATTCATATCGACTACATTACCTACAGCAATAGAAGAAATCATATTCTCAGGTACTAGTGCACTTACTTGAAGATTTCCAGTTTGTTCTAATGTTAAAACAGGCATACCTGGGCTAGCTATACTTCCTGCTTCAGCTAATTTTTGTGAAATGACTCCTGCAAATGGAGCAGTGACTGTAGTGTAAGACAAATTTGCACTTACTTCATTTTTCATTTGCTTCATTACCTCTAAATTGGCTTGTGCCGATTTATATTGAAGCGTAATTTGTTCCAATTCTTTTGCTGTTGCACTCTGCTGTTTATATAATGCAGTATATCGCTCATAATCTTTCTTTGCAGATTGCATTGCAGCATCTGCTTGAGCTATCATAGCTCCAGTTTGAGCTGTTTTAGCTTTAATATCTGCAGCATTAATCGTGAATAATACTTGCCCTGCTTTAACTTGATCACCTGCTTTTACACGCATGCTTGTGATGGTTCCCATTACTCTTGTTGATATATTAGCAGACTGTATGCCTTCCACTTGGCCTGTTACTTCCATTTTCCCATTTGCAGACTTTACTCCAGCACTTGAAACCTTCACTTCAATAGGTTTATCAATTACAGTGGCAGTTTTTTGTTCGGTTTGACTACAAGAACTTACTGTAATGGTTGCAATTAATGCAAGAACAGATAGTGTTTTTAGTTTGAAATTCATTTTAATACTATTTAGAAATTATTGTACTGTAGTTAAAAAATCATAATAATTAATTGCAGAATATTCTGCCAACTTTGCTTCAGCTTGCATTAATTTTTGTTGCGATAATTGAGTTTGTGCCAATAAAATATCATTAGTGCTTACCAACCCTTGTTGATACCTATTTTGTAGAATACGCAAAGCTTCTTCAGCTTGCTCAATAGACTTTTGCAACTGTCGATATTTATATTGAGCATCTTTTAGATTACGCAAAGCACTTTGTAATGCTACTTGCTCTTGGTCTAGTCTTGAATTATACTGCTCTTTTAGTTTACTCTTTTCAATTATTTGAGTAGCTGCTTTGTTTTTAGTTTGATTTCCTTTTAAAATATCCCAAGACAGTTGTACACCAGCAAAATAAGAACCAGCATTAAAACCCAAGGCTCTCTTATCATTCAACTGGTAATTGGCAAAAGCATTCAACCTTGGTAACCAACTCATTTTGGTTCCTTTAATTGCAATATCATAAATACCCAATCCAGTTTCCATTGCTTTAAAATCTGATCTGCCTGTAGGAATAGTATTCACCATTGTAGTAGGCAATGCTAAAACCAATGTGCTTGTTGCATAAACAATGCCTTTAGGCTGATTCATCAATAAACCAAGTTGATCTGAAGCTGATGCTATTTTAGATTGAATATCATTTAGCTGAGTTTCAGCATTTTTAACTTGTACTTCCACATTCAATAAGTCCGATTTTTGCATCAATCCCTGATCAAATCTGTTTTTTGTAAAGCTGTAAATAGACTGAACCGTTGTAAGTGCGGTTTTTGTAACTGCTTCTGCAGCATATAAAAATTGAAGATTCAAATACACTTGTGTAACCTGAAGTTTAACTGCTTCAACGGTTCTTTTTGTTTGCAGTGATAAAACTTCTGTTTGCTTTTCTGCTGCTTTTCGCATGTACAACATATCCATATTAAGAAGGGGTTGTTGAAGACTAAGCTGCGTTAAATAGTTAGGGGTTGCGCCAGGGTTGTTTAGTAAAGCAGGATTAAAATCGGCTGCTGTTACATTGGCTTGCTGCAACTTAAAACCAAAGGCATTCAATGGATTATTGGTATTCATTGCAGTATAGGAAAGATTCAATTGGGGTAACCAAATAGCTTCGGTTTGCTTAAGATTAGCTCCAGCAATCTGCTCATCTATTTTTGCCAACCGTATTTGTTGATTGGCTTTCTGAGCCAATTCAAGGGCTTCACTTAGCTGTATAGGAGTTGGAGATACCTGTGCCTGAGTGGAAAAAAATGATGCACTAATTAGTAAAATAACTGCTATTACCTTCATAATTCTTTTTTAAGAATACAAAAGTAGAACAGCAAAAATGGGCCATGAGTAACATATGTAACATTGATGTCCGCTACAGTTAGCAATAAAGCATTTATATTTATACCCAAGAAGTTAGCATATGAAAAATAGAATGTTCTATACATTAATCTTATTAGTTTGTGTGTGTTTTTCCTTTGCACAAAAAAACCAACTGAACTATAATTTATTAATTGGCACTTATACCAATGCTGGTAATAGTGAAGGAATCTATTATTATCAATTTAATGCAGATGGTTCTTCAAAATCAATAAGCAAACAAAAAGCAGAAGAGCCTTCCTTCTTAATTACATCAACTAATCATCAATTTGTTTATACGGTAAATGAATTAGGAAAAGGAAATGGAGCTGTGTCTGCTTATGCATTTAATAAAACAACAGGAGAATTTAAATTGCTTAATACGGTGTTATCAGGAGGCGACCATCCTTGTCATATTAGTACTGATCGTAGAAATCGCTTTGTTTTTGTTTCTAATTATTCTGGAGGAAATTTAAGTGCTATAGCTATTAATAAAGATGGAAGTTTAAGTAATGAAAAACAAACCATTCAACATGTAGGTAGCAGCACAAATAAATCAAGGCAAGAAAAAGCCCATGTACATTCAGCAGTTTTATCTCCCAATGAAAGGTTTTTAGTGGTTCAAGATTTAGGCACAGATAAAATTACTGTTTATGCGGTTGATTTAAATAATCCAACCAAACCTTTATCAGAAAATCCTATATCGGTGTTTAACTGTAACCCAGGAGATGGACCAAGGCATATTAGTTTTCATCCCACCAAACCCTTTGTATATGCTGTTCAAGAGCTAAGTGGATCGGTAACTGTATTGGCGTTTAAAAAGGGAGAACTCAAAAAATTGCAACAGATAAATATGTTTGATAAAGTAACTGATAAAAAATCAGGGGCTGCTGATATTCATTTGTCGCCCGATGGCAAATTTTTATACGCTTCCAATAGAGTAGATTATAATGATTTAGCCATTTATAAAGTTGCTTCAAATGGTTTACTAGCATGGGTTGGATCGCAGCCAACACTTGGATTAGCACCCCGAAATTTTGCCATAGATCCCACAGGAAATTTTTTATTGGCAGCCAATCAAAACAGCAACGAAATCGTTGTGTTTAAAAGAAATAAGATTACAGGATTACTCAATGATACTGGCAATAGAATATCAGTTGGAAGACCGGTTTGTATTCAATTTGTGCGCTAGGGGTTCGTTTGATTATTCAGACCTTGATTGTTTGGCTTTGAATTGTTTGGCCTAGGTCTATTAAGGCGGGGATTATTTCTATTTCCCCCATTTTGATTAGGTCTTCTGTTGCCCATTGGTTTCTGATTTCGTGGTGCATATTCAGGTGCTGGTCCAAATTGTTCTGGAACAGGTAATTTATCTACGGGCTTTCCTAATAAAGTTTCAATCTGCACAAATTTTCTTTGTTCTGCTTCACTAACAAATGTAATGGCTGTGCCAGATGTTGCAGCACGAGCGGTCCTCCCTATACGGTGGATATAATCCTCCCCATCATTGGGCACATCATAGTTAATGACCAATTCAATTTCTTCAATATCAATTCCCCTACTTAGAATATCTGTTGCAACTAAAATTTTCAATTTTCTATTTCTAAAATCTTGCATGACCTGCTCACGCTTGTCTTGCAATAAATCAGAATGAATTTCTTCTACAGAAAATTTAGCCCGCTTTAATTCTGATGCTAGTTGTTTAACATTCTGTTTCTTAGAACAGAAAATAATGACCCTTGTATAGTCGCTATTATTCAACACATATTTAATCAAAGGAATTTTTTGTGGTTCATATACCACAAATGCTTGTTGGACTATTTGCTCTGGTGGTTTTGAAACAGCAATATTAATTTCAGCTGGATTCTGCAAAAGCTTTCTTGCTAAATCACGCATTTTAGATGGCATGGTAGCAGAAAACAATAAGTTCTGTCTTTGCTTAGGTAGAAAAGAAATAATCTTCATGATATCGTCATTAAAGCCCATATCTAACATTCTATCGGCTTCGTCTAATACCAAATATTTTACTTCTTGCATTTTTACATAACCCATATTTAAATGAGCAATCATTCTTCCTGGTGTGCAAACCACCATATCTACCCCACTACTCAAAGCTTTCTTTTCTGCAGTAAATGAACTTCCATCTCCTCCACCATAAACGGCAATACAACTTATATCAGTGAAATAACTTAACCCCTCCATAGTTTCAGCTATTTGTATAGCCAATTCTCTGGTAGGCACAATTATAAGTGCATTAATATGATGCGAAGAGTGCTGCTGTGTAAGCATCTTATGAACAATCGGCAATAAAAAAGCCGCTGTTTTTCCCGTACCTGTTTGTGCAGATGCAATAATATCTCTTCCTGCTAAAATGGGTTGAATCACTTGTGCCTGAACAGGAGTGGCCGTTTCATAGCCCATGGCATCAATCCCTTCTAATAATCTTTCCTCTAAACCTAATTCTCTAAAATTCAAAATAATATTCGTTAATGTAATGATCAGGAGCTGAGTTTACGAACTTCTTCGTGCAATACATCTTTAGCCAATTCAAAATATTTTTTGAATAACTGAAGCGATGGCTCTATAGTCTCTAACTTCTCCTGTTTTTTGGCATTTACCTCCATGGTATTAGCCAATGTATGCATATCGGGAACACGTACCACCGACAGCGATGATTTTGCATAGTGTGCAGATTTGTAAAAATTATCCCAATCTTCTGCCGCTAAATCATCTTGCATTTTTTGTATGCTTTCTGGCATACTTTCTAAAAACATATTGATAATAGTAGTCTTGTATTCGTTATCGCCTTCTGCCAATTCATTCAACATTTCTAAATCTACGGCAACAGTTGAAACAGCTTCAGGCGTTTTTACACCAAAATTGGCATTACTTGGCTTAGTTGGAGGAGGGGCATTAAAAATTTCATCCAATGTTTTATACAGGGCTTCTAATCCAAAAGGCTTAGCCAAACAAGCATTCATTCCCATTCGAGTAAACTTATCTCCTTCGGCTCTGCTGCTCCAACCTGTCATTGCAATTATGGGGATGGTCTTGTTGATTTCTGCTCGAATAATCTGCGTAGCTTCAAATCCATCCATTTCAGGCATATTGATATCCATCAAGATAAGGTCGTAAGGCTGCTGCTTCAGCATTTCAATTGCCTCTAAGCCATTGCCTGCAATATCAAAAGTTGCTCCTGTTACATTTAATGAATGTGTAATCAGCTTTTGATTTACAAAATCATCTTCTGCTATTAAAATTCGCTTACCCTTTAAGAAATCCGTGTTCATCAAGTGCTTTTTTGCTTACTACGAGGCATAAATATAAAATTTATATATCGTTCTACCTTGAAATTTGTAAAAATGAAGCCCTTATTCTAGTTTATTGACTAATTTTTAACCAATCAGTTGGATTCATTTTGACTATTTTTGCTCCCTTGCAAGGGGAATAATCTTGCAATCAACCAAAATGAAAAAGATATTTTTATTATTTACGGTGCTGGTTGGTCTGGGTGCCGCAGCTCAAACTACCGAAACCAAGAAAAAAGATTGGAGCAAAATTGACTTAAGTGGACGCTCAAAGGATCATTTTATGATTCAGTATGGAGTAGATACTTGGACAGGAAGACCTGATAGTGTTAGAACTGGTAATGGGTTTAGCCGTCATTTCAATTTTTATGTAATGTTTGATAAGCCATTCAAAAATAACAAAAGAATGAGTTTGGCTTATGGAGCAGGTATTGGATCGAGCAATATCTTCTTTGATAATGTTAATGTAGATATTAAATCAAATGCTGGCCGTTTACCTTTTACCATAGCAGATAGCCTAAATCACTTTGATAAATTTAAAGTGACCAATATTTTCTTAGAAATTCCTGTTGAATTAAGGTACTATACTAATCCTGAGAATCCTGCTAAATCATGGAAGTTTGCCATAGGTGCTAAAATTGGTACGCTATTAAGAACACATACAAAGGGAAAAAATTTGGTAGATAAAAATGGCCAAACTGTTTATGGTAACAGTTTTGTACAAAAGGAAGTAACAAAGAAATATTTTAATGGAACGCCCATTGCATTAACCGGAAGAATTGGTTACGGCATCATAGGTTTACAAGGAAGCTACCAAATCACTTCTGTTTTAAAAGAGGGCGTTGGCCCTTCTATGAACAGATTTACGATTGGTATTTCCATTAGTGGACTATAAACAGATCATTTGATAGAGAAAAAACAACTCATCTCCATTGAGGAGAAAGCAGTACTGGTTGGCGTAATCCTAAAGGACCAGACCAATGAGCAGGCAGAAGAATACCTAGATGAATTGGCTTTTTTAGCAGAAACAGCAGGTGCAACTACCGTAAAGCGATTTACACAAAAGTTAGCGCACCCTGATAGTAGAACCTTTGTAGGTAAAGGAAAACTAGAAGAAATTAAACAGTATGTAAATGGCAAGAATATTACGCTTGTCATTTTTGATGATGAATTAACAGGCTCTCAGATATCCAATATTGAAAAAGAGCTGAATGTAAAAACTATTGACCGAAGCGATTTAATCTTAGACATATTTGCACGAAGAGCTAGAACAGCACAAGCTAAAGTACAAGTGGAGTTGGCGCAATATCAATATTTGTTGCCTCGCTTAAAAGGCATGTGGAAGCACTTAGAAAGACAAGGTGGAGGAATTGGTACAAGAGGACCTGGAGAAACAGAAATTGAAACGGATAGACGTATTGTAAAAGATAAGATTTCTTTGTTGCGTAAACGATTAAGCGAAATAGATAAACAGTCTTTTACTCAACGTAAAGAACGTGGCGAATTTATTCGAGTTGCTTTTGTAGGCTATACTAATGTGGGCAAGAGTACTTTAATGACTATATTAAGTAAGAGTGAAGTGTTTGCAGAAAATAAGTTGTTTGCCACATTGGACACTACAACACGTAAAGTGGTTTTTGAAAACACTCCTTTCTTATTAAGCGATACCGTAGGATTTATTAGGAAATTACCGCACCATCTAGTTGAAAGCTTTAAAAGCACATTAGATGAAGTAAGAGAGGCAGATATATTATTACATGTGGTAGACGTTTCTCATCCACAATACGAAGAACAAATTGGCGTGGTGAATAAAACCTTACAAGAGTTAAAAGCTTTTGAAAAACCCATGCTGACTATTTTTAATAAAATGGATTTGTATGTACAGAAGAACTTTGACGAATGGTTAGAGGATTCTGTTAAAGAAGAAATATTGAGAGATCTAAAAGACAAATGGGATTTAGCTACAAACGGCAACTGCGTATTTGTTTCAGCTACTGAGAAACAAAATTTAGATGCCCTGAGAGATATTATATTGGAGAAGGTTAGAGAAATGTATGCGATTCGTTATCCCTACAAAACAATGCTTTATTAATTGGAAGAAGCAGCATTCAGTTGGATTAAAGTTGCCGATTACGCCAGCGAACTACAATGGCAAGAAAACCAAATGTGCGTGGTAGAAGCAGATGGTAAAAAAATCACTTTGGCTTTAAAAGAGCAGCAAATTTTTGCTTTCGCTCACAAGTGTCCGCACGCCAGTGGAGTTATGGCTAATGGGTTTATTGATGGTTTAGGGAATGTGGTTTGCCCATTACACCGTTATCGTTTTTCTATTCAAAACGGTCGCAATACCAGCGGGGAAGGGTATTTTTTAAAAACCTACCCAGTGAAAGAAAATGAAAACGGGGTTTTTGTAGGGTTTAAAAAAAGCTTTTTTGGTAATTTTTAGGGTATTTTTTTTGAAAGTATAGAGAAACCCCTATTTTTGCAACCCCGAAAGGGGAAATTCCTCCTTAGCTCAGTTGGTTAGAGCATCTGACTGTTAATCAGAGGGTCTCAGGTTCAAGTCCTGAAGGGGGAGCCAAACTAGACAGCCTTGCATTTTTCGCAAGGCTTTTTTGTTTCAAATCCTTACTGCCATTGACTATTAGGTCAACAACTTCATTGATTCGGGTGGTTCGATACGAATTATTAGTAAAATAGATTTTGTCGGGGTATATCGAACCAATTATCTTTTTTTTCGTCTCAACACTTGAACTCTGGTAGTAACCACCAATATTTGCCAGTAAACTCGTAGAGTAATTTATGTAGATCTGGAATTCAGACTTCATACTTTTTAATGTCTTTAATCTTGAAAGGCTCGTTGATTTTTGTGCTTCTAATCTCTCTTTTAATCGAATAAAGGTTTCATCATCAAAAACTCCACTCAAATTTTTATTAATTGCAGAATCAATTATAGAGTCTATTTTTTCAATCTCTTTTTGCAAAGCCTTTTTCTCATCTTCGTTTTTTGATGAATTTCTATCAAAAACATCCTGAAGTATTAGATGATACAACTCTAATACCTCAGGATCAGGTTGAATGCTCTTCATCTGTTCCAAAAATGCATCGTTGGCTATCTCTGCCTTAATTTGGTTTTTACAACCATATTTTCTTTGACAATGGTAGTAATGATAAATACCGCCATTACCTCTCGACGCACTCCCAGTCATCCGCCCTTCACATAATGGACAATATAAATGA
>Ga0207952_1000553_pt1 | contig 27551 bp, 25 predicted proteins | sample SubbioR12Aug_8Ca_FD_184831 | JGI IMG/M metagenome (GOLD analysis project Ga0207952, IMG submission 184831) | Serpentinite rock and fluid subsurface biosphere microbial communities from McLaughlin Reserve, California, USA - CR12Aug_8Ca (SPAdes) | ecosystem: Environmental > Terrestrial > Deep... | reverse complement strand
CCGCTTTGATATAGAATTTGGTGAGCGCATCAACGCTCACCAATAGTTCCGGGAGAACTTACACAGTTATTTTTACAGGCTCGACCTTTACCTTATTCTACTTAAATTATCTTATCCACAAGCATTTGCGTGATCTCGGCATCACTATAACCCAGCCCGCTCAATACCTCCTGATTATGTTGCCCCAAACGCGGACCCAGCCATTGTGTCTGACCGGGAGTCTCTGACATCTTGGGTGTAATGGCAGGCAACTTGACTGGCGTGCCATCGTCAAATGCATGTTGTTCAAACATCTGCCGCGCCAGGAATTGCGGGTCACTCATCATATCCCGTACAGAATAGATTTTACCCACTGGCACATCGGCAGCCTTGAGTATTTCCAAGGCTGTTTCTATATCACGGCCCGAGCACCAAGTCTGGATCGCCACGTCGATTTCTGCTGTACGCGGGACACGGCCATCATTGCGCACCAGGCCTGGGTCTTGTGCCAGGTCTTCACGGTCTATGGCTTTCATGAGTCTGTGGAAAATCGCGTCGCCATTACCTGCAATGACGATATTTTCACCTTCCGCCGTGGTGTAAGTATTCGATGGGACTATCCCAGGCAAAGCACCACCAGTACGCTCACGCACGACACCGGCATGGTCAAATTCCGGCACCAGAGATTCCATCAAATTAAAGACTGACTCATACAAAGCCACATCCACCATTTGCCCCTGACCAGCAACACAAGCCTCACCCTGCTTGCCATTCCAGCGCCCGCCAGTGACATCACGATGACGCAGGGCCATCATGGCACCTATGACACCATGCAAGGCAGCGACAGAGTCCCCTATCGATATGCCTACGCGTACCGGCGGGCGGTCGGCATGACCAGAGACATAACGCAAACCACCCATGGATTCGCCTATGGCACCAAAGCCGGGCAAGTCCTTCAATGGCCCGGTCTGACCATAACCAGACAGGCGCACCATGATGGTGGCAGGGTTAGTCGCTTTTAAATCTTCATAGCCCAGCTCCCATTTTTCCAGCACACCGGGGCGATAATTTTCGATGATGATGTCAGCATCCAGCGCCAGGCGTTTGGCAATTTCACGTGCCTTTTCCTGCTTCATATTCAGGGTGATGCTTTTCTTATTGCGTGCCTGCACACTCCACCACAGCGAAGTGCCATCTTTCAGCACACGCCACTGCCGCAAAGGGTCGCCGCCATCGGGCGATTCTACCTTGATCACTTCTGCACCAAATTCAGCCAGCATGCGCGAGCAAAATGGCCCAGCGATTAGTGTGCCCAACTCCAGAACCTTGATGCCCGCCAAAGGGCCGTTTGCTTTAGCTTGTGACTGCATAAGAGGAAATGCGCTCAGAAAAATTTACGGGACGGACCTATACAAAAGTCAGCTTCTTGATTTCCCATGCGATATTGGCGCGCGCCTGTGCATCAAACTGCGCCGCCATGATGGGATGAAAATATAATTGTTCGCGGTCGGCAAAGCGCTTCAGCACTTTCAAGCGCCCTGCCCTGTAGGCCGGCGCTTCCAGCCAGCGAAATTCATTGCGGATCGCCCGGCTATATTGCTGATAAACATCCTTGGGTGCACCGAGGATGGTCAGGGCAATATCGAGGAACAAGGGGATATCAGCCGCACGGTTTTTAAAATCAGCTACTTCATGTCTGGCCGTGGCAAGTATGCATTGCTGCACATGCATGATGACGGTGGGATTGATCTCCATGCGCATCATCAACTCCCCTGCCAGCTCTGCACTTTTCAGTTCGTTATTATTGGCATGAGTGTCATACACCATGTCATGAAACCAGATCGCCAGGGAGACGACAGGGAAATTCTGGATATCTGCGCGCCGCTCTTCAGCATGCCTGAGCATGGACTGGATATGCGTGAGATTATGAAAACTGCGTTGAGGTTCTGAGTAATGTTTGTCCAGCAAAGCCCACACTTCTTTGGCATGCCGTGAACTACCAGCCAATCCTTGTATCAGGTCTGACCATTGCAACTGCAATTTGCTTTTTTGTTCGGCGGGGATCAGAAACATGATGGCTTATTATTATCTCAGTTACTGTATTAAGTAGTCCGTCTATCCAGCATGGCGCGGGCAATCGTACCTGCATCCACATATTCAAGCTCACCACCAACCGGCACACCACGGGCCAGGCGGCTGACCCGCAAACCACGGGCCTTCAGCGTTTCGCTGATGTAATGCGCGGTTGCCTCACCTTCATTGGTGAAATTGGTAGCCAGCACCACCTCTTGCACTTTACCGTCAGTGGCTCTGGAGACCAGTTTTTCCAGATGAATATCTTTTGGGCCTATGCCATCGAGTGGCGAGAGCCGCCCCATGAGGACGAAGTACAGGCCTTTGTACGTCATGGTCTGCTCTATCATCATCTGGTCAGAAGGTGTTTCCACCACACACAGCAGACTGGTATCACGCACTGCATCCAGACAGGTTTCGCAAAATTCGCTCTCGCTGAAGGTATTACAGGATGCGCAATGCTGTATGCGTTCAACCGCGTGAGTCAGCGCCATGCCAAGGATGGCGGCGCCTTCCCTGTCATGTTGCAGCAAGTGATAAGCCATGCGCTGAGCAGACTTTGGCCCGACGCCGGGCAAGCGGCGCAACGCCTCAGACAAGGCTTCCAGACTACCGAGTTTTTTCACACTCAGAATGGCATCTTGAAGCCGGGTGGCAAAGGCATGCCAGCTGTCAGTGCAGACATTTTTTCTTGTGAAGTGGCTTCTGCCTTGCGTACTGCATCATTGAATGCGGCAGCAACCAAGTCTTCCAGCATGTCTTTGTCGTCACCCAGCAGAGATGGATCGATGGTAACGCGCTTGACATCGTTCTTGCAGGTCATAACAACCTTGACCAAACCAGCACCAGCCTGGCCTTCAACTTCTACCAGGCCCAATTGATCCTGGGCTTTTTTCATATTGTCCTGCATTGCCTGGGCTTGTTTCATCAGGCCAGCTAATTGATTCTTCATCATAAAATTTCTCCGAAAATAAAAATGGAATATTGATTAAATTTGGTCACGCAGACTTGTACTTATTTTGCATTTCACCGGCATCAGACCGGCCGTATGCTACCCGTGACGATAGTGGCACCAAATTCGCGCATTAAAGTCTGCACGAAACTGTCGCCCTGTATGGATTTTTCTGCCTGCTGCTGGCGCACTTCACGCTCAGCCACAGCCTGTGCGTTGGCAGTATGCTCAACGGCACCTATCTCGGTCTCTACCCGTATGGTCTTTTCAAAACGTTCAGTCAGGGCTGCACTGAGTTTTTCAACACTGCCCGAAGACAAGAGTGTAGATAAAGGCAGGCGCAGGCGGAATACATGGGCATTACCATCCTGCTTGCAACTGACCAGTTCACTTTGCTGTGTCATTTGCTGCGCTACGCCGCGTACTGGCAAGCTGGCTGCCAGCGAAGGCCAATGACCATCCCAGTTCAGTTCGGGCACTGGTGCATTCGCGATCAGGCGATCAGCATTCAGGGTGATTGCTTCCCTGGGCTTGATCACTTCTGCAGCAGCTTGCGATTCCGGGTCAGCGGATGCAACAAATGCAGCAGCATCAGCAAGCACGGCCACTTCAACTGACGCGGCGTGCTCCTGCGGCACAGTAGAAACAGGAGCCATCACTCGTGGCGGCATCGCCGGTTTTGCAGGCTCTGCATCGAAGAACATTTCTTCATCCCAGGGCGGCGGCATATCGTCCATACCCATGGATTGCATATCCTGCTCGGCAATCAAAGGTGCGGGTGCAGACACAGGCTGGGCAGGCTTGACCACCGGCGGTGCTACTTTGACTGACGGTGTTGCAACAGCAGTAACGGGCCTGACCGGAGCTACAGGTGAGACTGGAGCAACTGGGGACACAGGTGCAATTGCAGCTTTGGCTACTGGCGCAACTTCGGCAGTAGCCGTTTTTCCAGCTGGCGTGCCATTCTTGGTGTTTGCGCGTGCCGCAGCCAGGGCAGCCAATACCGGGCTGACACGTGTGCCAGCCGCAGGTGCGCTGGCGGGTGTGTCGGTATTATCCAGTACAGCCGGTTTCGGCACTTCTGCTGGAGCGCGTGCAGGCATCGCTGCCTGCACTGTATTTACTACAGGTGCAGCACTAGCAGCATTGCTGGAAGCTGCGGGACTAGGGACAGGGCCTGAACGCGCAGGACTTTGTACAGACGGCGCATTGTTCACAGTGTTAACTGGCAATGCAGGTCGTCCACCAGCCGGTGGTGTACTGGCAGGCGGCTGCGCCCATTGTTCACCACTGACAGGCTTGAAGGCCAACATACGCAACAGCGTCATGCTGAAGCCTGCATATTCATCAGGTGCCAGTGCGAGTTCGTTACGGCCATGCACGGCAATTTGATAAAACAGTTGCACTTCTTCTTTGGCAAAGCTTTGCGCCAGGCGCAACACCTGTTCACGCTCAGGAATATCTTCTGCCACGGCAGCTGGCACCATTTGCGCCACGGCGATCTGGTGCAGCAAACTGCCTAAGTCCTGCAGCGCAGCCTTGTAAGACAGACTGCGTGCTGCCATTTCATCGGCAACATCCAGTAAGGCTTTGCCATCCTGGGCCAGCAAAGCATCCAGCAGGCGTATCAGGTAAGACTGGTCCAGCGCACCCAGCATGCCTTGAACAGCATCAAGGCTGACTTTGCCAGCGGCATAAGCGATCGCCTGATCAGTCAGCGACAAGGCATCGCGCATGGAGCCATGGGCACCCTGTGCCAGCAAACGCAAGGCAGGCAATTCAAATTCGATTTGCTCTTGCCCCAGGATGTTTTCCAGATGACCAACAATATGACCAGGCGGCATTTGCTTGAGATTGAATTGTAGGCAGCGAGACAAGACCGTAACGGGGATTTTTTGCGGGTCTGTCGTTGCCAGAATGAATTTGACGTGTTCAGGCGGTTCTTCCAGCGTTTTCAACATGGCGTTGAAAGCGTGGTTGGTCAGCATGTGCACCTCGTCTATCATATAGACTTTAAAGCGTGCATTGGACGGGGCATAAATCGCCTGTTCGAGCAGCGAAGCCATTTCATCGACACCGCGATTAGAAGCGGCATCCATTTCTATATAGTCAACAAAGCGCCCGGCATCAATCGCCGTACAAGCTTCGCAAACACCGCAAGGATGGGCAGTAATGCCGGTCTCACAGTTAAAGGATTTGGCAAGGATACGTGACAGCGTCGTCTTGCCGACACCACGGGTACCGGTAAACAAATAGGCGTGATGCAGCCGCTGCTGCTCTAGCGCATGCGATAAGGCACGGACCACGTGCTCTTGCCCCACCAGAGTTTCAAAACTCTTGGGGCGATATTTTCGGGCGAGGACTTGATAGGACATCCCGCGATTTTACCTTATTCGGGCGCTCTGATCAGTGATTTGCAGATATCCCAACACCAAGTTTTTCATCTGAGCAAGAAATTCAGGCTCTTGCAGGCTTTGCGGGGACAACATCAGGGTCTGGTACAAGACGCCGTAGACAGCCGCATGGACGATCGCCGGGCTGGTATTTGGGTAAGCTGCACGGTCTGAGCTTGCCGCAAAAGCAGATTCCCAGATATCAACAACCTGCCCATACAGGACGCTATAGGCTTCCATATTGGAAATCTGCCGCTCAAGGAAAATCAGGGCAGACCACTCCTCGGTCTTGTCGGCATGCAAAAGAATGATGCGCTCCAGCAGATCTGTCACGATGTCCTGCAAAGGCTGACCATGTTGCAACTCTACCCAGATGCGCATCTGCGCACCTATATTCTTCATGCGCTCATGGATGCAATGCGCTGCTATCGATTTCTTGCCGGGGAAGTATTCATACAAGGTGCCCAGTCCCACCCCGGCGACCAAAGCAATATCGCGCATGGTCAGATCGGCATAATTTTTTTCGACCAAAAGCCGAACAAAGGCATCCAGGATTGCCAATTGTGTCATTTTAGAGCGTTGCTGCACTGGCTTGCGGCGTAATTTCAAAGGGCTGGCAGTCTCGCTCATGGTGTTTCTTGTTTTATAAGTTCAGGTACTAGGGGGAATGCCAAAAGGCGAACATCTTGATTACTTCATCAGACTACACTATTCATCTGGCTTACTTATTTACTCCACATAAATACCCCCATATCAATGAGGCCCATATGCAATGGCAAACCCATGAAATAAGCAATCAGGTCGCAGACCTGCAAGATTACAATAATTTCACTAGTGATACCGTTCTAATGACAAGTCTGGCGCAGTATCAGGCCGACTGGTATCAAAACGCACTGACAGTATCCGGACAGGAGTTGGGTAGCAGTACGGTGCTGGAAGCTGCTGCACTGGCCAACACGCATTTGCCAGAGCTGCATACCCATGACAGACAGGGCAAACGCATAGACAGGGTGGAATTCCATCCGAGCTGGCATCAACTGCTGGCAATACTGCGCAAGCAAGGCCTGCATGCCAGCCCCTGGAGCCAGCCACGCATAGGTGCACACGTTGCCCGTGCTGCTGGCTATTTTATGCAATCACAAGTGGAGTCTGGCTCCCTGTGCCCCAGCACCATGACTTTTGCCTCCATTCCTGTGCTGCAAAACGAAGTTGCCCTGTTCGCTGAACTCAAAGACAAGTTGTATTCACTGGAACATGACCCGCGTGACTTGCCGATAGCCCAGAAAAAATCCATCCTGATCGGCATGGGCATGACAGAAAAACAGGGCGGTTCGGATGTCCGCACCAATACCACCACTGCCGTGGCGCTGGGTGCTGAGGGACGGGGCCAAGCATATGCACTGACCGGCCACAAGTGGTTTTTCTCTGCGCCCATGTGCGATGCCCATCTGGTATTGGCCAAAACCGAAACTGGCTTGTCCTGCTTTTTCGTGCCACGCTGGCGTCCTGATGGCAGCAAGAATGCGATCCTGGTACAAAGACTGAAAGACAAACTAGGCAACAAATCCAACTCCAGCAGTGAAGTGGAATTTCAGGATGCCTATGGCGTCATGATAGGCAATGAAGGCCGTGGCATACCAACCATCATAGAAATGGCCAACCTCACCCGGCTTGATTGCGTCATTGGCAGCGCAGGCCTGATGAGGCAGGCGCTGGTACAGGCCATCCATCATGCACGCCACCGCACAGCCTTTGGCAAGAAGCTGGCAGATCAACCCTTGATGCGCAATGTGCTGGCTGACCTGGCACTGGAAAGTGAAGCAGCAACCCGCCTCATGCTGCATCTCGCAGGCGCGCTGGATGCTCCAGATGACGCCTTGCAACGCGCCTGGAGACGCATCATGACGCCTGCCGCGAAATTCTGGATATGCAAGCGTGCGCTTGAATTTACCGGTGAATGCATGGAGGTCTGGGGTGGCAATGGCTATGTTGAGACGGGCCCCATGGCGAGGTTATATCGCGAAGCACCCGTCAACTCCATCTGGGAGGGCTCAGGCAATGTCATGTGCCTGGACGTCTTGCGCGCCATGGAAAGAGACTCAGAAGGCTTGCAATTGCTGTTGCAATTATGGAGCAATTCAGCATCTGACCAAGTCAGGAAAATGGTGCAGGAATTACAGCCAGACCTGGCATCAACAGAATTCAGGGAAATGAATGCCCGCCGCATTACCCAGAAATTGGTACTGACGGCACAGGCTTTTCTGATGGCTGAATATGCCGAAGGAGATATCGCTCTCGCCTTTATACAAAGCCGCACAGATGCTGAATGTGGTCGTGTATATGGAAGCTTGCATGGACAGGCAACGAACACTTTGCTGGAGCGTATTATCACCCGCTCATTCATTTACTAAAAACATCAATTCACCTGCAGGCCGCCAGACATTACTTAGTTTGTGCGGTCTGCTTCGGCTCCCTTGTTTTTTCCCTCTCCAGGAAAAGACGATCCCGGCTACGCAACTCTTCCCTGAGCGCGGCCACTTCCCTGCTCAAGTGGCGTATATCAGCATGCAATTGCTTTTCCAGATTCGCTTCTTCTTCCTCCACAAACAAGGCGGCAATATTTGCCGTTACGATGGAAAACATGGCATAGCCAAGCAAAACGATGAAGACGGCAAATATCTTGGAAGCGGGTGTAGATGGAACGATGTCCCCATAACCCACTGTGGCTATCGTCGTAAAAGCCAGCCAGACACCATTTGCATAGCTATGTACATTGGGCTCCAGCCAGTAAAATCCGGCCCCTGCGGAACAAAGCATCAACAATGCCAAGCCTATCATCTGCACCAGATGGCTGGGTTTCATGTGCTGCAAAACCAGGGTGGCAAGACGCAACAGAATGACGGCTACCAGGGCCAGACGCAACAACCATTCCAGCGTACCCCAAGCCTCGCCAGAAAAAAAGATACTCAGCAGGCAACCGACGATAATCATGCCGTCCAGTATTAGCTTGCCGCTGCGCCGTTTTTGACTTCTATTCTTTCGCCATTGCAGGCCGGTATCAACCAGCATTAACAATGCAGCCGCCGCATACAGGGTGTGCCCAGCCAGCTCAGTCATGTCAGTGGTACCGCCCAGCACCAGATAAAATGCCGGGATGGTCAACAGCAAACCCGCCAATAACAAGGGACGGGTAAACCAAGTCCAGAAGCGTTGGGTCACTGGAAATTTCATTAAATTTTCACCAAAAGTCACATCAAGACGAACACACGACAGCGCCTGAGTAACCTCAACTCTGCTTTATCGCTTTTTGGCAATCATCAATGGAATAAATTGAGCGCATCTTGAGATGGCGCAAGTTTTGTCGAAAATCGAAGAATACTCGGGAAAAAATGGGGTAAAAAAAAATCAGGCAGGCAAATTAAGCCATGCCATAAAATAAAGGCCGCTTGCCTTAATGGCAAAGCGGCCTTTATTTTATGCAAGCAGCTGAGAATTCTGCGATTTTAGAAAGCGGCGATACCAGTCTGCGCACGACCCAATATTAAGGCATGAATATCATGTGTGCCTTCATAGGTGTTGACGACTTCCAGGTTCACCAGATGACGGGCAATACCAAACTCATCGGAAATACCATTACCACCCAGCATATCGCGCGCAGTGCGGGCGATATCCAGGGACTTGCCGCAAGAATTACGCTTCATGATGGACGTAATTTCAACGGCTGCCGTACCTTCATCCTTCATACGACCCAGACGCAAACAGCCTTGCAGAGCCAGCGTGATTTCTGTCTGCATGTCTGCCAGTTTCTTCTGTACCAGCTGATTTGCTGCCAGTGGGCGGCCAAATTGCAGGCGGTCCATGGTGTATTGGCGTGCTGTATGCCAGCAGAATTCTGCCGCACCCAAAGCACCCCAGGCGATACCATAACGGGCTGAATTCAGGCAAGTGAACGGGCCTTTGAGGCCTTCTACATTCGGCATCAGGTTTTCTTCTGGCACAAATACTTCATCCATGACGATTTCGCCAGTAATGGAAGCACGTAAGCCGACCTTGCCATGGATGGCTGGTGCTGTCAGGCCTTTCCAGCCTTTTTCCAGGATAAAGCCACGGATACGGCCATCATCCGTTTTTGCCCAAACCACAAAGACATCAGCGATAGGGCTATTGGTGATCCACATCTTCGCACCACTGAGGGAATAACCACCCGGCACAGTCTTGGCACGGGTCACCATGCTGCCGGGGTCAGAACCGTGGTTAGGTTCAGTCAGGCCAAAGCAGCCTATCCATTCACCCGTCGCCAGCTTGGGCAGGTATTTTTGTTTTTGTGCTTCGCTACCAAATTCATTGATAGGCACCATGACCAGCGAGCTTTGTACGCTCATCATGGAACGGTAACCAGAATCAACACGCTCCACTTCACGCGCCACCAGGCCATAGCAAACATAGTTCAAACCAGCACCGCCGTATTGCGTAGGGATCATGGAACCCAGCAAACCAAGCTCACCCATCTCACGGAAAATGGCTGGATCTGTTTTTTCATGACGGAAAGCTTCCAGTACCCGCGGCGTCAGTTTTTCTTCGCAATAAACACGTGCGGCATCCTGCACCATGCGTTCTTCATCGCTGAGTTGCGAGGACAACAACAAGGGATCTTCCCAACTAAATACAGCCTTGGCCATCTGTTTCTCCTGATTTGAATATGTACCGTTATATATTTATTTACATGTCACTTTTCTACATTAAGAAGTGACATGTCTGCTTTCATGCAGCCTTATCCTGTTACAGTCCACTATTGTGGCAAATGCAGCAAGGACAAACCCAGTTGCGCCCTGCGTACCAGCCAGGGGCTGGGGCGATAGCGCGGGTCGCCAGTGCTGGCATACAAGTTCCGCAAAACCAATAGTATACGCGAAGTGCCAAGTTTGTCGCCCCAAGCCAACGGGCCTGCCGGATAAGCGAGGCCTAATACCACTGCCTTGTCCAGGTCTTGCGGGCTGCAAATACCCTGCTGAGCTATGTCGCTGGCGATATTGATGATGGTCGCCAGAATACGCTGAACCACGAAACCGGCACTATCCTGTATCAGGCTGACGCCCTGCCAGCTTTTTTGCAGCAGGGACTGGCATTGTGCTGCCAGATTTGCATCTGTAGCGGGATTCATCATCAGGCTCAGATGCCCCTGGCAAGCAGTCAGTGCGTCTATGCCAAGGGTGCGACGGGCATCCAGCCCGGCTCTTGCTACACAGGTGCTGACATCTTCACCGTATGGGCTGACTATACACAGCGCCTCTGCAGATGGCTGCTCACCATTTTCGATAGTAACGCCGCAACGCTCAAACAGCGCAAGCAGCGCTGGCACTGCATCTGCGTTTTCCTGACTGATCCATACTGGCCCTGTCCAGGCAGGCTGTTGCTCAGGAACTGCAGGTACATCCTGATTGCCACTATAAGAATAAAAACCGCGCCCGGTCTTGCGACCCAGCACACCTGCATGTACTCGCTGCGCAGTGATGACACTGGGGCGATAGCGTGGCTCTTCATAATACTGATGATAAATCGCTTCCATGACTGGATGAGATACATCCAGCCCGGTCAGATCCAGCAATTCAAACGGTCCCAGTTTGAAACCCGCCGCCTCACGCATGATCTGGTCGATCTGGCGAAAGCTGGCGACATTCTCTTGCAATATCCGCAGGGCTTCCGTGCCATAACCACGGCCTGCGTGGTTGACGATAAAGCCTGGTGTATCCTTGGCACGCACTGGCAAATGCCCGGTTTGTGTGGAGAACGCCATTAGCTGCTCTGCGACCGCAGCATCGGTCAGCAAACCATCGATGACCTCAACCACCTTCATCAGGGGCACAGGATTGAAGAAATGCAGGCCTGCGACACGCTCAGGTATTTTTGTGCCCGCCGCAATAGCGGTCACTGACAAAGACGAAGTATTGGTCGCCAGTATGCAAGTGTCGCTGACGATGCCATCCAGTTGCTGGAACAAGGCACGCTTGACATCCAGCTTTTCAACAATAGCCTCCACCACCAAATCACACTTTGCCAACTCCTGCATGCTATTGACGACTTGCAGGTTTTCTACAGCATGCTGATATTGTTCTGCGCTGAGTTTTTCCTTGCTCAGCATTTTTTGCCATTGTTCGGCAATCAACTGACTGGCCTTGCTGGCGGCGTCTGCCTGCACATCAAACAAGAGCACAGTAAAACCTGCCTGTGCCGCAATCTGGGCGATGCCGCGCCCCATGGCGCCCGCACCGACAATACCTACAACTGCAATACTGGTCTGCATATCTACTCCGGTACGATGGCAGTGACTTCTATCTCCACCCTGGCTCTGTCTTCTATCAAGCCTGCCACCTGCACTGCAGTCATGGTTGGGTAATGGCGGCCTATAATATCTCGATAGGCTTCGCCCACTTCTTTATAGGCAGCTACATATTCTTTTTTATCGATGACATACCAGGTCATGCGCACGATATGCTCGGGTTTGGCATTTGCCTCTGTCAATACTTCAACGATATTCTGCAAGGCCTGTCTTACCTGGCCCGCGAAATCATTGGTCTGAAAGGCGCATTGCGCATCCCAGCCCACCATGCCACTGACGCATACAGTGCGGCCACTGGCAGAAATGCCATTTGAATAGCCACGTGGTCTGGCCCAGCCTGGAGGTTGCAAAATGTCCATCATCTATCCCTTTCATTGATGACTTTTCACAGCCTTGAGCCTGAAAAGTCCATTATATCTATCTTATCTATCTTATGTTTCGCAATACTTCAGCATGGCAGTACGCAGTTCATCAGGTATCGCCATCGCTTTGCGCATTTTCAAATCCATCATGACCAGCACTAGCCTGGCTTTCAGACGCATATCCTGTTGCTGCCCGCTAAAGCAAATTTCCAGTTCGACTGAACTCTTGCCCAGTTTCGTCACGATCAATTCTGCCAGCAAGCTTTCACCAAGTTCTGCCGGTTTGATGAAATCAGTTTCCAGATGCACAGTGGGCAGACCTATGCCACGTGCAATATGCATTTCATGAAAACTGCATTCCAAACCTTGTGAGCACCAGTCTTCCACCACGCCATTCATCATTTCAAAATAGCGCGGGTAAAACACGATGCCTGCAGGGTCACAATGGCCAAAGCGTATAGCTAATTCAGCGGTAAAAATCATAATTAAAGCTCATGATGCGGCAAACTCTTTGAGCAATTCACGGCCTATGATCAGTTGCTGCACTTCCGTTGCCCCTTCATAAATGCGCAGGGAACGAATTTCACGGTACAGGCGCTCTACCGGTACTTCGCTGACGACACCCAGGCCGCCAAACATCTGCACCGCTGCATCTATCACTTGCTGCGCACCTTCAGTCGCAGTCAGTTTTGCCATGGCGGCTTCTTTGGTGACTTTCCGGCCCTGGTCTCTTTGCCAGGCAGCGCGGTAAATCAACAGGGCTGAGCTGTCTATGGTCGTAGCCATCTGCGCCAGCTTGGCCTGCGTCAGTTGAAAATCTGCCAGGGTCTGGCCAAACATCTTGCGTGTCGTTACTCTGTGCATGGCTTCATCCATGGCGCGACGGGCAAAGCCAAGTGCAGCGCCAGCGACGGATGTACGGAAGATATCCAGCGTCGCCATCGCCACCTTGAAGCCCTGCCCTGCTTCACCAAGCCGCTGCGTTACCGGTATGCGGCAATTGCTGAACTTCAGGCGCGCCAGCGGATGTGGGGCAATTACATCGATACGTTCGGCAATTTCAAAGCCGGGTAGACCAGCATCAACGATAAAGGCCGTGATGCCACGCGCACCCGGTGCTTCACCAGTGCGGGCAAACAAGACATAGAAGTCGGCGATACCGCCATTGGAAATCCAGGTTTTCTCGCCATTCAAGACATAGTGACCGCCATCTGCATCAGCGACAAATTCTGCCGCACATTGCATGGCGGCTACATCCGAACCAGCTTCAGGCTCGGACAGGGCAAAAGCAGCAATCGCCTCGCCTTTGGCAACCTTGCTCAAATAATTTTGCTTTTGTACTTCTGTACCATGCAGGCTGATGGCACCTGAGCCCAGGCCCTGCATGGCAAAGACAAAATCTGCCAGGCCAGAATGACGGGCCAGGGTTTCGCGTATCAGGCAAATGGCGCGGGTATCGATGACATCAGCATTGCCGCCATAAGCACTGCCACCTATGGCATTCCTGAGCCAGCCAGCCGCGCCCAGTTGTTTGACGAGATCACGGCAAGCCTGATCGACATCAGCGGCGTGGTGATCGGGCAGGTTTTCTGCAGACCAGGCATCCAGCGTGCGTTGCAACTCACGGTGTTTATCATCAAAGAAGGGCCAGTCCAGGTAGCTGATGTCAGACATGATATGCGTCATGCTCAATCCCCTTCAAAAACCGGTTTTTGCTTAGCAACGAAGGCATGGTAGGCACGATGAAAATCGTTAGTCATCATGCATATCGCCTGGGCCTGTGCTTCTGCCTCTATGGCTTCATCGACACCCATATTCCATTCCTGTTGCAGCATTTTCTTGGTCATGCCATGGGCAAAGTTCGGGCCTTCAGCTAAGTTTTTTGCATAGACTTGGGCTTCTGCCAGCACTTCTTCCGGTGTTACCAGGCGATTGAAAAAGCCCCAGCGTTCTGCTTCCTCACCTGACATTGAGCGCCCGGTGTACAGCAAATCCGAAGCTCGCCCCTGCCCTATGATGCGTGGCAAAATGGAGCAGGCACCCATGTCGCAACCAGCCAGGCCAACACGGGTGAACAGGAAGGCAGTCTTGCTACGTGCTGTGCCTATGCGAATATCAGAAGCCAGCGCCAGAATGGCACCTGCGCCGGCACAGACGCCATCAATCGCTGCAATAATCGGCTGCGGACAAGCACGCATGGCTTTGACCAGATCACCCGTCATGCGGGTAAAACTCAACAGACCCGGCATATCAAGTTTGGTCAACGGGCCGATGATTTCATGTACATCACCGCCGGAACAAAAATTCTCACCCGCCCCGGTAATGACGATGGCCTTGACATCATCGCCATACGACAAAGTGCGGAACAAATCGCGCAACTCTGCATAAGAATCAAAGGTCAGCGGATTTTTGCGCTCGGGCCGGTTCAGGGTAATAGTGGCAACGCCAGCATCTACGGCATAGGTAAAATGCTGTGCTGCATAGTTTGCCAGTTGCTGGCGATTGCCAGGTAAATCCTGCGGATGTCCGGGTAGGTATTTCATATAGCTTGTTCCTGCTCAGGGTTATTGTCCACGTTGTTGTCCAGACTGTTATCGACGCCAGGTTCGTGCAAATGCGTTTTCACTTGAGACAACAATTCAAATAATTTGCTTTTCTGTTCTGCCTGCAAGCCAGAAAACATATCGGCTATCCATGCCTCATGGACAGCCGCCATACGTTTGAAGGCACGACGGCCAGCGGGCGTCAGCTTGACGCTGTAAGCACGTCTGTCTTTGAGATCGGCGACACGGGTCACCAGTTTTTCCTGTTCCAGTTGATCAGTAATGCCGGTGATATTGCCGCCAGTGACCATCATACGCTTGGATAACTCACCCATGCGCAGACCTTCTGGATGCCGTTCAAGTTGCGCCATCAAATCAAAGCGTGGCAAGGTGATCCCGAATTCGCTGCGCAGGCGGCTGCGAATTTCACCTTCTATCATCACGGTGCAAGACAGCATGCGTAACCACAGACGCAAGGACTGGTGGTCATCTTGCGTCAGGCGGGTTTCCATGTCGAATACGGGGTTGCTGTCTTCTTTCATACCTGATTTTGTCTGCTCTTCAGATTTCATCACATCACTTCGCCACCAGCGACAGCAATCGACTGTCCATTCATTGCCGACGCACCGTCCATGCATAGCCACAACACCGCATCCGCGACTTCTTGCGGTTGCACCAGGCGTTTTTGCGGGTTACCAGCCGCCAGTTCAGCTTTGGCCTGTTCTTCAGTCCTCCCGGTTTTGGCAACGATATTGGCAATGGCTTCCTTGACGATATCGGTTTCGGTATAACCAGGACAAACCGCATTCACCGTCACGCCTTTGGCTGCAAACTCCAACGCCACTGCCCGCGTCAGACCTATCACGCCATGCTTGGCAGCGCAATAGGCAGAAACATAGGCATAGCCCTTCAAGCCTGCCGTACTGACTACATTGACGATACGGCCCCAACCCGCTTCCAGCATGGCGGGTAAGGCTTGTTGCATGCAAATGAAGCTGCCGTTCAGGTTCACATCCAGCATGCTTTGCCACAGTTTGGCATCAGTTTTCATGAAAGAAGCTGAACTGGCTTGCCCAGCATTATTGATGAGGATGTCGATACGACCATCCCTGCCTTGCGATAATTGAAAAGCTGCCTGCACTGATTGCACATCGCTGACATCCATGACGACATACTGCACTTTGGCATGGATCAGGGAAGCCACAGCCTCCTGCAAGGTCGCTTCACTACGACCTGCCAGTGTTACTGTCGCACCTTCGTTGAGCAAGGCTTGCGCTATCGCCAGGCCTATACCTTTGCTGCCACCAGTAACCAGCGCATGCCTGCCTTGCAAACGTTCCTGATACGCTGTCATGCTCATCCTTCCAGCAATTTGGCAGCAACTTGCTGCGGCGTCAGACCGGCACTAGCTGCGGCAACTTGCCGATCACGTTCGAGATTGCGTTCCAGTTGCATTTTTCCGGCGACATATTGCTTGGGCCAGGACATGTCAGTGAAGCCCAGTTTGGCTGCTTCATGCAAGGTCCAAGCAGGGTCAGCCAGGTGTGGTCTGGCGATGGCGCACAAGTCAGCACGGCCAGCAGCGATGATGCTGTTTGCATGATCAGCCTCAAAAATCGCACCGACGGCGATGGTGGGTATTTGCGCTTCGTTGCGTATGCGGTCCGCAAACGGCGTCTGGAACATGCGTCCATAAACAGGCTTTTCCTGCTTGCTAACCTGTCCGGACGAGCAATCTATCATGTCGGCACCTGCTGCCTTGAACAGCCTGGCGATGGCGACTGCATCATCAGGTGTAATGCCGCCTTCCACCCAATCGTGCGCAGATATGCGCACGGAGATTGGTTTATCTGCAGGCCAGACGGCACGTATGGCAGCGAACACTTCCAGCGGATAACGGCAACGGTTTTCCAGCGAACCACCATATTCATCTTCACGCTGATTGGTCAGTGGCGAGATGAAACTTGAAAGCAAGTAACCGTGAGCGCAATGCAGCTCCAGCCAATCAAAGCCTGCCTCTGCTGCTGTCTTGGTTGCCTGGACAAAATCATCTTGTATGCGCTGCATATCTGCCGCCGCGGCAGCACGTGCCATTTGCGAAATGCCGGGCAGGTATTGTTGCTCAGACGCTGACACCAGCGGCCAGTTGCCTTCTTTCAGTGGCTGGTCTGTTCCTTCCCAAGCTACGCAGGTGGAACCTTTGGCTCCGGCATGGCCCAGCTGCACGGCAATCTTTGCATCAGTATTGGTATGGACGAAATCGACGATGCGTTTCCATGCTTGCGTATGTTCAGGCGCATACAGGCCAGGGCAAGCTGGCGTGATGCGTGCATCGGCAGAGACACAAGTCATCTCGGCAAACACCAGGCCCGCACCGCCCATGGCGCGGCTACCCAGGTGGACGAGATGATAATCACCAGCCACGCCATCGACCGCCGAGTACTGCGCCATTGGTGAAACGACGATGCGGTTTTTCAATACGACATCGCGCATCTTGTAAGGGGTCAGCATGGGTGGGATCGCTGTTTTTGTTTTGGGCACAGGTAAACCAGCCTTGGAATACGCCTGCTCCGCTATCCAGTGTTCAAAACTACGAACATAAGCTGCATCCCTTACCCGCAGGTTTTCATGCGACAGACGCTGGCTGCGTGTCAGCATGGAATAGGCAAACTGCGGTGCTTCCATGGCGGTGTAACGCTGTACGTTTTCAAACCATTCCATGGAATTACGGGCCGCACTTTGTATCTTCAAGACTTCTATGGAACGCAAGTCCTGATAAGCTTCCAGCACGGCATCCATGCCTTGCTCACCATGCGTATCAAAACTGCGTGCCAGTTCTATGGCATCTTCCAATGCCAGCTTGGTGCCTGAGCCTATGGAAAAATGCGCAGTATGGGCGGCATCACCCATCAAGACCACAGGTACACGTTTATTATTTAACTGGTTCCAGTGCACCCAGTTCTTGCAGATAATGCGTGGGAACTTGATCCAGTTGGCAGAGCCGCGCAAGTGCGTGGCGTTTGACATCAGAGCATTGCCATCGAGATATTTGACGAACAGGTTTTCACAAAAAGCGATGGCTTCTTCCTGGCTCATTTTATCTATGCCTGCCTTGAGCCAGGTTTCTTCCGGTGTCTCGACGATGAAGGTCGCGGTATCGCCATCATATTGATAGGCATGCGCCTGGAACCAGCCATGCTCGGTTTCTTCAAAGGCAAAGGTAAAAGCCGAGAACAGTTTTTTGGTGCCCAGCCAGACAAAGCGGCATTTGCGTGTATCAATATCGGGTTGATAGCTTTGCTCGTAACGGGTACGCACGCGGCTGTTCAAACCATCGCAGGCAATGACAAGATCAGCATCATATTCCAGCGCCAGTGCCTGGTCGTCTGTCACATCAGTTTCAAACACCAGCTTGACATCCAGCTCTTCGCAACGCTCTTGCAGGATATTCAGCAAACGCTTGCGGCCTATGCCGCAAAAACCGTGGCCGCCAGAGGTAACAACCTGCCCTTTGAAATGGGTATCAATGTCATCCCAGTGATTAAAGGATTGCAAGATAGAACGTGCAGTCTGTTCATCGGCATTCACCAGATTACCCAGGGTCTGGTCAGAAAATACCACGCCCCAGCCAAAGGTATCGTAAGCACGATTGCGTTCGACGATGGTGATCTGGTGCGCCGGGTTTTGCTTTTTCATCAACAGGCTGAAGTACAGGCCAGCCGGACCACCGCCTATGCATAGGATGTTCATTAAATTACCTTGAAAATTAATTTTTTACTTGACCAATCACTGTCTTATTGCATTTTGCAAGAGGCGACATAAGCGTCAGGGTGATTGGTAAATACGGCACTCAGAGTTTTGTTGGTCACCCTACCCTGTGCATCCTTACTGATGATGCGTGCATAATAATTTTGTACAGGATAATGATTGCTGTTGAACTTGAAGTCACCGCGCACGGATTTGAAATTGGCAGCTTTGATGGCTTTGCCCAAGGCATCCTTGTCTTCTATCTTGCCCTTGACACCACGCACGGCACTATCCATCAGCATGGCAGCGTCATAACCCTGCGATGCATACAGCGATGGCAGGCGGCCATATTCCTTCTGGAAATCGGCAACAAAACGCTTGTTTTGTGGATTATCCATATCATGCCCCCACTGCGATGCATTGAACATGCCCAGCATGGGTGCGCCTACTGCCTTGATAATGTCTTCATCGGCAGAGAAGCCTGGGCCGAATAGCTGGGTATTCTTGGATAAACCGGCATCCACAAACTGCTTGATGAAATTGATGCCCATGCCACCCGGCAGAAAGATATACACGGCATCGGGCTTCAAGCCGCGTATCTGCGCCAGTTCAGTTGCATAATCAAGCTGTCCCAGTTTGGTATAGATTTCTTCCGCAACCTTGCCCTTGTAATAGCGTTTGAATCCCGTCAGCGCATCTTTGCCCGCCGGATAATTAGGCGCCACCAAAGCGACATTCTTAAAGCCTTTGTCATTGACTTGCTTGCCAACAGCTTCATGCAGGCTGTCGTTTTGCCAGGCCACATTAAAGAAATAAGGATTACATTGCTCACCCGCATATTGAGAAGGACCAGCATTGGCACTGATGTAATGCACCTTGGCACCGAAAATTGTTGGCCCCACTGCCAGCATCAGGTTGGAAAACACGATGCCGGTCATTAAATCGACCTTGTCCTTCTTGATGAGTTTATCCACCAGTTGTTTGGTTGCATCAGGATTTTGCTGATCATCACCCGTGATGACTTCGACTGGCAAATTGCCGAATTTATTGTCCAGATGCTTCATGGCCAGGGAAAAACCATCGCGTATATCCACACCCAGGCCTGCACCCGCACCAGACAAGGTGGTGACCATGCCTACCTTGACTTTATCTGCGGCAAAAGCACAGGTCGCATTGGTCGCAGCAATACTGGACAACAATAAACACAGCAAGGTCTTTTTCACGGACGTCTCCTTCGGGTTAATGGGCATGGGTGAGTCTTTATACCTGATACTTAGCTTGCAACTGGCGTACGCAATTTATAGCGTTGCAGTTTGCCAGTCTCAGTTCTCGGCAAACTGGTCATAAATTCTATGGCACGCGGGTACTTGTAAGGGGCAATACTATTCTTGACGAAATTCTGGATTTCTTTACTCAGTTCTGCAGATGCCTGTTCACCGGCTTTCAATACGACAAAGGCCTTGACGATCTGGCCGCGCTCTTCATCAGCCAGGCCTATGACTGCGCATTCAGACACTGCGGGGTGCTTGAGCAAAGCTTCTTCAACCTCAGGCCCTGCAATGTTATAGCCAGCAGAAATAATCATGTCGTCAGTGCGGGCGCGATACCAGAAATAACCGTCGGCATCCATCTCATAAGCATCGCCAGTCAGATTCCAGCCTTGATGGACATAATTTTTTTGCCTGTCATCTGCCAGGTAACGGCAACCTGTCGGCCCCTTGACTGCCAGACGGCCAACCACGCCAGGGCCCGCCATCTCGCCATGCTCATCAAATATGCAGGCCTGGTAGCCAGGAATTGGCTTGCCTGTTGCTCCTGCGCGCACCTCATCGCCTGCGGCAGAAATAAAGATATGCAGCATCTCGGTCGCTCCTATGCCATCTATCATGACCAGGCCTGTCGCCTGACGCCAGGCTTCACGGGTCGCAGCGGGCAAGGCTTCACCGGCAGAAACGGTTTTCTTGAGGCTGGACAAATCAAAATTCTTTGCTAGCGTGGCCATCTGCCGATAGAAAGTAGGCGCAGTAAAACAGACGGTGGCCTTGAATTCGTCTATGGCTTTCAGCAGGGATTCTGGCGTCAGTTTTTCCAGCAATACCGCCGTTGCACCGACACGCAAAGGAAACAGCAGCAAACCACCAAGGCCAAAAGTAAACGCCAGTGGTGGCGTGCCTATGAAAATATCGCTTTGCGCAGACTGCAGGGTAGAACGTGGGAAACAATCGCAGATCGCCAGTACATCTCTGTGGAAATGCATGGTGCCCTTGGGCATGCCGGTCGTGCCTGAGGTAAAACTGATGAGGCAGACATCTTCTGCCAGGGTATCGACAGCGGCAAATTCAGTTGACTTGCCAACCATCAGCGCTTCCAGGCCATCATCACCCTGATGATTGAAGTACATCACTTGCGTCAATATGGGATTGGCTTGCACGGCCAACTCCATCTCTTCGCGCAGATTTTCCGAACACAGGGCAGTGGCAATTTCGGCTTTGTTCGCGATCACGCCCAATTCTTTGGCGCGCAACAAGGGCATGGTGGGCACAGCTATGCAACCGGCCTTGATGACAGCCAGTACACTGGCAGCCATCATGGGATTATTAGCACCGCGCAACAAGACCCTGTTACCGGGCTGCAAATGCATATCTTCCAGCAAGACATGGGCAATACGATTGACAGTGGCCAGAAGATGGGAATAAGTCCAGTTTTCTGTCTGGCTGCGGATAGCGATGCTGTCTGCATGGCCAGTTGCACACATCTTGTCGAGCAGGTCGGCGACACAATTCAGGCGTTCAGGGTATTGCAACTCAGGCAAAGAAAAAATCAGTTCAGGCCATTGCTCGCGTGGTGGCAAGTGATCAAAAGCAAAGGTATCCAGATGGGCAGACCCTGGTAGCACAGTTGAATTCATTTCTTCTCCGGCTTTGGTACACAATATAGATACAGCAATCCGAAAACACAAAACTACTTTAAACCTAAACTATTTTTAGGTAAAGTGTTTTTTTGCATCAAAACTCAGTTTTCTCAAAGAAAATATTTTAAAACGAGTCGCTTATAGTATATTTTAGGCCTAAAGTAATTTCACATCTGCACCACCATTAGCTTTTAGGGATCAGGGGATGAATATCACGTTACTACTGGAGCACAGTTTAAACGGCTTGCAATTTGGCCTTATGCTTTTCCTGCTGGCAGCAGGGCTGACACTGATCTTTGGCATCATGGATTTCATCAACCTGGCCCACGGTTCCCTCTACATGGCAGGTGCTTATTTCGCCGCCAGCTTTACCGGCATGACAGGCTCTTTCTGGTTAGGTCTGCTGGCAGCGGTGATAGTGACTGCGCTGCTGGGTGTGGTACTGGAAGTAGTCGTCTTCAGGCATTTATACCAGCGCGATCATTTATCCCATGTGTTGGCGACTTTTGCACTGATACTGATATTCAACGAAGGTTCGCGCATGATTTGGGGTGCGCAGCCGTTGATGCTGAATATTCCGCCACAGTTGGCACAACCAGTGGAATTGTTGCCTGACTTCTTTTATTCATCTTTCCGCCTGTTCATCATTGCGACCGGTCTGGCTGTAGCTGGCTTGCTGTATTTTGTGGTCACCAAAACCCGCATAGGCATGCTAGTGCGGGCTGGGGCATCGAACCGTGAAATGGCTGTCACCATGGGTATCAATATCAAGCTGGTGTTCACGCTGCTGTTTGCCTTTGGCGCAGCCCTGTGCGCCATCGCGGGTGCACTGCTGGGTTCCATACTGGCGGTACAGGTGGGCATGGGTGAAAGCATTTTGATACTGGCGTTTGTGGTCATTGTCATTGGCGGCATAGGCTCGATACGTGGGGCGCTGGTAGGCGCATTGTTGGTAGGGCTAGTTGATACCCTGAGCAAGACCTTGCTGCCAGGTGCATTGAAACTGCTGATGCCACTGGAGATGGCAGCCAATCTTGGCCCTGCCCTGGCATCGATACTGATTTATGTATTGATGGCAGGTGTGCTGTTCTATAAACCACAGGGCCTGTTCCCTGCACGCGGCTGAGAGAATGATCATGCAAAGCAGCCTCCACCACACTATCTCGCGCAAGTTCAGCATAGGCATCTTGTGCCTGCTGATTGCCTTCCCTCTGATGGCGACCTACTTCGCCCAGGAATTTTATATAGGCTTGTTAAGCCGCTTGATGATTTTCGCGCTGGTAGCCAGCAGCCTGAACCTGATACTCGGCTTTGGCGGCATGATCAGCCTCGGGCATGCTGCCTTCTTTGGCAGCGGTGCTTATGTGGTGGGCATCCTGATGCAGCATGGCGTCACATCCGCCTGGATCAGTTGGCCAGCGGCGATGCTGACCGGCTTTTTGTTGGCACTCGCAATAGGCAGTGTCTCACTCAGGACGCGCGGCGTATATTTCATCATGATCACGCTGGCATTCGCACAGATGTTGTATTTCCTGTTTGTGTCACTGAAAAATTATGGCGGCGACGATGGCCTGAGTCTGGCACAACGCTCGGTGACAGGTTTAGACATGGGCAATGACAGCAATTTTTATTATCTGGTGCTGGCCATTTGCACCATATTTCTCTTCATCCTGTACCGGCTTATCAATTCCCGTTTTGGGAGAGTGATACAAGCCATCAAGGAAAATGAAACCCGAATGGAAGCCATAGGTTACCCAGTGTTTCGCTATAAGCTGCTGTGCTTTGCGATTGCCGGCAGCATCGCCAGCCTGGCCGGTGCCCTGCTGGCAAACCAGAACATGCTGGTCAGCCCTAACCTGCTTCACTGGACGCAATCTGGTAGCCTGATGGTAATGGTGATACTTGGCGGCGTAGGTTATCTGTCTGGCGGCATGCTGGGTGCGGTAGTCATGCTGATGCTGGAAGAAATCCTGTCTGGCTACACCATACACTGGCAATTGTATCTAGGTATTATCCTGCTGCTGGTCGTCATGCTTTTGCCAAATGGCCTCGCCAGCTTGCCGCAAAAATTCATGTCGGCGAAAAAACCGCAAGGGGATCAGGCATGAGCGTTTTACAGTTAAAAGGCCTGGTCAAACGCTATGGCGGCCTTGTGGCTACCAATAACCTGAGCCTGGATATCTTGCCTGGCGAAATCCACGCCATCATAGGCCCAAATGGCGCAGGCAAGACTACGCTGATACACCAGATATCCGGTGCCATTGCGCCAAACCAGGGACAGATCATTTTCAATGGTGAGGATGTTACTGCCACCAGCATGCATGAGCGCGTCAAGCTAGGGTTGGCACGTTCTTACCAGATCACGAATATTTTTCAGTCATATACAGTCATCGATAATCTGAGCCTGGCAATACAGGCACGTTCAGGCAGCAGCATGCGCTTCTGGCGCAAAGCGATATATGAACAGGCACTTTTTGAGAAAGCCCGACAACTTGCCAGCGATATAGGTTTGGCTGAGCACTGCAACAGCAAAGCCTGTGAACTCGCGCATGGTGAACAACGCCAGCTGGAACTCGGATTAACGCTGGCGACGCAACCCAAACTGCTCTTGCTGGACGAGCCCATGGCGGGAACCGGACATGAAGAATCAGGCAAGATGCTGGAGCTGATCGCCGCCCTGCGTGGCAAGGCAGCTGTGATCTTAATAGAACATGATATGGATGCCGTCTTCAAACTGGCCGACCGCATCTCTGTCTTGGTGGCGGGTTCCATCATCGCCACCGGCACGGCAGAACAGATACGTCAGAACCCTGAAGTCAAGAAAGCCTATCTAGGTGATGAAATGGATATCGCACTCAAGGAAGTCGCATGAAGACCATATTGGAAGTCGAACATATCGCTACCGCCTATGGTCACAGCCAGGTCTTGTTCGGCATAGACCTGCAGATACGCCAGGGCGAAGTTGCCAGCCTGCTGGGACGCAATGGCGCTGGCAAAACAACGACTTTGCGCTCAATACTGGGGCTGACACCGGCCCATAGCGGCCATATCAGCTTCATGGGTCAACGCATAGAAAAAATGACGACGGATAAAATCGCCAGGTTGGGCATAGCCCTGGTACCGGAAGGCAGGCAGATCTTCCCCAATCTCACAGTCAAAGAGAACCTGGTCGCCTTTGCCGCCAATCGCAATCAAAGCAAAACACCATGGAGCCTAAAAGAGATTTACCAGCTCTTCCCGCGCCTGGCCGAGCGGGCAGGCAATATGGGTAACCAGTTATCTGGTGGCGAACAGCAAATGCTAGCCATCTCGCGCGCCTTGATGACCAACCCGCATTTGCTGATACTGGATGAAGCGACGGAAGGCTTGTCACCACTGGTGCGTGAAGAAATCTGGGCCTGTCTGAGAAAATTGCGCGACCAGGGACAAACCACCCTGGTCATCGACAAATACGTAGAGAAGCTCATGCCACTTGCCGACCAGCACAGCATCATGGAGCGCGGCAAGATAGTCTGGCATGGCAATAGCGAGAGTCTCACGCTATCACCTGAGACCTGGCAGAAATATGTGGGTGTTTAGAATTGGCATTTAAAATTGATAGCGTGCCTGCACGCCCAGACCCAGTACCTTAGCGCTACTCAAGTTCAGATTATCTGTCTGCAAATGCACACCCACGAACTGATTGCTCCAGCCTATACCTACTGATTTGTAGCGCGTATCAAAGCTCGCATCAAAACGACCATAGGCAGAATGATTAGCGACACTCAACACTGGCAGATTGACGCCGTAAAAATGCCGGACTTGCGCGGCAAATTCCCATTGCTGGTGTTGGTAAGCGAGTCGCGCAGTGTGCGTTTGAGGCACGGAGACTGAGCGGGTTCTTTGACGGTTTATACCTTGCAGCAAAGGCTGATAGTTCAAATACCCCTTGCTGTCATATTGCACAACGGCAGAGCTCAGGCTTTGCTGTAGCTCTGGTAAATTTTTCCAGGAAAAGCGGTTGTACACATCTTCCAGTTGATATTGCATACGCCATGCTGGATTGATTTGCCAATCCATGGCAAGGCTGGAACTATATCCTCTGGCTTCAGGCTCAAATTGCTGGAACAAATATTGGTAGCGACTATTCACATCCAGCTCGCTCGCAGAAAAACTGTAATGCTGATTATCGACATAACTGGCCGCGCCTGTTGCTTGTGTAGCGCGGTATTGCGGGTTCATGTAATACACGGCACTAGCAAAGAAGCGTGGCTGATATTCACCGCCAAATGCAAACCAGCGACCTGCCCTCAGACCAAAGCCTGACCAGCTCTCCAGTTGGGCATCCAGTTGATAATTGACCGCTTGCTGTGGCAAGTCAGCTTGCTTGTATGCTTTCACAAAAGCCAGGGTAGATGCGCTGGCTTTGAGTATGCCCTCCTGGCGGGCTTCCAGATTTACTCGCCACTCTTTATAACCCACACCCAGTTCCGCCCGCAAACGACGCAGGCTGACATTCTGACCATCTTTGGGCGAGAAATCTGTATTCCAGTCACCCTCGATTTTGCGGGTGGGCATGAAGTCTGATGCTTCCCACAAATCCACGTTGGAAAATACTTGCCAGCCCTCATCACTCTTTTGTGGGGCAAGCACATCCAAAGCATATGCCTGTTGGCTTAGTGATGCGCAGAATAGGGAAAATATGAGGCGGGATGAAAACATGGGCTACTCAAAAAAATAGCCCGCTGGCGTGCAGCGGGCCGTCAATCAATTTAGAGGCTGCTTCGAAATTAACCTGGCGTTGTTGCGCCGCCAGGATGTAAAACTCGGTACTAAAGTACTGTCTGCGTTGGCGACGCCTAGCCATCTTAACTTCGCAACAACCTCCTACAAATTATCGTATGGTTTCAAAGCTACCATCAACATAGCTGATACGACCAGCCTTGATATCCAGCCAGCCTACCTTGCTGCCATTCTGAAGGATGTCAGCAACTTCATTGCTGCCGAATACATCGAAAGAAACACCGGATGAACTACTGACACGTACTATTCTGGGCTTGCTCAGGCTTTCACTCATTTGTGCATTAATGACACTGCTGCCGTCCATATATTGCGCAAGAATACTATTGCTGCCAAAAGCATCGTTACTGGCTGTGACATTCAATTTCAATGGTGGGCGTTCTGGCACCTGCACTACACCAGACAGCGCTACCGCTTTGCGAACAAAATTATTTGCGGACTCAGGCTTGCTACTATCAAAATTATTGTAGGCAAAACGCTCTACTGTTAATTGGCCATTGAAAATTTCCAGCGCGTTTGTCAAACCAGTTGTACTGCTGATGCTACCGACAAAATCAACTCGGTTAGGCTTATAACTCAAGCCATTCTTGTCAGCAGATGCATTGCCGACTTTTATTTCACCATGCACTTTGCTATTGGCAGCTTCGGCAGTAATCGCCAGATTGAATTCTTTGATGCCATTTTTTTGCAGATTACCTTTGTAATTCAAGGCGACAATTGCATAGGAACCTTTGTCCAGTGACAGACGCGAACTCACCTGATCTTTGACATAGGATTTGAATTCGCCACTAAAGTCATAGCGGAAATTGCCATCAAGGGTTTGACTGCGGCCAGTACGCAGACTCCAGCTTTCAAAATCTGAAATCAACTGACCAGCACTATTTGTGCGTGGTGGCATCGTACCGTCTACGATCAAAGCATGCAGTTTGTCTGCTTCCATGGCAAAACTGATCTGGCCTGTATAGACAGTATTTGAATTGCCATTCATGGCGACAGCATCCGCAGAATTGACTGGTCTTCTGAGGAAATCATTTTTCCCTTCATTCCAGACGAATACTGCTTTTTGTTGCACCAGTTCAGATTTATAGTTAAAACGGGTGGCATCATTTGCCATCGGCTCCAGCCAGATGCGGTCTACCAGCTCCACCCACTCAACCTGATATTTATAACTGTACTTATAAGTACCTGGCAGGATGAAACGCGAGAAACGACATTCTATGCCTGCCACCTGCGCAGGCGTGCTTGCCACATTCACAGCATCACGCATAACGGTGCAATCGCCCAGATTGCCTATATTTTGATAGGCGCTCCACAACGCGGTCTGGCCATAAAACAAACCATTCACTGCTGTTTCACGGGACTGGCCATTTCTATACTTATTGAATTGATCTATACCTTCAGTAATTGTCTTGGACCAAACCAGCAAGTCTTTGTCCAAAGGTGCCGTTGCTTTTTCGAAATCTGCCTTGACCGCA
>Ga0207952_1000552_pt1 | contig 27793 bp, 22 predicted proteins | sample SubbioR12Aug_8Ca_FD_184831 | JGI IMG/M metagenome (GOLD analysis project Ga0207952, IMG submission 184831) | Serpentinite rock and fluid subsurface biosphere microbial communities from McLaughlin Reserve, California, USA - CR12Aug_8Ca (SPAdes) | ecosystem: Environmental > Terrestrial > Deep... | reverse complement strand
CCTTGACCAGCGCATCCTGAGATTCAAATACTTTGGCCGGTGCCTTGATGATCCACGCATCTTCAGGCACGGCAGATGCCTTGACGATGGCGCGCCCCAGATTGCCATGCAACAAACGCAGGCCACCGGTAGGTGCAAATGGATCGGTCACATTACGAACGACTGTAGTGTCAGTTGATTCTGCCGGCAGCGCTTCCCATTTGACCTTACCATCTTCAGTCAATACCGGGCGAGTGGTGTGTGAGTTCAAACCATCATTGCCATACACTGTCATGACATCTGCATGCATGAGTCCAGCCGACAGTAATTCGCGGATCACAAAAACTGGGCCACCAGCATCTTCAAAGGCATTCACGTCAGCCGTACCGTTGGGATAAACACGGGTCAGCAAAGGAACAACGGATGACAATTCATCAAAATCTTGCCAGTCAATAATGATGCCAGCAGCGCGGGCCACGGCTATCCAGTGGATAGTATGGTTAGTGGAACCACCCGTCGCCAGCAAGGCGATGACGGCATTGACGATGGTTTTCTCATTGACCAGTTGGCCTATGGGTTTGTAGTTGCCGCTTTGCTCGGTCAATTGCAGGACGCGCTCTACTGCAGCATCCGTCAGCACGCTGCGCAATGGGTCAGATGGGTGGACAAAGGCCGCGCCTGGCAAATGCAGGCCCATGGCTTCCAGCAGCATCTGGTTGCTGTTGGCCGTACCATAGAAAGTACAGGTACCTGCGCTATGGTAGGCAGCACTTTCTGCAGCCAGTAATTCTTCCTTGGTCGCCTTGCCTTGCGCATAGCGTTCACGCACCGCGGCTTTTTCTTTGTTCGACAAACCAGAACCCATGGGGCCGGCTGGTATAAAAATAGTAGGCAAATGACCAAAGGCCAGTGCACCTATCAACAGACCAGGCACGATCTTGTCGCAGATACCCAGGCACAGCGTCGCATCAAAGGCATCGTGGGTCAGGGCCACCGCAGTCGCCTGGGCAATCACATCGCGTGAGAACAGAGATAGCTCCATGCCAGGACGCCCCTGTGTCACACCATCGCACATGGCAGGTACGGCACCGGCAACTTGCGCCGTACCGCCAAAGCGCAGGGCTGTCTGACGTATCTGTGCCGGATAATGTTCATAGGGTTGATGTGCCGACAACATATCGTTGTAAGCAGTGACGATGCCGATATTCGGTTTTTGTGCCTGGTTGAGCCAGATCTTGGTACTACTATCCATGGCCGCATTGGCATGTGCCTGGTTGGCGCAAGACAGGCTGGCACGACGCGGACCACGACCACGCATGTGCTCCAGTTGGGAAAGATAAGTGCTGCGCAGGGTTTTGCTGCGTTCGGCAATGCGCTGTGTGACCTTGTCGATAACAGGGTGCAACGCAGTGGATGGGGATGTCGTCATATAAACACCTGTGGCCCGTTTGGGCAAAATAAGAAAGCTGTAGCTATACTGAATCAATGCAGCAAAGATAGCATAAATCCCTACATTTCTGTAACAAACTTTCAGTATTTTGATATTTAGCTGTTTTTTTGGAAAAAACTTCAAATTTATCGTAATGAAACTACATTTTTGAATATTTTCTGGCATAATCAAGATAAATCACTATCATCAATGTAGTACATCTTTTGCAATGCATGGCAAAGTAATGCAAAGCAAAAAAATAGCAACACCTCGCAACACAAAACATACGGAAACATATACCTGCCGTCTGTGTTGCACCCAACATAACAATCGACACAACACGGAGTCAGCATGACCACATTTGTCTTATTTGGCGGCACTGGCGATCTTGCCAAGCGCAAGATCATCCCTGCTTTGTATAGCGCATTTGTGAATGGCAGGCTGGATAAGGATTTCAAATTCATCGGTGCGGCCCGCGAAAAACTGACTGATGAAGAATTCCGTGTGCGCGTCGCTACTGCCATAGAATCTTACGCGTCTGATGTAGATGGTGCGACAGAAGAAAAACGTGCAGCCTTTTTGGCGACTACGCATTATTCAAAAATCGATGCGCGCATCCCTGAAGATTTTGCGGCACTCAAAGACACCCTGCAAACCAGCGAAACCAATGCCACCCTGTTTTACCTGGCGACTGGCCCGGACATCTTTATCCCTGTGGTTGAGCAATTGTCCAAGCATGGCCTGGTCGAAGGCAATGCCCGCGTGGTGGTAGAAAAACCGCTGGGCCGCGATGCCCAGTCTGCCAAAGAGATTAACCAGTCCCTGCGTTCTTACCTGAACGAAAACCAGATTTACCGTATCGATCATTATCTTGGTAAAGAGATGGTGCAAAATCTGCTGGCACTACGTTTTGCCAATTCCTTCCTTGAGCCTTTGTGGAACCGCAAATGGATACAGGATGTGCAAATTTCTATCTCTGAACAAGTTGGCGTGGAATCACGTGGTGATTTCTACGACCATACTGGCGCCCTGCGCGATATGGTGCAAAACCATTTACTGCAACTGGTCTCCATCGTCGCCATGGAACCACCGGTGAATGCCAACCCGGATGCCATCCGCGATGAAAAAGTCAAAGTCTTGCGCGCCTTGCACAAGTTCTCGCCCGATGAAGTCAGCAAGAAAACCGTGCGCGGCCAATACCGTGCAGGTGCAGTCGATGGCAAACCAGTTATCGCTTACCAGGCTGAGCCTGGCGTGCCGCCGTCTTCACGCACAGAGACCTTTGTCGCCATCCGTGCAGAGATAGATAACTGGCGCTGGGCTGGCGTGCCTTTCTACCTGCGCACAGGCAAACGCATGGCCAGCCGCAGTGCAGAAATTACGATCAATTTCAAACCTATCCCTTACTCCATTTTTGGCAAATCACAAGGGCCTTTGCGCTCTAACCGCCTGGTGATTTCCTTGCAGCCTGAAGAAAGCGTGCAACTTTATATGAAGGCCAAGGAGCCGGGCGAAGGCATACGTCTGTCTGATGTTGCCCTGAACCTGGACTTTGCTGAAGTCTCCAATTCCCGCCGCGTTGAATCCTACGAACGCCTCTTGCTGGATGCCATGCATGGTGACCTGACCCTGTTCGTGCGTGATGATGAACTGAGTGCGGCATGGGCCTGGATAGACCCTATCATGAGCGCCTGGCAAAACGATAGCGAAGGTCTCAAGTCGTATATCTCCGGTAGTTGGGGCCCTTCTGCCGCTAGTTATTTGCTGGCACAGCATGGGGCAGCCTGGGGTGAAGAATTCGTTGAAAGCTAAGCGATAAAATGACCATGAAATACCATACCTTTGACAATTTTTCGGCACTGACCGAAGCCTTGAGCCAGCAATGGCTGGATGTGATCCAGACTACACCAGATGGCAGCAGCTTTGCCCTGGCTGGCGGATCTACGCCTGCGCCTGTGTATCAGCGCCTGGATCAGTTGCTGTCGAATATAGACGCGCATAATCCCATCAAACTGGTGGCCACTGATGAACGCTGGGTGCCAGATCAGGATACCCAGAGCAATGAAGGCCTGTTCCGCCGTTGCCTGTCTGGCTCTGCTGCAGACAAGCGCTGGCAACTAGTGTCCCTGAAAAATGCCTCCAGTACACCGGAAGTGGCGACAGAAGCCATCAATGTGCGTTTGAATGAGCAATTGCCGCAAGCCTTCAGCGCAGTCTTGCTGGGCATGGGTGCGGATGGGCATATTGCCTCCCTATTCCCCGGCGCGCCCACCCAGCATGATGACCTGGCCTGCCTGGCCGCTGTGCATCCACAAACCCGGCAAAGCCGCATGTCACTGTCTTTGCCGCGCCTGCTCAATACCAAACGTATCTGGCTGGTCATCACTGGTGCAGAAAAACGTCAGGTGCTGGAACAGGCAATAGAAAATAATCTGCCGGTTGCATCCTTGTTGCGCGAAGCAGGCTGTACCATAGATGTTTTCTGGTGTCCGTAAAACTCATGTATATGGCCAATCCGTTCTCTGACAATAAGCCCAACATTCCTCCTGAAAAAGGTTTGCTGGCACGCATACGCACTGCCAGCACGGCCTTGAGCCGTGCTGAGCGCCAGGTAGCAGATTTCCTGCTGCAAAAGCCGCATGATGCCTTGGAGATGTCGATACGGGTTTTGGCCCAGGCTTGTGATGTCAGCGAACCCACGGTTGCCCGCTTTGCCCAGAGCCTGGGCTTTGACGGCTTCAAAACCTTCAAGCTGGCATTTGCAAAAAGCCTGGCGACTGGCATCCCGTTTTTGCATCTGGATGTGAACCAGGCTGACCATGTACGCGATGTCTTGCCCAAGGTATTTGACCGCACCATCGCAGCATTGATGGAAGCACGCAATAATGCCAATACAGCTACCTTTGAAGCAGCAGTCAACTTGCTGGCCCGCGCGCGTCGCATAGAATGTTATGGCCTGGGTTATTCTGGCGCACTGGCCATCGATGCGCAGTTGAAGTTTTTCCGGTTTGGCATACCAACTACGGTATTTTGCGATGCCCACTTGCAGGCACAGTCTGCGACTTTATTGAACAGCGATTGTGTCGTCGTGGCATTTTCGCGCACAGGCCGTACCCGCGATCTCATCGACAGCGTACAACTGGCGAAACAGGCTGGCGCCAAGATTTTGGTATTGTGTGCCAGTGGCGGCCCGCTGGCAGAATTGGCCGACGTGCACATAGGTGTAGATGTGGAAGAAGACCCGGACATCTACACCCCCATGACTTCACGCCTCGCACATCTGACGTACATCGATGCACTGGCAGTAGCTGTTACGCTATTGCGTGGCCCTGCCGCCATCGACATGCTGGAAAGAGCCAAGGCCAGTATTAGTGAAAAACGACTCGTGCCTAAAATAGGCTGAAGCTTATTTAATTACATTTAATCACATGCGCCTACTGCACTGCACGCAGGAAAAGTCTTTTGCTTTTTCTGCGTAGTGCATTTGCCAGCCTTGGCATCGCAGCTAACGGTGTAAGTGGTTTCCAATACATCTACCCAGCTACCAATTTCACATTGCTGTGCATCTTTTTCCTTGCCTTTGAAGTCAGATTCGCTGCGCGTCAATAACTGTATCGTGCCTGGCTTGACGGGCTTTACTTCAAAGCTTTGTGCCTGATCCTGAAATTTTTCAGCCAGATAAGCTTTACCATTCTGCTTCAAATCAAAAATAGTGTAGCCATCACCGGGCGCATCTCCCATGCAACTCTGCTGCTTGCCTACCGCAATGCGCATGCTCGTATCTGGCAGGGCCAGACTCTTGCTATCGATATCTGCCAATTTCTTCATGTCGCTTTTGGCAAAAAAGACTGAGCGAAATTGATCCACGCCAGCATCAATATCATTGCTATGAGCAGTCAATACTTCGCGCAATTGCAGCGAGACATTTTCGCCAATATCTTCGAACTCGATCTGCACTACACCTTGCGGCAAAGGTGGCAAGTCTTCGCCTGCCCTTTCTATGCCATATGATTTCAGTTGCCGCGCATTAAACTCATCAATCAATTTACGCAGCGCAGCCTCATCATAGGTTTTCATTTTCGCTTGCAGAATTTCTATAAAACTGTCCGCTGTTTCTGGCATTGCCGGCTTTACTGGCGCAGCATTCACCGTCGTGCTGGCAGCAACCGAGGCGGCAGCAGCTTCAGAAGAAGCAGATGCTTGAGGGTCTTCTGCCTGCTTTTTACCGCAAGCACAGAGTGCGACGCAGATCACGGCAACTTGAAAAAATCCTGTGAATCTGGATGCCTGGAAGGAAAACATGTCTTTGAGTCCGATGATATACAAACAAGGAATTGATTTTAAATCCAGTCAGGCTTTATTGCTCATAAATGATGACGAGTGAGTGACAATAAAGCGACGATACCCCCGTGGCATAGCCGGGAAAATCAGATAACTGCTATAGCAGTTACGGCAAGCATGCGGACACGCCGCTTTTCATCCAGATAATCGCGCCAGTGATTTTCCCGCCCAGAGCCTGAGAGATTGAATTTGCTGTCAAACAACTCGACTTTGACACCATTGCCTTGATCACGATTTGCTTTCTGATTTTTGTAGCAAATTAACACAGAAAAGAAAAATACAAGTCTGTTCTTGATATTTCTGGCAAGCTATAAGAAATATCCTTAATAGGAGCCAGATCAATGAATCCCATCTCTCTTGCCCAGATTATTGACAGCGTCCAGGACTTGCCCACCTTGCCTGCCATCGTGATGGAATTGCTCAATAATATTGATGATGAAGAATTGAATATGCATGAGCTGGCACAAAAGGTCAGCCATGATATGGCACTGACAGCCAAAACCCTGCGCTATGCGAACTCGCCCTATTACTCGACCATGATCAAGGTGACAACGGTGCAGCAAGCGATTTCATTACTGGGTTTGAGCACGGTGCGGCAAATCGTCATGACAGCGGCATTGACTGGCTGTTTCCCTGAAAATAATTGCCAGGGGTTTAGTCATAAGGAATTCTGGCGGCACTCAAATGCAGTCGCCATCGCCGCCCGCATATTGGCACGCCGGCTCAATTTCAATGTCGATGTCGCTTTCACGGCTGGTTTGTTGCATGACATAGGCGCACTGGTATTGGCAACCTGCTATAGCGAAGCTTATGAGCATGTGCTGGCGCAGCGCGAAGAATTACAAACGACGCAATTTGAAACCGAAAAGCAGATATTAGGAATTGATCACGCCCTGGTTGGCGAAACCCTGGCCGTGCAGTGGAATTTTTCAGAAGTCATGATCAAAGCCATCGCCGGCCATCATCACCCGGAAAAGCCGGGCCTGGGCTTTTTAGCGACCATCATCCATGTAGCAGATGGCATAGCCCACGCATTAGGTGTGACAACCACACCTGACCTGGCACCGCCAGAAATCACCGGCCAATCATGGGAAAGCCTGGGGCTGGACCAGGCTTTGTTCGATGAAGTGCTGGCAGAAGCTGCCATAGAATTTGAAAAACTGCAGGAAGCAGTCGAGGTATAAGTGTAGATACAGGCGTAGGCCTCAATTCTACAAATCTGGCTGTATCAAATGCCCCAGCTTGGTAGCCTTGGTACTCAGATAGCGTTCATTATAGGGATTGCGCTTGACGATCAGGGGGACGTGCTCTTCCACTCTGACGTTCATGCCTTCCATCGCAGAAATCTTGCGCGGGTTATTGGTCATCAGGCGTACAGATTCTATGCCCAGATGTTTGAGCATGGGGTCGCACAGACTATAGTCGCGCAGGTCGGCAGCAAAACCCAATTTTTGATTGGCCTCTACCGTGTCTGCTCCAAGGTCTTGCAGATGGTAGGCACGTACCTTGTTGAGCAAACCTATGCCACGTCCTTCCTGGCGCAAATAGAGTAAAGCGCCGCGCCCTTCCTGGGCAATTTTTTGCAAGGCCAGTTCCAGTTGCGGGCCACAGTCACAGCGCTTGCTGAACAAGGCATCACCGGTCAGGCATTCTGAATGTATGCGTGCCAGCACGGGCTGACCATCAGCCACATCGCCTAGAGTCAGGGCGATGTGTTCTTTGCCTGTTGCCGTTTCGACAAAGGCGTGCATGCGGAAAGTTGCCCAGGTCGTGGGCAGATTACAGGAATCAACATATTCCAGGGCCTGTTCATCTAATTTGACAGGCTGGTCATTGCTTAACATACAATTCTCGCGGATTCTTTTTATGGATTTATTGCCTAGCATAACGCCATCATTGGCTTTGATTACATCAGCCAAGGCTAGAGTATAAACGAGACAGGCATTTTCTACCTGCCACTGCGAACGGGCGTTTTATTCTTGATCAAATCTAATTTAATCTATATAGGGTCTGCATCCTCAAAAGCAAGTAGCTGCCAGAGTAGAGGGTTTCCACAATAAAAAAGAGCACCCGCTTTTGCAAGGTGCTCTCTTCCCCCGGGCCTTGCAAGCAGACAAGCTGCTTACATTAAAGCCTTATCTACGCTGCAACTGCGTAATATCCCTGACCGCGCCACGGTCAGCTGATGTTGCCAAAGCAGCATAAGCCTGCAAGGCTTGTGAGACATAGCGCTCACGGTCTACTGGCTGCCAAGCTTGCGGGCCGCGTGCTTCCATCGCAGCCCTGCGCTGTGCTAGGTCACTGTCGCTGACTTTGAGATTGATGGTGCGAGCCGGGATATCGATTTCTATGATATCGCCCTCCTCCACCAAACCAATAGTCCCACCTTCGGCAGCTTCAGGAGATGCATGGCCTATCACCAGGCCGGAAGAACCGCCAGAGAAACGACCATCAGTGAACAAGGCGCAGGCTTTGCCCAGGCCCTTGGATTTGATATACGAAGTTGGGTACAGCATTTCCTGCATGCCGGGGCCGCCTTTAGGGCCTTCGTAACGGATGATCACGACATCACCTTCATGCACCGTATCGCCGAGGATGGCTTCTACCGCAGAATCCTGGCTTTCAAACACACGGGCTTTGCCGGTGAACTTCAAGATACTTTCATCGACACCTGCAGTTTTAACGATACAACCTTTTTCTGCCAGATTACCGTACAAGACCGCCAGGCCACCATCTTGCGAATAGGCATGCGCCTTGTCGCGTATGCAGCCAGCTTCACGGTCAATATCGAGGCTGTCAAAACGTTTGTCTTGCGAGAAGGCCGTCTGGGTAGGCACGCCACCCGGTGCAGCGCTAAACAATTTTCGTACCGCGGCATTGTCAGTCACGGCGATATCGTTTTGCGCAATCGCATCAGCCATGGTCGGGCTATGCACGGTCGGGCGTGTGGTATCGAGCAAACCCGCACGTGCCAGTTCACCCAGGATAGAGATAATGCCGCCAGCACGATGCACGTCTTCAATATGATATTTGTCAGTCATCGGCGCGACCTTGCACAGACAAGGTACTTTGCGTGAGATGCGGTCAATATCTGCCATCTTGAAATCCACGCCCGCTTCATGCGCCGCAGCCAGCAAATGCAAAACGGTATTGGTAGAACCACCCATGGACACATCCAGCGCCATGGCGTTTTCAAAGGTCGCCTTGTTAGCGATGGAACGCGGCAGGATGGAATAATCATCTTGCTCATAATGGCGCTTGGCCAGCTCAACTACCAGACGGCCTGCGCGCAAGAACAACTCCTTGCGGTCAGCATGTGTCGCCAGTATTGTGCCATTACCTGGCAAGGACAGGCCCAGTGCTTCGGTCAGGCAGTTCATTGAGTTAGCTGTAAACATACCAGAACATGAACCACAGGTAGGACAGGCAGAACGTTCTATGCGGCCTATCTCTTCATCCGACACATTGCTGTCACCAGCCTTGATCATGGCATCAACCAGATCAATCTTTACTATTCTTTGCTCACCAGTCTGCTTGGGATGTAAGGTCTCCAGCACCTTGCCCGCTTCCATAGGGCCACCGGAAACAAATACGACAGGGATATTCAAACGCATGGCAGCCATCAGCATGCCGGGCGTGATCTTGTCGCAGTTGGAGATACATACCATGGCATCTGCACAGTGGGCATTGACCATGTATTCGACAGAGTCAGCAATCAGTTCGCGTGAAGGCAGCGAATACAGCATGCCGCCATGGCCCATGGCGATACCGTCATCCACGGCTATCGTATTGAATTCCTTGGCAACGCCACCAGCCGCTTCTATCTCACGCGCCACCATCTGGCCCAGGTCTTTCAAATGCACGTGGCCTGGCACAAACTGTGTAAAGGAATTGACGACGGCGACGATAGGCTTATCGAAATCACCATCTTTCATGCCAGTCGCACGCCACAGGGCGCGGGCACCGGCCATATTACGGCCATGTGTGGTGGTACGGGAACGGTATACAGGCATGTCTGACTCCAGGCTGGCGATAAAATGAAAATGTTATATCAGCATGCGCTTAGGGTTGCCATATGTCAAATATGGAATTTATTGGAAATTAGGTCGTTTTAAGTATTAAACCAAAAAGATCACCACAGAGACACCGAGACACAGAGTAAACACCGAGAAAATCAAATTTTAAAAAGACGCTCAGGTTTTCTCTTGCCTTTCTCTGTGTCTCCGTGGTGTAGCAGGGAATTCGTGTGGTATGCCACACGCCTGCGCAACGAAGACTTCTTGCAAGAAGTCTTTCCTTCCTCTGTGTTGAGAGGTCTTTACTAAAATCACGAACGAACATAAAAAAACGCGAAGCTCACACTTCGCGTTTTTAAGAATCATGACCCCATTATTCCTGATGGTATTGTGTCACTCTTTCCACTTCATTTTTGGAACCCAGGAAAACAGCCACACGCTGATGCAGTTTTTCTGGCTGTATATCCAGCATGCGTTGCTTACCGTCGGTCGATGCGCCGCCAGCCTGTTCTACGATGAAGGACATGGGATTGGCTTCGTACATCAGGCGTAGCTTGCCTGCCTTGTCCGGTTCGCGCTTGTCTGCCGGGTACATGAAGATACCACCGCGGTTCAGGATGCGGTGCACGTCGGCGACCATGGAGGCGATCCAGCGCATATTGAATTCTTTGCCGCGTGGCCCAGTGCCGCCTGCCAGCATTTCATCAACATAACGCGTGACTGGCGGATACCAGTGGCGGGTGTTGGAGGCGTTGATGGCAAATTCCTTGGTGTCTGCCGGGATTTGCATATTACGTTGTGTCAGTACCCAGGAACCCATTTCGCGGTCGAGGGTGAAGCAATTGACGCCATTGCCGGTGGTCAGCACCAGCACTGTTTGCGGGCCATACACGGCATAGCCAGCCGCCACTTGCTTGCTACCTGGCTGCAGAAAATCCTGCTCGGTTGGCTTGCCCATGCCGTCTGGTGCTTTCAATACCGAGAAGATGGTACCGATGGAGACGTTGACGTCGATATTGCTGGAACCATCGAGTGGATCAAACAAGAGCATGTATTCGCCCTGCGGATACCGGTTCGGTATCGGATGGATGCTTTCCATTTCTTCCGATGCCATGGCTGCCAGGTGGCCGCCCCATTCATTGGCTTCGAGCAGGATTTCATTCGACAGGATGTCGAGTTTCTTTTGCACTTCGCCCTGAATGTTTTCGCTACCGGCTGTGCCCAGCACTTCACCTAATGCGCCCTTGCCTACTGCATGGCTGATGGTCTTGCAGGCGCGTGCGACGACTTCGATGAGCAGGCGCAGTTCTGCCGGTATCGAATTATTCAGGCGCTGCTCTTCGACCAGGTACTGGGTCAGGCTTACACGTTTCATGTTGATCTCTCGATTTTTTCAGTAATTCTTGTCAATTGTTTGCTTAAGACGCAAGTGCCTTGCTGACTACTTCAAGCACGTCTTTCGACAGCTTCTTGGTATCAGCCACTTTTTGCAGTGCGGCCTTCATATGCGCTTGCAGGCTTTCTGGATATTTTTTCCAGCGGTCCATACTGCGTGCCAGACGAGCTGCGACTTGCGGATTGAGCTTGTTGAGCGCAATCACCAGTTCTGCCCACAAGGCATAACCACTGCCATCAGCCGCATGGAAGCGGGATGGATTGGCATTGCAGAAAGCAAACGTCAAACTACGCGCACGGTTGGGGTTATTCAGTGTAAATGCTGGATGCGTCATCAATTCACGCACCTTGGCGACATCGGTGGTTCGTGCAGTTGCCTGCAACATGAACCATTTGTCGATGACCAGGGCTTCTTTCTTGAAGTCTTTATAGAAAGCTTTCAAGGACTTGGCTGCCGATTTGGCCTGCTTGTCATTGCCACTGAAATTGGTCAAAGCCGTCAAAGCTGCCAGGCGGTCAGTCATGTTTTCTGCTTCATCGAACTGGGTTTTCGCCAGATCAAAAGTGGATTCATCTGACCATTCGAGCAGGTAAGACAGGGCCAGGTTTTTCAAACCACGTTTTGCCATGGATTGTGCATCAGGGCTGTATTTGCCTGGAGTCAGATGGCCTTCGTAAGCACTCAGCAAATCAGCGCGCAGATGTTCTGTGATGGTGGCACGGGCAAACTGGCGTGCGGTATGGATGGCTTGCGGATCAACGACCTTGAATTCTTCAGCGATCATGGCTTCGGATGGCAGCGTCAACACCAGTTCACGGAAAGCCGGGTCAAGGCTGGCATCGTTCAGAGTAGCGCGCAGGGCTTCGATGAACATGCTGTCCAGGCTCAGCTCTTCGCCTTGCTGTACTTCAGTCGTCAGTTTGACCAGGCGACGTGTGGCCAGGCGCTGGCCTGCTTCCCAGCGGTTGAACGGGTCACTGTCATTGGCCAGCAAGAGGCCCAGTTCTTCATCGCTGTAGTCGATTTCCAGCACGACTGGTGCAGAGAAATTGCGCAACAATGACGGCACTGGTTTGCTGCTAACACCAGTAAACACAAAAGTCTGGCTGGCTTCTGTCAATTCCAGCACCAGGCTGGTCGCACCAGCCTGTGCTTCGTACGCTGCGCTATGCAAAGGAATATCTTTGCCATCTGCACCCAGCAAGCCCATGGCAACCGGGATGTGGAAAGGCAGTTTTTCTGCCTGGCCTGGTGTAGCCGGGCAAGACTGGCTCAGGGTGATGGAATACGTCTGTGCTTCTGCGTCATAGGTCGCATCAACCTTCACGCGTGGCGTACCAGCCTGGCTATACCAGCGTTCAAACTGTGTCAGGTCACGGCCACTGGAATCTGCCATGGCAGCGCGGAAGTCATCACATTCAACAGCCTGGCCATCATGACGCTCAAAATACAGGTCCATGCCTTTGCGGAAGCCATCATGGCCCAGCAAGGTGTAATACATGCGCACGACTTCTGAACCTTTTTCATAAATCGTGACGGTATAGAAATTATTGATTTCCACGAAAGAATCAGGACGTACAGGATGGGCCATAGGGCCTGCATCTTCAGAGAACTGTACCTGGCGCAGCAGACGTACGTCTTCTATGCGTTTGACAGCGCGGCCTGTGGCTGTGCCTACCAGATCGGCAGAAAATTCCTGGTCACGGAAAACAGTCAGGCCCTCTTTCAAGGACAACTGGAACCAGTCGCGGCAAGTAACACGGTTACCTGTCCAGTTATGGAAGTATTCATGACCTACGACGGATTCTATGCCTGCATAATCAACGTCTGTAGCGATAGATGGATTAGCCAGCACGAACTTGGTATTGAAAATATTCAGGCCCTTGTTTTCCATCGCACCCATATTGAAGTCACCAGTGGCAACGATCATGAAGCGGTCCAGATCGAGTTCCAGGCCAAAGCGTTCTTCATCCCAGCGTATGCTGTTCTTGAGGGAATCCATGGCATGCTGGGTTTTATCCAGATTGCCGTCTTCTACCCAGACTTGCAGCAAGACTTTGCGGCCAGACTTTAACTTATAGTCTTCTTCCTGGCAGACCAGCTTGCCCGCCACCAGGGCAAACAGATAAGAAGGTTTTTTGAACGGATCTTCCCACTTGGCAAAATGACGGCCATCACCGAGGTCACCTTCTTCGATCAGATTCCCATTGCTGAGCAGCACAGGGAATTTTTTCTTGTCGGCACGCAGCATGACGGTATATTTCGCCATGACGTCAGGACGGTCCGGGAACCAGGTGATCTTGCGGAAACCTTCTGCCTCGCACTGGGTAATGAAGTTACCGTTGGATGCATACAGACCGGACAAGGAGGTATTCTTGAGCGGATTGATCAGGGTTTCAATTTCCAGCGTGACTTCGTCAGGGGCATTGGCGATGCGCAGGGTCTCGCCTTCTATCTTGTAGGCGGACTTTTTGAGGTTCACGCCATTCATGCGCAGTTGCAGCAATTTCAGGGATTCGCCAAACAAGACCAGGTCTTTTTCGCTGCTGTCATGATTGCGGCGCAAGGTCATACGGGTGGCTACATGGGTGGCTTGCAGATCAAGGTCGAAACCCATTTCTACTGTGTCTACCCAAAACCCCGGGGCTATATAGTCTTTACGGAAAATTGTCTCTGGTTTGCTGGCAGTATCGTTACGCATGGATGGAGTATCTCGCGAAAATAAGTTGAATAACAAAGTCTTATGAACCCTGCAAAGACCGCCATTTTACCAAGCTGCGTCATTACAGGTATAAAAGTCGCCTGAATAGACCCCATTTTGTGCAGAAAGTTTGGTGAAATTGTGGAATTTATGCTCACAAATACTGACTAAGCTGAGCAAATCAAAGAATATCTTTAGCAGATAAGCTGCCTTGCTGATATTCAGCAATTTATCTGCTGCACATATGAACACACAGACGCTCACAAAATCGTTACAACACGTTACAGTAAGAGCAACAATATTACGCAATCAAGCATATGATATAAGTATGACGAAGATATGCATCGGGAGTAGAACATGAAAAAACTAGCCCTCTTTTTTAGCCTGGCCTGCAGCTTGCTGTTGAGCGGTTGCGCGACGACATTCAGTAGCCAGGTCAGCGTATTCCATGAATGGCCAGCTGCCAACCAGGATAAGTCCTATATTTTTGAACGTGCGCCGGGCCAGGAAAACAATCCCGAACATAAGTTATATGAAGACATGCTGCGCAGCCGCTTGCAAAACATGGGTTTCAAGGAAGTCGTAGCAGGCACAACGCCAGTACTGAAAGTGGAATTGCAATATGCAACGACCTTGAGAGAACTCCAGTATTCACCATTCTGGCAGCCCGGTATCTATGATCCCTTTTGGGGCTTGCACTTCAGCCGCGGTATTTATCGTCGCCACTATATTTACTACCCGCCGTTTTGGGGCTTGCCAACTTACCCCAGAGGCTGGTCAGATATCAGCATGCGCAGCACTTACTTGCACCAGTTGCAAATACGCATTACTGAATTGAACGGGAATAAAAAACTGGCAGACATCAAGGCAAGTTCTGAACAATTTAACCCTGAGATTTCACTCTATGTACCTTACCTGATGGATAGTGCCTTGAAAGACTTTCCTGGCAAGAATGGCAGTACCAGCAAGGTGGAATTTACCATCAATAATTAATTGAGTTAAACACAATGACAGGCCATAAGCCTGTCATTGTAAATGGCATGTTTATGTTGCCGGAGGATCGCGCAGTGCTTCTACCAGTGCGCGGTCGACAACCGATTCTGCAACTATCTGTATCGCCCTGCCTTCACGGAACTGGGCAATCAATTCGTCGCTAGAGACAGAAAAAGCATCATGTCCCTGGCGATTGGTGAAGATATAGCGGGTACGTTTTGGACTAACCCAGGCCAGTTTGAAACGGGTAGTGACACCGCTGGATATCTTGGTGAAGTCAACCCAGATGCCTCGCTCCATGGTTTCTATAACGCGCGCCCACTCATCTACTGGTTGTTCTATCTGGTCTTGAACATGACGGTTCAGGCGTTTTTCACTGGCGCGTTGGGCGATATTGACGGCAATTTCCAATTGGCGGCGCGGTGAAAATTCCAGTGGTGCGCGGGCAATAGCGGCATGACGCTCAGCCAGTTTGGAAAAGAAGATGACGCGCTCAGGCTCATCCCACTTGATGGCATTTAGCCAGGCATTCAGCAGAGACAACATGGCTGGCAATTTGCTGACCAGTTCCTTGCGCTCTTCCGCACTGTTCTTGGGTTTCAGGCTCCAGATCAGGTCATCCATCGTCCGCAGAGCATTTTCCAGGGCGTTGGGTTTTTCTTCCTTGACGTTATGCGATATCGTCAAAATCCTGATCCATTGCTCCCTCAGGAATACTTCCAGAAAACCTGCAACCTCACCGGTTTCCACCCTGATCGCGACATCGTTTTCTGCAAACTCGCGCGCCAGACGCATTTTTTCTTGCTTCAGGGCGACGGCAACAGGCTCGCTGATGGCGACTTCGGTTTGCTGTTCTTCTTCCTTGAGGAAGGCTTCCAGATCAGCAACAACGTCAGAAAACAGCTCTATTTGCTGATCAAAATCCTGTTGCACCCGTTCGACTATGCCCTCTATCATTTGATAGAGCGGGTCTTCCGCAGAGGTATCACTATTGAGTAGGACACTGGACTTTGCCAGGGTGTCTATCAATACCCGCGCCGGATGGTTTTCCTTGAAAAAGAAATCCTTGTCCAGCAAAGCTACTTTCAGCGTGGGTATCTGCAACTGGCTGATGAGGTTTTTAATATCGGCGGGTATGCTTTTGTCATTGAAGACATAATCAAAGATACGCGCCAGCAATTCTATGGTGCTCTGATCTATATGCGTCAGGCCACCGGCATTAGGTTGCTGTGATAATTGCCGCAAATGCGCCGTGTCCATGGGCATGGGATTGGCAGTGAAATCTCTCTGCACACTGGTCAGATAGTCAAAAAACTGCCTGTCTATGGTGACCATATCAGGAGCATTGCCGCCAAATCCCTGGCCGCCTGCGTCCTGACCACCGGTGAACGGCATACCTCCCCCTATGGATTGGCCACCGCCACCGCCACCGCCACCGCCACCGCCAGTAACAGTATTGCCGAACGACCCGGGCGGCGCATTACCCGAAAAAATATTGCGCAGCTTGTTTTCCAGATAAGGATCGCGATCGCTAATATCTTCAGAGCCAGAGATCATATTCTTTTTCTGTTTATTACGATAACCGTCATTAAGGTCGGGCAAGATACCGCGCTCGACCATCGCCAGATTCAATTCACGGTAAATTGCGCCCAGTTGCAGGAATAATTCAGGTTGCAACAAGCGCAGTATCAGGTGATGTGTTTCGGGATTGGGTTCCAGTTCCATCCATGCCTGATGGACGGCTTTAACAAATAATTCCGGTCGAAAAGGGTTTTGTGAAACGCTGATGGGGGTACGGCGCAATACATGGCCTATGCGCACATTCAGGGCCACCAGTTGCTCCGCATTGTTGACTTCCAGCGACTGGCTCAAATTACGGCTGAGTACCTTGCTTTCCATCTCCTCAAAACTGACCAGGGAAAAATCCTGCTTGCCTTCGTCAGTTCTGGCACGCTTTCGGGTATTGACGACGCTGACTTCTTTGGCAAGCGCAGCATTGACCTGCCCGGCAACCAGGCGATAAAAAGTCGTGCCATTGCGTTTTAATTGCTGGTAAGCCGCAAAGCTGCTGGCTACCTCCTCCGGCCTGACGGTCTGATCAGACAGTTTGAACAAAGCCTCAGTCAGGCGTCCCGCAAATGCCTCAATTTGCGACGACACCAGATTAGTGGCAATGGGCACCAGACTTTGCAGTATCAATAATCGGCTAGAGCTGGAGAACTCACTGGTCTTGGCAGTATTTAGTGGAATAGTATCCATCGCTCTTTTTTATTATAGTCAGGTTATCAACGAAACTTGGGCTGCACTGACTGGCTTCAAAAGCTTGCATTTTGCCAAGCCAGACAGGCTTGCGCAATGCCAGCATCAGCAAGAACAGTGCAGTAAAACAACAAAGCTGCAAAATAGCTGCGCGCCGTATTCAAGCGCTCTTAATTAGTATAGTAAGCCTCAGAGCCTACGGTAATAACAACTATCAGCATAACTGCAAAAATAAGTACCAGCAGCAGGCGTCCAAATTTGGGGCTGCCGCTTTCTTTATCCGCAGTTTGTTTCGTTGGTGGTGTTACTTGAGTCATATTTTCTTGCTTCAGGGAATTAATATGCTGGAACCGGTGGTCTGCCGGGCTTCCAGCTCGCGGTGGGCTTGCGCTACTTCACTCAGGGGATAGCGCTGGCGTATGTCTATTTTAACTTTGCCGCCCTCTACCATGGAAAATAAGTGTGCCGCCATTTGCTCCAGATCATCACGTTTGGCGGTATAACTCATCAAACTTGGCCGGGTGATGAACAATGAACCGCGTGAAGCAAGCTCTCCAAGTCCAAATGCGGGCACTGGCCCGGATGCATTGCCAAAACTGACCATCATCCCCAAAGGAGCCAGGCAATCCAGCGATGGGATGAAAGTGTCTTTGCCTATGGAATCATAAACGACAGGCACCCCTTTTCCATCCGTAATTTCACGAACTCGCTGAACAAAATTTTCCGTGTTGTAGTTGATGACATGGGCGCAGCCATGGACTTTGGCCAGCTCGGCCTTCTCATCAGAACCCACCGTACCTATCATGGTGACGCCGATGGCACGCGCCCACTGGCAGGCAATCAGTCCTACACCACCAGCAGCTGCATGGAATAATATGGTTTCACCGCCCTGCAAGGGAAAGGTGCGATGAAACAGGTATTGCACCGTCAGCCCTTGCAGCATCATGGCGGCGGCAGTTTCAAAACTGATGCTGTCAGGCAAACGCACCAGATTGTCAGCAGGCATGATGCGGGCTTCTGCATAGGCACCTGTTGGCCTCCCGGCATAGGCTACACGGTCACCCACCTGTACATATTTGACGTCTGGGCCAACTGCCTCAACAATGCCAGCACCTTCCATACCCAGACCACCCGGCAAGGCTTGCGGGTATAAACCGGTACGAAAATACACATCGATAAAATTCAGGCCGCAAGCTTTCTGCCGCACCAACACTTCACCCGGACCAGGCGCCCCCAACTCGACGTCGACATATTCCATCACTTCCGGACCGCCAGTCTGCTGTATGCGAATTGCCTTGACCATTTATATCTCCTGAATGAATTTCTCTATCTTAAGTCTTTTTTACAGACAGCAAATACATGCCGCCCATGACCAACACTGTCCCTGCCATTTGCCAACTGGTGATGGGCTCCCCCAGGAAATAGGTCCCCAGGAATAAAGTTGATACCGGCCCTATCATGCCCGCCTGCGAAGCAGTGGCAGCACCTATGCGCTTGACTGCAATCATGGTCATGAACACTGGCAATACCGTACACATGATGGCATTCACTATAGACAATGAATATACAGCAAGCGGCTGCACCAGCATGCTGGCCGGGCGCAAAATAAAAAACTGGCCTATGCAGGCAGCGCTGGAAACACACATTGCATATGACACCAGTCTCAAAGAACCCAGCCTCTGCACCAGTTGGCCTGACTGTATCAGGTAGATGGCGTAAGAAATCGCCGCTCCCAGGACAAGCGCAGACCCCAACATGACGTAGTCACCGCCAAGTTTCAGATCATGAAAAAACACCAGGACGATGCCCAGGTAAGACACCAGCAAAGCTGCCCATTCCAGCTTGCTGACGACTCGCTTCAAAAAGAAGGCAGATATCAGCAAGACAAAGGAAGGTGTCAGGAACAGAATCAGGCGTTCAAGGCCAGCACTAATATATTGCAAGCCCAGAAAATCAAGAAAAGACGACAGGTAATAGCCAACCAGGCCCAAAGCAACCAGCCGCCAGCGGTCCGCTTTGCTGAGGCTACCTGACTTATGCATTTGCCAGATGGCAATCGCGGCAAAAATGGGTAGCGAAAATGCCATACGAAAACAGATCAGGGTGACTGCATCGACGTTGTAGCGATAAATCAGTTTGGCAACGATGGCCTTGGTAGAAAAAAGAATGGCACCAACCAGGGCGATAGCAAGCCCGGTCAGATAGTGGCGACGGGCAAGTATTCTTGATTGTTCTGTAGGCATAAATATATAGAACTCATTTCACAAATATAGATGAGATGCGTTTGTCTCATAACGTGGGCTGGTAAGTCGGACACGGCAGTCAATAGGGGTGTTGTTGACAACGAGCTCACCTAGTCCTGCGCGCGCTATGAGACAAACCCTTCGGGAACTGACGATTTGGGCGCATTGCTGTGTTGTGCCCCTCGTTAAGGCAAAAGCCTTAGCAGCGGGCCACGCCTTGCACTGCATCCCAAATCGCCTTGTTCGCACTCATCCCTATTTATGAAATGAGTTCTAAAAGAGAGCCAGACTGCTACATGGCTTAAAACGATAATTTCACACATAAATTGCCAGGAAGAAAGCAAATAACTTCCACAGGGGAAATAACTTACAATTTTTCACATGAAATTTTACATTTGCTTGCCAAATTTGACTTTGTATAACTATTAATTAACAAATTGTTCATTACACTAATTTCATGAACAACATTGCAGGAGAAGACCAGATGTACACGCCACGCTTACAATATGCAGATCAGCCGGTACTCCGTCCTAAACGTGCGCTCCCGGATATGCCACAAAGGCAGACAAAAACAGTATCTCCAAAGCAAAACGACAGTTCCCTGAACAGTATTTTCAGACGACTGGCCAACAGCAGCAGCCAGGATCAGGGATAATTCGCCAGCTCAGTAGTCTCTGCTGAGTTCATGGCGTATTACTAATCACCGTCAGGCAGCATTATTATTTTTTCAGGATTGAACCCAATACCCCGCGAATAATTTCGCGCCCAACCTGAGAACCCATAGTCCTGACGGTTGACTTGATCAGGGTTTCGACGACGTTGTCCTTGCGTCTCAAGCCAGCGCCACCAAACAGGTTACCGAATACGCTCTTTATGGTGTCGCCGACACCGCCACTCTCTTGTTGCTGCGCAGACTGAGCAACTTGCCCTGAACCAGCGGTCTGTCTGCCTGGTGGAGAAGCGGCGTTACCCCAGCTACTATCCGTATCCCTGGCAGCGGCATTGCCATTATCAGCGGCCTTATCTGAAGTAGCCGCGCTGTTGGCAACCCGGCCAGTCAATTTTTCATACGCAGATTCACGGTCTATATGCTTCTCATAGACACCGGCAACAATGGAAGTTTGCATGACTTGCTGACGTTCATCTGTCGTTATCGCACCTATCTGTGACGATGGCGGCACGATCAGGGCGCGTTGCACGATGTTTGGCCTGCCTTTATCGTCAAGGAAGGAAATCAAAGCTTCACCAACACCCAGCTCGGCAATCACCGCTGCGGTATCCAGCTTGGGATTGGGACGGAAAGTTTCTGCTGCGGCCTGCACCGCCTTCTGATCTCTCGGCGTATAGGCACGCAAGGCATGCTGAACACGGTTACCGAGTTGCCCCAGCACGGTATCAGGGATATCCAGCGGGTTTTGCGTGACGAAATACACACCCACGCCCTTGGAGCGTATCAGGCGCACTACTTGCTCTATCTTTTGCAGCAAGACTTTGGGGGCTTCATCAAACAGCAGATGGGCTTCGTCAAAGAAAAACACCATCTTGGGCTGATCTACATCGCCCACTTCTGGCAGATGCTCATACAATTCAGACAGCATCCACAGCAAAAAGGTCGAATATAGGCGCGGCGACTGCAGTAATTGGTCAGCGGCCAGGATATTCACAAAGCCACGGCCATCGCCATCGGTCTGCATCATGTCATCCAGGTTCAGCATGGGTTCACCAAAAAAATGCTCACCACCCTGCTCGGAGATCGTCAGCAATGAACGCTGGATAGCACCAACACTGGCGGCCGAGATATTGCCGTATTCGGTCTGGAATTCAGCAGCATTTTCGGCCAGGTATTGCAACATGGCGCGCAAATCCTTGGTATCCAATAGCAGCAGGCCATGGTCGTCGGCAATCTTGAAGGCCAGTTGCAAGACACCTTCTTGGGTATCATTCAAATTCAGCATGCGCCCCAGCAGCAAGGGGCCAAGGTCTGATACTGTAGCGCGTACCGGGTGGCCCTGTTTGCCAAACACATCCCAGAACGTGACTGGGCAAGCCTGCCATTTGGGTTCATCGACTTGCAGGGCTTGCAGCCTTTGCTGGATCTTGCTGGTGGCGCTACCGGCTTTGGCCATGCCGGACAAGTCACCTTTGACGTCTGCCATGAAGACTGGCACACCAATTCCAGAAAATGCCTGGGCCAAGGTTTGCAGGGTAACGGTCTTGCCAGTACCCGTGGCACCAGTGATACAACCATGGCGATTGGCCCAGTCTGACAATAAATTCAAGTCGAATTCGGTGTTTTTAGCGATCAACAAAGGTTTTGACATAGTTTTGAAGGGTGATTTGGGGAAGTCGGTCGGTGCCACTATGGTAAAATACTGGTCTTCATTATAAAACCAAGCCAGGCAAAATTGCCGCCCTCAGGGTGAGCTATTGTCAATTCAGGAAAGAGCGATCATGGCAGGACATAGTAAATGGGCCAATATCAAGCATAAAAAAGCAGCAACCGATGCCAAACGCGGCAAGATATGGACGCGTCTGATCAAGGAGATCACGGTTGCAGCACGCATGGGTGGTGAGGATGTCGATTCCAACCCCCGCCTGCGTCTGGCAGTAGACAAGGCGGCAGACGCCAATATGCCAAAAGAAAACGTTACGCGCGCGATACAACGCGGCGCGGGCACACTGGAAGGCGCAAACTACGAAGAAGTACGTTATGAAGGTTATGGCATCGGCGGTGCCGCCATCGTGGTGGACTGCATGACTGACAACCGGGTGCGTACCGTGGCTGAAGTACGCCATGCCTTTAACAAATACGGTGGCAATATGGGTACTGAAGGCTCGGTCGCCTTTTTGTTCCAGCACTGCGGCCAGATGTTTTTTGCCCCGGGCACGAATGAAGAAGCCCTGATGGAAGCTGCCCTGGAAGCGGGTGCTGACGATGTCGTGACTGACGAAGAAGGCGGCATAGAAGTGTTGTGCGCGCCATTCAACCTGTCTGACTTGCGTGCCAGCCTGGAAAAAGCTGGTTTCAAGGCAGAAGTCGCTGAAGTCGTCATGAAACCAAATACTGAGACGGTATTTGCGGGTGACGAAGGCATCAAGATGCAAAAACTGCTGGATGCACTGGAAAACCTCGACGATGTACAAGAAGTATTCACCAACGCCATCATAGAAGATTAAGATGAAATTACTCGTAGTCGGCTCTGGTGGCCGTGAACATGCCCTCGCCTGGAAACTGGCGCAATCTGAACGCGTACAAACGATTTTTGTCGCGCCCGGCAATGGTGGTACTGCTGCTGACAGCCGTCTGAAAAACATCAACATTACAGACCCGGCAGCGCTGGCAGACTTTGCCGAGCAAGAAAACATAGGCATTACCGTGGTCGGTCCCGAAGTGCCGCTGGCGGCTGGCATCGTCAATATCTTCCGCGACCGTGGTTTGAAAATCTTTGGCCCGACCAAAGAAGCAGCGCAGCTGGAAAGCTCCAAGGATTTCGCCAAGGCTTTCATGCACAGGCATGCTATTCCTACGGCTGAATACCAGACATTTGCTGAGCCAACTCCTGCGCACGACTATATCAATGCCAAGGGCGCACCTATCGTCATCAAGGCCGATGGCCTGGCGGCTGGTAAAGGTGTAGTCGTTGCCATGACGGCTGAAGAAGCGCATGCAGCAGTCGATATGATGTTGTCTGACAATAAGCTCGGTGATGCTGGCGCACGCGTCGTCATCGAAGAGTTTCTGGCAGGTGAAGAAGCCAGTTTCATCGTCATGGTCGATGGCAAGAATATTTTGCCACTGGCAACCAGCCAGGATCACAAGCGCTTGCTCGACAATGACGAAGGCCCGAATACTGGCGGCATGGGTGCCTACTCTCCAGCCCCTATCGTCACGCCACAACTGCACGCCCGTGTCATGCGCGAAATCATCGTGCCTACCGTACAAGGCATGGCCAAGGATGGCATCGTATTTACCGGCTTTTTATATGCAGGCCTGATGATTGATGACCAGGGCAATCCAAAAACCCTGGAATTCAACTGCCGCATGGGCGACCCGGAAACCCAGCCTATCATGGCGCGCCTGAAAACAGATTTACTGCATGTCGTTGAACATGCAGTCAATGGCACGCTCGACACGGTGGATCTGGAATGGGACAGGCGTACCGCCATGGGTGTCGTCATGGCAGCCGCTGGTTACCCTGATGCGCCACGCAAGGGCGACAAGATCACCGGCATCCCGGCAGAAACTGCGGACACCGTGACCTTCCATGCTGGTACATCGCTCTATGAAAAGACCTTGAACGTGACTGGTGGCCGTGTGTTGTGCGTGGTTGGCCTGGGCGACACCGTCAAGCTGGCGCAAAAACATGCGTATGACGTTGTGGAAAAAATCCATTTCGACGGCATGCAATATCGCCGTGACATAGGCTGGCGCGCGCTGAACCGCAAGCATTAATCCTTGCCAGGCGTACATGGTTCATGTGCGCCACCGATCTTTTAAAGTGGGTTGAGAATAGTCCAAAGACTAATCCAGCCCCTTGCGTTTTTTAGAGTAGATAGCAGAATGACAGATACACTTGCGGTTAAAAACTACTTCCTGGGCTTGCAGGCTGCTATAGTCGCAGCTCTCGAAGAAGTTGATGGCCATACTTTTATTACCGATAGCTGGGAACGCCCTGAAGGCGGCGGCGGTATCTCACGCGTGATAGAAGAAGGCAAGGTATTTGAACGTGGCGGCGTCAATTTTTCCCATGTCATGGGCAAGAACCTGCCGCCATCTGCCGCTGCCGCCCGCCCTGAGCTGGCTGGCCGTCAGTGGGAAGCCATGGGTGTCTCGCTGGTCCTGCATCCACGTAACCCCTATGCACCTACCGTGCACATGAATGTACGCTTTTTCACTACCCGCGCTGAGGGACAGGAAGATGTATGGTGGTTTGGCGGCGGCATGGACTTGACGCCGTATTATGGTTTTACTGAAGATGCGGTGCATTTTCACCAAACCTGTAAAATGGCGGTCCAGCCTTTTGGTGCAGACTTGCATGCCCGCTTCAAGAAATGGTGTGACGAGTATTTTTACCTGAAGCACCGTAAAGAAGCGCGTGGCGTAGGTGGCATTTTCTTTGATGATTTCAATGAGCAGAATTTTGCCAGCAGTTTTGCCATGATGCGTAGCGTCGGTGATGCTTTTATTCCAGCTTATCGCCCTGTCCTGGAACGTCGCAAAGACCAGGAATATGGCGAGCGCGAGCGTGATTTCCAGGCTTATCGCCGTGGCCGCTATGTAGAATTTAACCTGGTATTTGACCGCGGCACGCATTTTGGCCTGCAGTCTGGCGGCAGGACAGAGTCCATACTGATGTCCATGCCACCCATCGTCAAATGGCGCTATGACTGGAAACCGGAGGCTGGCAGCCCGGAAGCAGCACTGGCAACAGACTTTTTGGTACACCGGGAATGGGTATAGACACTGCAGCAAAAGCTTGTGTTCTGGTACTTGGTGGCAGCTTTGACCCTGTGCATCTGGGGCATATTGCCTTGGCCCATAGCCTGGCGACGGTATTGAAACCGGATGAATTGCGCATCATTCCAGTTGGCCAGCAATGGCAAAAGAATGAGTTGCAAGCCACAGCACCGCAAAGACTGGCCATGCTGAAGCTGGCTTTTGAAGACTGGCAACTTTGCCCTGTCAGGATAGATGAGCAAGAAATCATCCGTGCAGAACAGGGTAAAAGTAATTACACCATTGATACCTTGCACCAGCTACGCAGAGAAGTTGGTGATGAGGCATCACTGGTATTTGCCATGGGTGCAGATCAGTTGCAAAATTTGCACACCTGGCGCAATTGGCAGGCCTTGCTTGAGGTAGCGCATTTGTGTGCTGCATCACGCCCGGGTTTCAGCCTCGATATCAGCAGCCCCGACATTGCTGACATCTGGAAGAAAAATGCCATCAGCGCCCTGGAAATGCGCACACGGCCAGCCGGTGGCACTTATCTGGAGAGAAATCTGGCGCAAGATGTATCTGCGACCCAACTACGTACTGAATTAAAACAGCATAACCCGACAACAAGATTGCTAGTCCCGCACAAGGTGCTAGACTACCTACAACAACAAACTATCTACCAATAAAAATATGGATATTAAAAAACTGCAAACCCTGGTCATTGACGCTCTGGAAGACGTCAAGGCGCAAGACATACAATTGTTTGAAACCACACACCTGACCAGCCTGTTTGACCGCGTTTGTATCGCCTCTGGTACATCCAACCGTCAAACCAAGGCTTTGGCCGCATCCGTACGCGATAAAGTCAAGGAAAACGGCGGCACTATCGTCAGTATGGAAGGTGAAGCGACTGGCGAATGGGTACTGGTCGATCTGGGTGACATCGTCGTCCACATCATGCAACCAGCCATCCGCGCTTACTACCGTCTGGAAGAGCTGTGGGGCGACAAGCCTGTCAAATTCGGCGCGGCCAAGCGTACTTCTGCTAAAAAAGTTGAAGCAGAAGAAGACAGTGACAAGCCTAAGCGCGTCCGCAAAGTGGCTGGCAAGGCTGCTCCGCTGGAAGTCACACATGACATGATGGCGATCCAGACCACGCTGGACGATGAAAAGAAACCAGCGCGCAAACCACGCGTTACCAAAACTACTGGCGATGCAGATGGCAAGCCAGCACGCAAACCAGCAGCCCGCAAAGCCGCCGATGGTACGACTGCTAAACCAGCCAAGATACCAACTGGTGGCCGCATTAAAGTTGCAGCGACTAAAACTGCTGTTGCTTCTGCCAAGCAAGCTGCAGAAAAACGCACTGCCAATGCTGCTGCAGCGCCAGCAAAACGCGCTCCGGCACGTAAGAAAGCGACAGAGGAATAATTCTCTGTTTCGTTTTGAATCCAAATGGCTGCCTTGTGCAGCCATTTGTTTAAGCTGACCACGTTTTCTATCTACTACTTTTCGCAGCAAACAGACACAAACATGCAATTGATCATCGCCGCCGTCGGCCACAAAATGCCCTCCTGGATAGAAACCGGCTTTCAGGAGTATGCCAAGCGCATGCCGCCAGAATGCCGCGTCATCCTCAAGGAAATCAAACCAGTTGAGCGCTCTGGCAGCAAAACTGCTGAAACCGTCATGGCACTGGAACGTACCAGGATAGAGGCCGTCATACCCAAGAATGCCCGTATCGTCGCCCTTGATGAACGCGGCAAGGACTGGACCAGCGTCGCCCTGTCGCAAAACCTCACGCAATGGCAGCAGGATGGCCGCGATGTCGTCTTCATCATCGGCGGTGCCGATGGCCTCGATGCAGAATTCAAGGCCAAGGCAGATACCCTGATACGCATCTCCAGCCTGACCCTGCCACATGGCATGGTCAGGGTACTGCTGGCTGAACAGTTATACCGCGCCTGGTCAATTACCCAGAACCACCCTTATCACCGGGTATAAGCTATACCAAGGAAACCGCCATGCTAAAAGAAAATAAAATTTACCTGGCATCAAAAAGCCCAAGACGCCGCGAATTGCTGCACCAGGCAGGCATAGACTTTGACCTTTTGTTGCTACGCGATGCCGCACCACGCGGGCCGGATGTGACCGAGATCGTCTTGCCCGGCGAAGCACCAGATGCCTATGTCAGCCGTGTCACCCAGGAAAAAGCAGACAAGGCATGGGAAATCATGCATCTGCGCAAAATGCTGCCACGTCCCGTGCTCGCAGCCGATACCACCGTGGTGCTCGGCAAGCAAATACTGGGCAAGCCCGCCGACAAGCAAGAAGCCATACAAATGCTGAGCATGCTGGCAGGCCAGACCCATCAAGTGCTGACCAGCATTGCCGTGCATTCTGCACTGGGCCGCGCAGCAGTCACGCAGTGTTCAGAAGTCAGTTTTGCGAAGCTTGACGAACAGCAGATACTGGCCTATTGCAATAGCAATGAACCCTATGACAAAGCCGGTGGCTATGGCATACAGGGCGCGGCTGCCCGTTTTATTTCACACATCAAAGGGAGTTATTCTGGCATCATGGGATTACCTTTATTTGAAACCTGCCAGTTGCTGCGTCAGGCAGGTATCTTTATTCCCTAAATTGAAGTATCAGAGAAGCTTATGAGCGAAAACCTCCTCATCAATATCACCCCTCAAGAAACCCGCGTTGCCCTGATGTTCCAGGGTGCGGTACAAGAACTCCATATAGAACGTACATTGTCACGCGGCCTGGTCGGCAATATCTACCTGGGTAAAGTCGTGCGCGTCTTGCCTGGCATGCAGTCTGCTTTTATCGACATAGGTTTGGAACGCGCCGCCTTTTTGCATGTGGCAGATATCTGGGATGCCCGCTCGCAAGATGCCAATGGCAATACCAATGCGCCGCTGACACCGATAGAAAAATTATTGTTCGATGGTCAGTCCGTCACCGTACAAGTCGTCAAAGACCCGATA
>Ga0207952_1000551_pt1 | contig 27805 bp, 21 predicted proteins | sample SubbioR12Aug_8Ca_FD_184831 | JGI IMG/M metagenome (GOLD analysis project Ga0207952, IMG submission 184831) | Serpentinite rock and fluid subsurface biosphere microbial communities from McLaughlin Reserve, California, USA - CR12Aug_8Ca (SPAdes) | ecosystem: Environmental > Terrestrial > Deep... | reverse complement strand
TATGGTGTTGCCAAGACGATGGGTGGTAGAAAGGACATTTGCTTGGATAGGAAAATACAGGAGAATGAGCAAAGATTATGAGTATTGTCCGAAAACAAGTGAGACAATGATCTTTCTTTGCATGACAAAGACAATGGCAAGTAGGTATGAATCAATTACTTAAATTTTCAAACACTTTCTTAAAAGCCGATCGCTGCGGCGACAGCCTTCCAATCGACCGTTCCGACGATGAGGCCAAGTGCGCACATTTGGCAAGCACGCCAGTTGACCTGTTCCTGATAGAGCTTTTGTCCCCAAAGGTTAGAAAGGACGATCGTGACCACTGCGAACATGGGAAAAATGATCGCATTTTCGAGGGGTGTCGCTACTTCAGTCGACCAAAGCATGCAGTAGGTACAAAGGCCGTTGGCAGCGCCCCCAATCAACCCATACACTACTTCGCGACTGAGAGGACTTCTCCTTTCATAATAGACGAAGAGGGCAAGTTGCACGACAGTGGATGCTAAAAACATGAAGGGCATAAACCACTGACTTTGGATTTGCGCGCTCGTAAAAAGGGAGGTGATTTCTTCGGTGTGAGGAACATTGAGAAGAAGAGCTCGCCATTGAAACAGAATGAGTAGGAGAACATGGAGAGAGAACATAGTTAAAGCAAAGGTAATCCATCCCTTGCGATCTTGCAGCCCTTGCAGTCCTCTGCCGGCCCAGAAAAAGCCAAATAAGACGAAAAGGGACCCCACGGCATGCCACGTCGTGTAGGGGAACCCGTGAGCAACGCCGAAAAAGGCGGCCATGACGATGGCAGGCATAACGGTAGAGCCATTGAGAATGGAAAAAGTAAAGCCTGGAGGTCCTTTCTCGAGGGCCCGCCCAAGAGAAAAGAGGAGACCCGCAAGGATCAGACCTGCGACCACACCGAGTCCAATAATCGGGCCGTTGATCGCATAGTCCCCCGTTCGGACTGGATTGAGAAGGAGAGCCACAAGAAAAGCAGTGGCCATCTGAAAAATCAGAAACCCTTTTGTAGTGCCGCCGCTATCGATGCTTTTGCGCATGCAAAGATTCGAGAGGGAGACGAAAACCCCCGCTAGGAACATAAGAAATACAGCCATGCAATCCTCCTCTTTGAGTTTGTACTAACATAATAGAGGCGGATTAAAAAATCACGCTCGGTATATAATCCAATGATCAGGCAATGGTGATTTCATGCGAAAATTTTTATTGTATCTAGTGTTATGTCCCTTCTGGATCAGCAGCGAAGAGATACCCTGGCAAGTGCAAAGTGAAGAAGAAGCATTATTTTTGCGAAGAATCGCCGACTTCTGGGCAGAAGGGGAATATCAGATTGCTAAAGCACAGATGGAGGAATTTTTAACCTCTTTTCCAGAAAGTTCTTTTTCCGACTCACTTTGTTCTACTTTAGGGGATTTGTACTTACGCGATCGCAACTATCCTGCCGCCCTTGAATTTTATGCCCGTATTCGCGATCCCAAAATCTCAACCAAAGTGTTTCTGAATCGGATGCAATGTCTCTACAGCATGGAGTGGTATGCCACCCTTTCAGACGCGTGTGAAACATTCCTAAAGCGCGAGGATTTGACCGACACTCAAAAAACTTATACTACCTACTACCTGGCCACCTCCCTTTATCAACAGTGTCTTACGAAAGAGGCAGTTGCAAAAGCCCACGACAGCAGAAGATCGATGATTTTGAGTCAGGTTGAAGAGGAAAAGCACCGCTTTTCCGATCCTGCCGACGGGGGCCTACCCGAACGGGTAGGCGAGGAGGCAGGGGTTCAACCTGACTCAAAAGGGCGATTTAATGCGTCGAAGACTTTTGCAATTGGCTCGAAAGAAAAAGATTCACAAGAGCTCATCGCCTTAGCCCGTAGAGCAGAATCGTGCTTTGAAGCCTTGCTGCAAACTGAGCTAAAACCGGAGATTGTTCAAGCGTTTGCTCATATCTGCTGTATTTTGAAAAACTTTCCGAAAGCCTCCAGCCTCTACGAGAACTTGGCAGAAACCCGCCCTGAAGAACGGGAGGAATTTTTATTCCAAGCTGCCCTTGTCCAGTCGGAATATGATCGGGGAAAAGCATCTAAAACTTTTGCTCAAATTGCTCGCTTGGGGGAAAAACGGGCCAGGGAAGCGACATTCAACCGCTTGGTTCTCAGCTTTGAAATGGGTCACCATAAAGCGTTGATCCGCCACAGAGAGAAGTGGCTGCGTCAAGTCCCCGAAACAAAACAGTCTATCGTCCATCTATTTTTAGGCCGCAGCCATTTGGCTCTCAAAGATTATGCGGAAGCATGCAAAGAATTTGAACTCTACCTCGCGAAGGGGGCCCCTTGCGAAACATTTCGCGCCGCCCTCATTTCCCTCCTCGATGCAGCCTTCCAGGCGAACAATCTTGTCTTTCTCGATTTTGCAATCCAAAAAATGCACGACGTCTATCCCCATGACCCTGAAATCGCAAGAGGTCTTTTTTCGCGAGCCCTCATTCTAAAAAAGGGAAACCGAATGGAGGAAGCGCGCAAGGAGTTAGAAAGCCTATTGGCTACCTATCCTCAATTTCCTCAAGTAGCGCAGGCGCTCTTTGAGCTGGCCCATCTCGATTATCAAGAGAAAAATTGGGCTGCCTGCCGCGAAAAAGCGAATCTCTTTTTAACAAAATATCCAACGGATGATTTAGCCCCTTACGCATGGCACTATCTTGTCGCCTCTTCCGCTGAGCTGATCCATATAAATCCCCAAAGTCGTGAACTCAAAGAGCAGTTTGCCATGGATCTTGAAAAACTTTTGCGCGAGAAAAAAGGAGGATCCAACCAAAAAGAGTGGCTCTTACTTTTAGCCAAGACAAATTTTGAGTTGGCACACTATGGAAAGGCGATTGAGATCTTAGACCCTCTCGTCAAAGAGGAATCTGCCTCTCCTAATGCAAAACTCCTCTTGGCCCTGTGCTACCGCAACGGATTGGGCGACCTCGCTGCATTTTGTTCTTTAGCGGAAGAGGCTCTGAAAGAGGGGGCCACTTTGCTTGAGCGAGGAGCTCTTCATTCCTGTCTGTTCAATGCCTATCTCGAACGTTCCGCAAAAAATCCAGAATTAGTCTCTCTTGCAGAAGAGCATCTTTTTGGCGCTTTCCAGGAAAAACAAGAGCTTCGAAAAGAAAATCTTATTTGGTTGAGCGACCGCTATTTTCAAAGAATTGCCCAGCAAGACGATCTCGGTCTTCCCATCGAAATCGAACTCCTGACCCGTACACAAGCGCTGCTCAAGCATTTGCAAGAAGAATTCCCCTCACAAGAGGCCTGTAGCAAATTGGGCAAAGTTTATCTCTTGATGAATGAGCCTCAAGCAGCTATCCAGCTTTTGGAACCGTGGGCGGTTCGAGAGGAGCATACCCAACTTCTTCTCGCACAAGCCTATGAAGCGATAGGGGAAGAAGAGAGAGCCATCCAGATATTTGAGGAGATCGTCACAGAACCTTCCACTTTACGCAAACCAACGGGTGCTTTAGCATTCTTGAAAAGTGCTAGACTCCGATGGAAACGATCGGATCATGTCACGGCTCTCAAACACCTGAAAGATCTTGTGTTACAAAAGACTCTTTCCAATGAGCCCCTTCACTTAGAAGCGGCTCTCGACTATATCGACTATCAAAGCGATATCAACTACCCAGAAAAAAGAATTGCCCTACTCCGTAAGAGCAAAGAAGATTTTGAAACCAAGAACGATCTTCTCTCAAAAGATTATCATGAGGCGAGGATCCGATCTGAGAGAAAAAATCAGATCTACCAAGCCTACATGCTCTTTTTTGATGCAGAAATCTTAATTGCGGAAAGCCACCTGGGAATGCAAAAAGAGTTGCAAGCAAAAGCAAAAGATATTTTGCTGCAAATTATGAAAGACAATGCTCATCCAGCCTTGATAACCCGGGCCAAACGAGCGCTCCAACAAACCGATGCAATACTTTTCGAATAAAAAACATAAGATCATTTTCGAAGGGTCTGTCCTTCTATCGGTTTGTCTGCATGTCATGGCGCTCCTTTTTCTTCAGCGCCAATCGGTATGGTTTTCTCCCGCAAAAACCATTTCTCCTGCCATCCCCTGGATTGCCTCCATGGCCAAGTTGGAAAAAGAGCAGTTCTTCAAAGAGGCTTTTCAGCCCTCTTCTCTCCCTTCTCTTGCTGACGCCAATCCTTTCGAAGCGCTTGAAGAGGGGACCGCCCTCTCTTTTCGTTCCGACTCAGTACCGCTAGGACTTCCCTCTGCGTTAGAATTCCTTGTGCCTCCCGATCCTTTTCCCACGAATGAACTTCTTGTATCCCACCAACTTCCTTCCTTCTCTCTTCCAACAGAAGATCCTCACAATCTTTTGGACCATCTTCCCCGAGATTTGATTGTGCCAAAACCTTCACGAGGCTCTCCACCACCCCCTGCATCTTCCCCCTCGCTCATTGCAGGAAATACGACGCTACAAATCCCTATCTTGCCACAAATCGCTGAAGTAGCGCCGCCTATCGCTGCCCCTCCTCCCTTTGGCCCCGAGTATCATCCCGAACCCCCACTAGCTCCCTCAAGCCTCTTTCTTGTCCCTTCCCCCCAAATGCCGGCTCTTCCCACACTAAAAGAGCTGAAAACCTCCACCTTCTCTGACTTTTTTGACACCGACATCACTTTTTTTCCCCTCGAAGAAGGGGGAGCTCTTTTTGCCATTACATTCATTCCTCATACCGATCTTCAGCTTACCCCCATCCGACAAAACTACTTTTTCCTCATAGACCGCTCAAATTCGATCCAGAAAGACAGGCTTCATGCGACAAAACAGGCTGTACAAAAAGCCATCGGCGAGCTCGAACAAGGAGATACGTTCAATATCATTGCTTTTGATAACAAAATCGAAAAACTCTCTCCTGTCTCTCTCGCTTTGAATGAATCCTCACTTTTGAAAGGACGTGCCTTTCTCGATACAATTACTTTAGGCAGTTTTTTTGCCCATTCCGATCTTTTCAAATCGCTTTTCCTGACTATTCCTTATACGAGTGTGGAAGATGAACTCTACGCGGCGATTCTTCTCACCGATGGAGAATCGCTCAATAAAAAGGGGAATACTTATACCCTTCTCAATGAATGGACACGCCTCAATCAAGGAAAAGTGTCTCTCTTTGTTGTGGGATTAGAAAGTGATCTGAATCTACCCGCGCTCGATACCGTCTGCGCCTTCAACCGCGGTAAACTCTTCACCTCCTCAACAAAACGTGGGATCAAACGGAAACTTCTAAAAGCGATGAAAACTCTGCACACCCCCATCGCGAAATCGATGTCATGCCGGGCTATTTCACGCTCGACTCAAGGAGTAGTGGAACTTTGTCCCAAAGGTTCCTGCACGCCCCATCTCTACTTGGACGAACCCTACACAATCCTTGGGAAAACCAATTCTTTTGATGACTTTGTCCTGTTTGTCCAAGGAAGACTAAACGGAGGTTGGCTCCACATTAAGAAAACGATTTCTCTGAACAAGGGAAAAAAAGGAGGTGCCGCTTTGCAGGCCGAATGGGCGCTCCACAAAGCCTATGAACTATACGACCGCTATCTCATCGATGAAAATCCCGAACACCTCACCCAGGCAAAACTTCTCCTCACACCCCACAACCTACGACTCCCATTCGAATGACACTCCGCATCATCGCAGGCAAATACAAAGGACGTCTCCTTAAAAGCCCCAAAGGATCCTCTACACGTCCGACTCAATCTGTCCTCCGCGAAGCTCTCTTCAATATTTGCCAGCAAGAGATAGAAGGGGCCAATTTACTCGACCTCTTTGCCGGAAGCGGAGCCATTGGTTTTGAAGCACTGAGCAGGGGAGCCTCCCATGTCACCTTCGTAGAAAAAGAGCGCTCCGCTCTCATAGCACTTAAGGACAACATCGCCCTTCTCGACGTTGCCTCCCAAACCACCCTCATGCCTTGCGATGCCTCTACCGCCCTGACACGCCTCACCGACTCTTTTCACCTTATATACATTGACCCACCATACAGTCTCCCCACAACCCCCATCTTAAACATCATTCTCGCTCGCAACCTACTCACAATCAATGGACATCTCTTTGTCGAAGAGCGCCACGACCCCAAAAAGCAGGCACTCCCCTTCACTTCCGAACGACTTAATCTAAAGGATAGCAGGCGTTTCGGCACAGCCCTTCTTCATCATTATATATTCATAGAATAACTATTCCCAAAGAGTTATATGGAGAAATAACATGAAATCTCCAACTCGAATCTCTCTATTTACTGTTTCCATGATTAATATTGCGGCAATCATTAGCCTTAAGAATTTTCCTGTACAATCTGTGTACGGGGTCAGCTTGATCTTTTATCTTCTCTTAGCCTCTCTTCTTTTTTTTCTCCCTACTGCCTTAGTGTCTGCAGAATTGGCCACGGGCTGGCCAAAAACGGGAGGAATTTACATTTGGGTTAGGGAAGCTTTAGGAGAAAAGTGGGGTTTTATGGCGATTTGGCTCCAATGGATTGAGAATGTCATTTGGTATCCTACCACACTAGCCTTTGCTGCAGGCATTTCGGCTTATCTCATCAATCCCGCTCTAGCCCATAATAAAATTTTTACTCTGGCCGTTGTACTGATCTCTTTTTGGGGGCTTACATTTTTAAACTTTTTAGGCATGAGAGCTTCAGGATTTATCAGTTCTTTTGGGGTGATTTCCGGTACGATACTTCCTGGTGCGCTAATTATTCTCCTAGGATTGGGGTGGGTGATTGGAGGCAAACCACTGGAAATTGCCTTTACTTGGGACAATCTCGTCCCTAATTTTACCGATCTCAGCAGTTTAGTTCTCTTGGTCGGGATGATTCTTGGGCTTGCTGGCATGGAACTTTCCGCTGTCCACGCAGGGGAAGTAGAGAATCCACAGAAAGACTATCCCAGGGCCATGATCATTGCCGTCGTTACGATCATTATCCTATCTCTTCTAGGCTCTTTAGCAATTGCCATCGTCGTTCCGGTCAAAGATTTAAGTTTGGTGGCAGGGGTGATGGAGGCTTTTGCGATCTTTTTCCAAGCCTATCACCTTGAATGGATGACTCCCATCATTGCAGGCTTGATGACCATTGGGGCTTTAAGCATGATCAGCACATGGATCATTGGACCGAGCAAGGGACTCATGGTCACAGCCAATCACGGCGATTTACCTCCCCTCTTTCAGAAGATCAACCGAGAAAAAATGCCTGTTGCCCTCCTCTATTTCCAAGCCATTCTCGTAACACTCCTCTCTCTTGTGTTCCTCCTAATGCCCACCGTTTCGAGTTCCTATTGGATTTTGACCGCCTTAACCGCTCAGCTTTATCTCCTCATGTATCTTCTGATGTTCCTCTCTGCCATTGTCCTTCGCTATAAAAAACCCAATATCCCCCGTGCCTATCGGATTCCGGGAAAGAATAATTTTAGTATGTGGCTTGTTTCAGGGCTGGGAATTATAGGCTGCCTCTTCAGCATCGGCATCGGATTCATTCCACCAGAGCAACTCACCACAGGAAGTTTTATTTTCTACGAACTCTTTCTCGTAGGCGGAATGTTTTTTATGTGCATTTTCCCTTGGATTGTCGAGTTATTTAAAACAAAAGATTGGGCACCCCGCAGGAAACATCATGGATAACAATTACAATATGAACGTCGTGCACATCATCGACCCTGATCTCCACAAAGAATATGGGAGAGAAAAAGCCGTTCATCAAATCATTCAAGCCCTGCGAGAGCAAGAACACGACGTCATCGAATCTTCCGATCCAAAGGAGGCGCTCCAAACTTTTCGCGGACACACAGAAATTGGCTGCATCCTTGTCAATTGGGACCTCGGCGCGAAATCGGGCATCTCCACCGAAGAGTACATTCGGGACATCCGCACGCGCAATGACCTCATCCCCATCTTTATCTTAACCGACAAACACCGTCTTGAAGAAATTTCTTATGACCTCATTAGCTTGACACAAGGATGCATCTGGAAAATGGAGGATACTCCCCAATTCATCGCGGGAAGGGTAGAAAGGGCTTTGCGTACCTACTTCCAACGCATCACCCCTCCCTTTTTTCGCGAGCTCATGAATTACACCCGCGAATATAAATATGGCTGGCACACCCCTGGCCATGCGGGAGGAGTTGCTTTCTTAAAATCACCTACAGGGCGTTTGTTTTACAATTTCTTTGGAGAAAATGTCTTTCGAGCCGATCTCTCCGTTTCTGTCCCTGAACTCGGCTCTCTCATGGAACATTCTGGCGTCAATGGGGAATCGGAACGTTTTGCAGCCAAAATATTCAATGCCGATCAAACCTATTTCGTCACAAACGGCACTTCAACAGCCAATAAAATTGTAGGTTTCGCTTGCCTCAAGAGAGGCGATATTGCCCTCATCGACCGAAATTGCCACAAATCTCTCCAACACGCCATCACCATGACTGGCGCCATCCCTATCTATTTTCTCCCTTCGCGCAACGCCTATGGCATCATTGGAGGCATCCATATAGAGGAATTCGACGCAAAAAAGATCGGAGAAAAAATCAAAAAATGCCCCCTGATTCGCAATAAAAAAGAAAAAGTGAAACTTGCTGTTATCACCAACTCTACCTACGACGGTCTCATCTACGATGTGGTTGCCATCAAGAAAAAGCTCCAACACGTCTGCGACGATCTCATGTTCGACGAAGCGTGGTACGCTTATGCCAACTTCCATCCAATCTATCACGACCGATTTGCAATGTGCAAAACACACGATGAAAAACACCATCCCAATATTTTTGCTACCCAATCCACTCACAAACTCTTAGCTGCCTTTTCTCAAGCTTCCATGATCCATGTCCGATCTGGTATGACCCAAGTGGATCCCAACCGATTCAATGAAGCCTTCATGATGCATACTTCCACATCGCCCCAGTATGTGCTCATCTCCTCGCTCGATGTCGCCACAAAAATGATGGAAGGGAAGGGGGGACAAATGTTGATCCAGGAATCGATTGACGAGGCGCTCATTTTCCGAAAGAAAATCGTTCAGATGGCGACTCAAGTGAAAAAAAAGAAACATCCCTGGTGGTTTTCTGTTTGGCAGCCCCCCTTTTCCCACAGACGAAAAATAGACAATCAACAAAAAAACTGGCTGTTGCACACAAAAGACTCGTGGCACGGCTATCCGGGCATTCACAATCGCTTTATGATGCTCGACCCGATCAAAGTCACCCTACTTACCCCCGGCATCAATCTCAATGGGTCGATGAGCGCAAAAGGGATTCCGGCCCCCATCGTCTCAAAATTTCTGATGAGTCGAGGCATTGTAGATGAGAAAACAGGATTCTACTCCTTTCTCTTCCTCTTTTCGATTGGCGTCACTAAAGGAAAATCAAGTTTTCTTCTCTCCTCTCTCTCGCTTTTTAAAAAGCTTTTCGATAAAAATTCCCCAGTGGGAGAGCTCTTTCCCGATTTGAGTACTTCCCATCCAGAAATCTATGCCAAAATGAGTATCCAGGAGCTTGCGCAAACAATGCATGAACACCTGAAGGCAAAAGATATTGCGCGCACCACATTGCGCGTCTTTGGGGAGTTGCCAGAACCTAAGATGGCCCCCTATGAAGCTTATGAATCGATCGTCGATGGAAAAGCCAAAGAATTACCTCTCTCCAAACTCCAAGGTAAAACAGCCGCGGTGATGATTGTCCCATATCCCCCTGGCATTCCCATTGTTATGCCTGGTGAGACCATCACAAAGCCAGTGCTAGATTATCTTTCTGTATTTGAAGATTTTGACAATGCATTTCCCGGATTTGAAACCGAAACGCATGGCATCATCCCTCGTAAAGAAGAGGGAAAAACCCACTACTACACTCACGTGATCTGAAACTTGGAAGCCCCAACCTGAAGGGCTGGGGCTTGAGAAATATCAACAGTTATCTACCCGGACCTTTTTTCTGCTGCGGCGCTGCAGGAGCGGGTGCTCCAGGCTTTTTTTGCTCAGGCGCTTTATTTGTTGGTGCAACAGGTTGTGGCTTTGTAGGTTGTTTCATGTTCATATTTTATTTTCTCCAATGCGATGATTCAACATCGCACATCCCACTTTACTCCTTTCCAAAAAAAAGAAAAGAATATTCGAAACATCTTGATTGCAAACCATTTATCTCTTGCTCACTTTTCCTTCTTCGTCGAAATGGCTAAGAGTGACCGCACCTTGTGCATCAAACCGTTTCTTATTTCCTTGCGGTTTATCATAGGCGAACATCTGTTCGATCAGTGGTTTCCCATTGTCGTAATACTTGTTGAATTTTCCGTGACGCAAACCTCCCTGATATTCCGCTTCGAAAACGAGAATGCCCTCTTTATTCCAGCTCTGCGCCAGTCCTTCGAGCCGATCATTGACATAAGGATAGATGGAGGCGAGCGTACCATTTTCGAAATAGGTTTTTTCAGGTCCTTGTCTTAAGTCGTGAGCATAGAACGTTTCTTTCCACACTTTGCCATCGGGAAAAAACTGTGTCATAAGCCCATTTTTTTCTCCCTCCTTAAATTCTACGGTCATCGCAATCTTTCCATTTGGAGAAAAAGCTTTGATTAGCCCTTCACGTTTACCCTGTACAAAGATGGTTTCAGCCGATTTGACTCCATTCTCATAATATTCTGTGCAAAGTCCCTCGGGCTGATCATCGTGGAACAGCACTTCCATAAGCACCTGTTTTTTCCCCTCTGGATTTGTTGGGTAAAACAGTTGATGGAGTCCCTCTTTGAGGTTATTTTTGAAATGGTATACGACCTCTTTATGATCGGGCGCCCTTTGAAAAAATCGTCCTTCCAGTTTCCCTAAAATGTAGTTGGCCTCTTCTACCAAGTTCCCTTCTTGATCCCAAGTTTGTTTCAAACCATCGATAAGATCGTGACTATAGACGAGGGAAGACTGGAGTTTCCCTTCAGGAAAATAGGTTTGTTGCCTGCCGTGAAGCTTTCCTTCCTCGTCGTAGTGGAGAATTTGCGCTAGTTGCTGATGTCCTTCTTTCGGCTGATAGAAAAAACGATGCTCTCCAACTGGTTTTCCCTTGGCAAAAGTTTGAACAGTCTGTAGCGATCCATCAGGGAACCATGCTTTTACTTCTCCCTCAGTCAAATCATCCTTAAAATGGGCCACCCGTTCGAGCTTGCCGTCTTTATAAAACCATTCTTGCTTCCCTTCCCGCTTTCCTTCGACAAAATGAAACCGGGTATGAATCTGATTCCCGTCCCACCAAGAAAGGGCAATTCCGTGGGGGCGATCGTTGAGATAGTTTACCTCTGATGCGAGATCGCCTGTTTCATTCCATTCTCGCTGCCATCCTTGCTTTAGGCCAAAGGCAAATTCAACACGGGCTTTCAGTTGTCCATTTTCATACCATTCGCTTTGCACGCCATCGGGCCTGTCTGCAATGAAATAGGCATCCACTTTGGCTTGCCCATTTGCATACCATTCTCCCATTTGTCCATCTTTCGTCCCTTGGGCAAATTGAATCCGACGGGCGAGCGTTCCATTCTCATGCCACTCTTCGTGCGTCCCATCCCGTTTTGCGTCTTTGTAATGGGAGCAAGCTTTAATTTGGCCGTTGGGATAATACTCTTTTTGTTCTCCCTCGTATTGTCCCAATGCATAGTTGTATTCTACTTTCGGTATTCCGTCAGAATACCATTCGAAATAAGGGCCATCGAGCTTTTCTTCGCGTACAAAATATTCGCGAGATTTTTCTCCCTCCTCATTCCATTCAGAAATGGGGGCAAGGAGCTGTCCTTTGTCATCGTAAGTTGCGAGGAAAGCTGCGGCGCCATTGGCGTGACTGCGCCATGCTTTACCAACCGGAAGGCCTGCTCGATAGGAGGTCTCTCCAAGCAAATTTCCTTCTTCATCTAAAAATTTTTCTTTTCCTTCTTTTTTCCCATTTTTATAGGAGACACGATAGGACTCTTTTCCGCTGGGGAAATAGCATACATGAAGACCTACTGACTCTCCCTCTCGAAAGTCACGCACTTCGATGAGATTGCGATTTTCATCATAGATGACTACGGATGGATTTTTTCCATCCCCGTGGAGCTTCCCATTAGAATAATGTCTTTGCATGCGCAAAACACCGGAGGGAAACCATTCACTACAAAGCCCATCAGGTTTTCCTTCTTTATGGGGGTACAAAGCGGCTCGATTTCCATTATTGTGATACTGAACGACATCTCCTTCCAATAAGCCATTTACATAGAAGGATTCTTCTCGAACTTGCCCATCTTCATAATAACTTTTTACCATCCCTTCCAAGCGGCCTGCCACATAATTTGCCTCGCCTTGGGGCTTTCCATTTTCATAGTACAAAGTGAAGGGCCCTTCCAAAGTGCCCTCTTTGTAGTATGAGACGCGCATCAGCTTGCCGTTCTGAGAAAAATCAACGCGGGCGCCATCGGGGACTGTTACCTGCTTGGGCGATTCCTCTCCTGGTTCAGTACGCCAAACAACCGCCACATCCATTTCTGATTGGATCTGTCCATTTTCGTAATACAGAACCTGTTTAACTAGCTTTTCCCCCTCTTTTGTAGAGGGCTCATAGAAGTGAATTTCCTCTGGATTTCCTTGAGGAAAAGCACTCTTAATTTCGATACGCCAATTGGGCTGCCTTGGTTTCAATGTCGAAAGTGAGTTTTGCATCCCCTCCGCATAGCCAAACAGTACAACCGCGCAAATAAGAAAAACGATCAGATTTTTTTTCATATTCTTAATGATAAAAGACTATTTGATATTGCTCAACGATCTTTTTCTGGGTGGACAGGCCCTTTTCTGTCTCCCTCTTCCAAAAGAAAACATTCGGGGAACCTCCACTTTGTGGGCGCCTCATTTGCGAGGCGCCGAATTTCAAGAACCCCTTTAGGGAAGATCTCACCTGTCGAGGTAAATTCTGCAGAGAAACCGCTCTGTTTCTTCCCATTTAGGAAAATCAGGAAAGGCCCGATATTTAGATCAGGAGGGGAAAGGAACTCTAATCCTTCCGCCGATCGCGATTGAAGGGTCCAGCCTTGTCCATTCCAAGTCAGGCTACAGAGCCAATCGCTTTGACTATTGAGCGCAAGTTGTCTACAGGTCGTGAGACGGTCGTGAAATTTCTCAAGATTTGCGGAAAATCTTTTTTTGACCACCATTTGGCGAATATTCCATCCGATCGCTCCTGCTGCTATCGTCAGAAGAAAAAGTGCGATCATCACTTCAAGAAGAGAAAAACACTTTTTCTTATATTTCGTTATCGATCGTTTCTTCTGGTTCACTTTTCTTTAACTTGTCATTGTATTTCTTTAACCCTTCTGAGGTGACCACAAAATCATTTTTCCCTCGCGTCAGAGTAATGCGGAAGGGGATACCCCACCCGTCTTCAATGATTTTTTTGGGATTCTTTGCCAGGCCATACTTGTGCAGCACCTTCGCCGGATCTTTTACAATCTCATCTGCCTTTTCTCCTTCGGCTAAACACATAAGTAGGAGATCGTGCAGCTGTTCTTTGGCCTGTTCTGTTCGGAAGGCTCTTCCTTTGTCAAGGGTCCCCCGCAGGCTATATCCAACGGCGCCTGTGATCAGGGTGATAAGGAAGATCACGATGATGATCTCTAAGAGGGTAAATGCTTTTTTCTTCATATAAGAACCTATCTTTTTATGTTACGAATGAACTCACATCTGTGAGAGGCAAGAGAACGGAGAGGAGAACAAAACCTACCAGCCCCCCCAAAATGAGGAGCAAGATGGGTTGCGCCATCGCGGCTACGTGAGTGAGCAGAGATTCGAGCTCATCTTCATAAATTTCTGCGATCTGCTGCATCATGAAGGGGAGTCTTCCTCCTTGCTGCGCAATGGCGAGCATGCGAGGGACAAGCGGAGGAATGAAGGGATGATCTTGAAAAGGGACATGGAGCGGCTCGCCCTGCCGCAATCTCTCCTCCGCTCTGGCAATCACTTGTTCCAATCCAAAATGTCCCATGACCCCACGCGCCTGGGCAAATGCGGCAACGAGTGGAATTCCTCCCTCTAGCAGCGTGGCAGATGCTCTACAAAAGCGAACAAGCGCGATTTTGGCAAACAAAGTCCGGATGCCTGGCAGTTTTGCAATCCACTGAATCGCGATCTTTCTCCCTTTTTGCGTACATCCAAGATAGATGAGACTAATCACAACCATCAGAGCGAGCAAAGCAATGGGACCTTTCATCGCACAAGCAAAACGGCTGCAAGAAAATACAATTTGCGTGAAAGGATGCAGATCTCGTCCTTCAAATAGTTCCTGGAGTGAGGGGATCACAAAAAATAAAAGAGAGGAGAGAACGACGCAGCAAAAGAGGCTCAAAAGAGCTGGGTAGAGGAGCGCTGCCACAATCTGTTTTCGAACCTTTCCCCTTCGGGTCAAAAGAAGGCCTATTTCATCGAGCGCTTCGGCAAGTTTTCCTGTTTTCTCTGCATTGGCCACCATGGCTAGATAGAGAAGATCAAATGTTTCTGGATGCCGTTCGAGCCCTTTGGAAAAGGAAAGACCGCCTCGTACCTGATCGGATAGATCGAGAAGAAGTTTATGAATTTTTTGTCCCCGATATTTTTCTTCCAATGCTGAGAGTGTTTCAAAAAGGGGGAGTCCTGCGTGGAGGAGTCTGGCCATTTCTCGCGTTAGAATAAGTAAATCTTTTCCTTTCAATCGGACGGCTGTCTCTTGAAACGGATCAACCTTGACTGCCACAATTTGTCTGCGGATCAATTTTACTTTTGCATCGTGCAGGCTATCTGCATTGATCGCACCGGTCACTTTTTTCCCTTTTTCCGAAATGGCTTCGTAGCGATAGAGCCCCATTATTCTCTCCCCTCATCGAGCCGTGTGACGCGGAGCACTTCGGTGCTGCTCGTGACGCCTGCCAATACCAATTGTACTCCTCGTTGAAAAAGGGGCACCATTTCCTGCTGAAGCGCTACCTTGCGCAGTTCTTCTGCATCCTGACTTTTCAGCACTTGAAGTTTCAGCTTTGAAGTCACGGACATCAACTCGTAGATGGCGCATCGTCCTTTAAACCCTGTTCCAAAACAGACAGAACAGCCTCGTCCTCTATAAAATGGGTGTCCTCCCTCTCGGAGACCCATCTCGTGCAACTCTTCCAATGTCGGGGCATAGGCGCTTTTACACTGCGGACAAATCTTGCGCACTAACCTCTGGGCGACGACTCCCAAAATGGAAGAGGCAAGCAAATAGGGCTCGATCCCCATATCGGCCAATCGGGTGAGAGCCGACGGGGCATCGTTTGTATGGAGAGTACTTAAAACCAAATGTCCCGTTAAGGAGGACTGGATGGCAATTTCGGCCGTTTCCTTATCGCGAATTTCGCCAATCATGATGATGTCGGGATCTTGCCGTAAGATGTGGCGCAGTCCTTTGGCAAATGTCAAATCGATTCGAGGACTCACATTGACTTGAGAAATCCCTGCTATTTTATATTCGACCGGATCTTCTACTGTAATGATATTCACCTCAGGACCATTCATTTCAGACAGAGCGCTATAGAGAGTCGTGGTTTTGCCACTGCCAGTAGGTCCCGTCACTAGAACAATGCCTTCTGGTGCGGCGATCAGCTTGCGAAAGGAGGCGAGCAACGCCTCATTCATTCCAATACGATCTAGACCCAAGACAACATTTGCCCGATCGAGAATCCTGAGCACAATTCTTTCGCCATAGGAGGTGGGCAATGTACTGACTCTGAAGTCAATTTCTCTCCCTCCATGCTGTAATTTAATTCGTCCATCCTGAGGCAAGCGCCTCTCGGCGATGTCCATTTTCGACATCACTTTCAAACGGGTCAATACCTGCTGTTGGTATTCTTGGGATGGCGAATGCCGTTTTTGCAAACAACCGTCAATTCGATAGCGGACAGTTAAGCCCCCATCAGTAGGTTCAAAGTGGATATCGGATGCCCCCTGCTGAATCGCCTCAACAATCAAGGCATTGACCATCCGAATCACTGGATTTTCTTCCGATTGCTCGAGGAGATCGTATTCTTCCTCCTCTTCCTTGAGTATCCCCCCCTGATCTAGCTCTGAGAAAAATCGCTTTGTCTCCTCTTCCTTTTGGTGATAGCACCTTTCAATCGCCGATTCGATAACCGCTTTCGGGCTATAAATAGGAAGTATAGGTTTCCCTAACAGAAAACGGAGCTCTTCCAACGCATCAAGATCGAGCGGATCTGCGACAGCAACATAGATCCCCTTTTCACTCTCCTCCAAGGGGATCAATTTCTTTTGCTTGGCAAAAAGATAGGGAACAATGGCTACTTTGTCTGCAATCCAAGGAAATAAATCGAGCTCTTCGCAAATTGGGATACCAAATCTTTCGGCAATCTCTCTCTCTTTCATGGTCTAATACATGTCAAATAACATTTTTAGACTGTTGCTAAACATTTTACTTCTCTCTTTATTTTTTGCTTCATCCAGCTTCTCCAAAAATTCCGGAATATCTCCCGCCCGTTGCATATATTCGCACTGACGAATGCGCCGCAAATCTTCAATGGGGTCGCGGATGATCTTCGGGGTAATGAAGATAAACATTTCCGTACTTGTATCGGTCATCCGGGTGGAGCCAAAAAGTTTTCCAATTCCGGGCAAATCCCCAAGAAATGGGATTTTTTCCCGATCATCTTCTTCTATTTTGCGACGTAATCCGCCTAAAATGATCGTCTCTCCATCGGCTACGCACACCTCATTCTCGACATGGCGGCGCGTCACAGGAGGACGATCGTTAAAGGAAATCTGTGTAGTATCAAATTCAAGGTTTGTTTTAAGAGAAACAAATCCCGCCTGTTCTGGATCATCGCTGCTTTGTCCCAAATGGACGGTTGGCGTCAGTACAATTGTGATCCCGTATTGCGCCCGCGTATAGGATTGTTCGACCAGCACACCCGACTGTGTTTGAATTGGGAAGGCGCCGTTATTGATCGATATTTCTTCGACAATTGAAATGGTCGCTGGCGTCTGGTTGATGGCCAACACACTCGGATTGGCATTGATTCTGACATCGTCTTGCGCGAGGAGGAAATTATATTTGAGATCCATCGCAGGAAATTTTCCCTTATTCTTGCTAAAGATGTAGGTCAAGATCCCTTTATTAATAGCTCGCTCATTTGTATCAAAAGTCACGGAGTTGTCATAAATCCCGCTGTCATTTTTGCCAAATTGGAGCAAGTTGAATCCCACTTTCTTCCGGTCGGTGAGCTTTTTTTCCACCAAGAGCACATCGAGCTGCACCATCCGCTTCGGCACATCCATTCGCTTCAATAGGGCTTTGATCTTGGGTAGCTCTTCCCTCTTCACAATCATCAGAATCGAACTTGTCTTCGCATCGACAACGAAATTGCCAAAGGTGGTTTTCTGTTCTTTATCAATGGTCCCAGGCTGGACAAACGGAGGATTAGCGGGCAGGACTGGGTTGAAAATTGTACTTTGCCCCGGATACATGGGCGAAGGAGTTTGTTCGGAAGAGAGTGTGGGATAGGGGGGCGGAGGAGGTGGTGCGGCTTGTGGCTGGGGAGCGGGGCAAGCCTCTTTCTTCTCAAAATTCGATCCAACAAGAGACTCATACACTTTTTCAAGGATGCTGGCGATATCTTCGGGATTCGAATGCTTGCAGGTGTACCAATGGATCACTTTCTCGCCGGGATCGTCGAGCTGCGATTCGAGATCACTTAAGATTTTTTCGCCTCGCGCAACCGTATCGGCTTCCCCCACCAAAATCAGCCCTTGCGGCAGCGTCAAAACAACCAATTCATCCGCCCCAGCCGGATAAAAGTTGGGGCGCCCCTTCGAAGCTGCATTCTCGGCAAAAAAGGCTTTTAAGACTTTTTCTCCCTCTTGTGGAGAAATCTTTGTCAGATAGGCATGTCGAACGATTTTTCCCTTTTCTTTCTCCCATACAACACGATAGAGACCCAACAATTTATCAATTGTTTCGCGTGTGGCAATCAACACGATTTTTGAACCAATCGCTTGTACTGCGGTCTGCTTCGGATCAGAAAATCTTTCGAAGAACCCTTGCAGAGATTTTAACTGTTCCGCAGGTGGGCTTAAGACAAAGAAGAGACGTGCTTGATTTGCAAAGAGTTCTAAATCTTCCTCGCGCGAGACGACACCTTCTACACCCAGCGGATCCAGTTTGAGAATGTAAAGCTGCTTTACAAATGGATTTAACTTCTTGACTCCCACGCCATTCTGAACCAAAATGAGCTCAATCATTTCGCTCCACGATTCCCGCGGAAGAGGGACACTGGCAAAAAGGCTGATCTTCATCCCGCTCAATTCTTGCGGAATGACATACAACGCGTCGGTCGATCCATATTCTATGATGAGCTGGGACAATGTTGTTTCGCCGACATCCCACAGGGCATAGGGCTCATCACCCGCTCCTTCTACAGCGCTTTTATGCCAAGCTTCTTCAAGATTCCGCATGGTTTCGCGCAAACCCCGAATTTCTCCCAGAAGCTTCCGATATTCTGATTCAGCTCCTCCGCGGCTCCACAACTCTGTTGCCAACTCAAATTTTTCTTTGAGCTGGTTGCGCAAAGCGCTCACATTCTGATTGTAATGATACGCCTCTTCCACCTCAGGATTTTTCTCTTCGGTTGCCCATCCAGAACACACCAGGCAAAAGATGAGATACCAGCGGATCATTTATTCTTCCCCTTTCTAGCCGACATTAGAGGTTTTGGCGCTCCTGCAGAAACTTCGATCGGCACTACCTGAGATCTGGCTGCATTAAAAAGCTGCCCCTGCACGGTTTTGCCATTCCCTTTCATTTCAATCCGATCGAACACAAATAATTCTCCAAACCATTTCCCGTTCAAAAAAGCTTCTTTTTCCTCTTTTTTGCGCAAAATCTTCCATCGACTCCCATTTTTCACAACCCAATCGCCCACTTTCAGAATCAAGCATTGTTTTTCCAACATGCAGCTAATCTGTTTTTCGGATCGGACGCGCACCGCGCTGAAGAGTTCTTCGGCTTTGACTCGCAACGGCGCTGGCTGGAATGGAGAGAGGGCACATCGAATATGTCCTGTCTGATCCCATCCTCCTACGACCAATGCCCGTCCCGCCTTTTCTTCCACGCGTGCGATCGGAAGGACTTTGCAATCCTCTAAAGACCTTTTTTTCTGCCACCTTTCTTCCTTCCACACCAGCCAATCTCCCGCGTCCAATTCCACCAATTCTGCATTCGTTAGAGGACCTATCTCGATTCTTTCTCCTCCAGGCTTATTCCCATATTTTTCTTGGCACAAATCGTTCCCCCACCATCTCGCCTCAGCCAGTGTCCGAAAAGGGGATCCTTCCGCAAATTCTTGGGACTGTCGCAAAGGTCCTTCCTGCACGACAGAAACAAAACGTCTCTCCTGGGAATCGACATGAATTTTTCCCTCGATCTGCATGCCCTGCACTTGCTCCAATTCGACCCAAAACAGACTCTCTTCTCCCGAGAAGGTAAGAAGGCCATTCACATAGGAGAAATTGACTCGCGAGGGGAGGGCCACTCTTTGTTCTTGCCTGGCTTTTGGCAATCGGATCACGAGGGGTAAAGAGCTCATTTCCGTATCTGGACGGGGCGGGTCAAAAGAGAAGATAATCTCTTTTTCAATGTGGGGCATAGGTAAGGCAAAAACAGGATCCTCAAGATTCAGAGAAAAAGAGAGGGGCACCACATTTTCTCTCTCAGATGCCTCATGATTCTCGAGCAAGCCAAAAGAGGCCGCAGGAGACTCACCCAGAACGATCAGTCCGCCCGCTACAATAAGAACTCCCATTCCTACAACGAGCCCTCCTTGACGGAGCAACTTCTCAGGATGAAACGGGAAAAATGAGGCGTTTGCCATCTTCATTCTCACCAAACAAAAAACAATGCAGTATAAGGGGTTTACCAAAAAAAGATAAAGATTATTCTCTAAGCAAGAGATTGCAAATAAATAAAAGAAAGATTTAAATGGAAACAGAGTCTGGGTTTACCCGAGAGGAGATTATCCATGGATAAAAATAAGATTAAAGAGAAGATAAAAGAGGGGATTTCAGTTCAAGAAATTGAGGCTTTTACTCGCAAGCACACCACAGAAGTCTTCTCCGTGATTGCCCTTCTCATCGGCGCGATTTCCAGTACGTTCGATTTTTTCTCCGGCCCCGGATGGACGATCCTCTTCATCACCCTTGGCACCGTTGCCTCTCTCTTCTTTCCAGCTCACATAGAGCGCCTATTGAAACAAATTTACAGCTTCACTTGTAAGCAGGAAAAGGCCACCGAAATGATCCTCGGAGGACTCAAGATTGTGGTGGCGATTTTTGTTCCCTTTGTTTACTTTGGCTTGCTCGGTCTTCTTGCGGGCACTTCCTACCATTACTATGTTCGCCATGCGCAAATCGTCAACGAGAATAAGCGGCCGCGTCCCTCTCAAGGCGATAGCGACGAAGAGCACGATTAACAAAGCATTGCTATGAACTCGGGCCTTAGGGCCCGAAATTGGTGGCGGTTTTGGGCCGGGTTTTCCGACGAGGGAGGTTTTGAACTATTCTTCGAGTTGAGTTTGAGTTGCTCCTCAAGGTGGCGCACTCTTTCTCGCAACTCAGCGTTTTCTTTTCGAAGAGCACGTATTTCTGCTAGTAGTTCTTCGTAAGAAGCGTTCATGCCGTTTGAGCTTAGCACGATCGGCGACTATTCACCTAAAGATTTTGCTATACCCCCTGAACAAATACGCCATCTGCTCCTCCATAAAATTTTGTCGAAAACAGTATATATGATTATCAATAAATTTTTAAATTACTATACTAACTACTTCCTTGTGTACTTCGATGTCATCCCTGACCAGCAACACAGACCCGTCGGCAAAGAGTCTGGTAAAACATCTTACATTGAAAGACTTAACTGCACACTTAGACAGCGTTGCTCAAGACTTGTGAGGAAAACCTTGTCGTTCTCCAAGAAACTGGTGAACCATATCGGCATGATCGCCTACTTCATTGCGGATTACAACATGCGCTTGCGAGCCTTACTTGTTTAGCACCACCTGCTATTGCCTATAAATCAATAGAAGGAATAAGAGAAATCATTAGATATTGAGAAAGAGAAACTTACAGCTGTCTCTTCCTTTCGGAAATATAGTGAGAAAGATCTAACCCCTTGTCTTGGAAACTATTCCAGACAAGATGAGCCAATGATTCTTTGTCTCGTAAGAATGACTCAAGCGTTTCCCATGCAGCTTTTTCACCGGGTTTATTGCCCAATTCCTTGTGCAAACATGCGATACGTAATAGATTGTGTACGTAGAGGATAGAGCCGCCCATTAAGACATCTTGGTTGAACGAACTCCAATCGAGTTCACGGATCATTTTTTCTTGCAACCTCACGGATCGTTCCAAGGCATCTTGATACGCTCCCTGTTCGATCAGGAGAGTCGTTTCTCCGTAATGTGCATGATAGGGTGCTTCCGATTCAAGACACTTTAAAGAAGGGTGCGCTAGCACCAATGCCTCTGGCACATGATTTGTTAAGAACAGTTTTTGGGCAATTGTGGCCTCATATTTTTCTTCTAATTTGGGAACTTTCTGCAAAGCCTTTTTCATTTCGAGAAATGAAACTTCATCTCCACTCGACTCCCATTTAGCCACAGCATTTTCGGCAACAAGATACGATTCAGAATTTGGGCCAATCAACAGATAAGTCATCAAAAGGGTGATGCCAGCCACACATGCTCCCATGGAAACAACCCATCTTCGATCTTGAAACCAAGGAAAGGAAAATTTTTCTTCGAAATAGGGTTCTTGCGCCATATTCTGCCTCTTTTCAAAAATATTAACCCGGTTTTGATTTCCCCACAATCTGATACACCTCTTCCATCTGATCGAGTGTCTGTCTCCAAGTAAAGTGGGCCAGCGTCCACTCTTTTGCTCCTCTTCCCAATCTATCTCTCAATTCCCTATCGTCTTTCAATGCACACACGGCTCGCGCCACCTGCTGCGGGGCAAAGGGGGGCACCTGCAGCCCTGTTTTCCCCTCCACACACACCTCACAAAGGCCTCCGACAGGTGTTGCAATCAACGGTTTTCCTAAAAAAGCCGCCTGTAAAATCGCCTGAGAAACCCCTTCATTGGCTGTACTCAATAAAGCAAATGCATCAAGAGCCCCCATTGCGGAAAATGGATCATCGAGATGTCCCGTAAATTGCACAAAACCTTCCACACCCAATTCTCTGGCTTTACAATGATGTTTTTCTGCATGACCTCCCCCAATCACCACCCAGCGCAAATGGGGCACATCGCGTAGCAAATTGGCAGCCTCCAAAAGATCATCAATCCCTTTCCATGAACGCATCACACAAGCCGTCCCTACAAGAAAATCAGTTGCCTCAATGCCCCACTTTTCTCGAAATGCCTGTGATGCGGCTCCATCTACCTTAATTTTTTCCGGATCCACCCCAGTGGCAATGGAGCGGCACGCCGTTTTTGCTTGCATCTCAATGATGGGGACAATAGCGGAACAGGTGGTTACGACAAAATCGGTCAATGTACCATATAGCAAACGACTGTTGATTCCCGGGCGAATCGGGGCCGAAATATGGCGCGTACGAATCACTTTTTTCCTTGCTATGCGCGCTGCAATGCCCCCAATCCATCCATCGAGCGACGAGTGGGTATTGACCAGATCAATTTTATGGCGCCGCAGAATTTTCAAAAGATGCAACAATGTCACCGGCCAAGCCAACTTGCGAAACGCCATTTCATAAACCACAAATCCAGCAGACCGAGCCCGCGCCACCAACCCGCCCCCCTTTTCTATGCCAAATACAGCTTCATGACCCCGCGCACGCATCCCTTCTGCTTCCCGCAAAATGCGGATCTCTTGTCCTCCCCATCCATTGGACGCCTCTAAATGCAAGATACGCATGCGCAAATCTCCTCTGCAATTTTCCTATGTCCTGAAGAAAAGGGGAGCTCCCTCAGCTGTGAAATTAGCACCCATTCCCATCCGGGCAATGCCTCTCCTTGCGTTGTCAGGAAAACAGGGGACAAATGGGCTCGGAAACGAGTGAAGGAATGGCTCCGCGGACGCAATTTTCTCACAAATGTCAACTCTCCCTTCACAAACTTTGCCTCCTCGCCTTCCTCGGCATAGGGAAATTCATATAAATCGGCCATTACCTTGCCTGGCATCCCTTTTTTCACAAGAACAGCCCCATTTTTTTCGATGACCCAAACGATTCTATGCAATTCTGTGATCTTTTTCTCCTCGTTTTTAATCGGAAGTATCTCCACCCGTCCTCGCTGATGCGCCAAACACCCCCCTCGTAGGGGACACTCTTCGCAGCGGGGCTTTGGCAGACAAACAGTCGCCCCCAATTCAATGAGCGCCTCCGCCGTGATCCACGGCTCTTCAGAATCCAGAAATCCCTCTGCCTTCTCTTCAATTTTGCGGCGCACCGTCCCCTTTGAAATATTTTCTTCCACGCAAAAATAACGCGACAGCACACGCAAAACATTGCCATCCACCGGTGCCGCTCGCTTTTTAAACCCAAAACTGAGCACCGCATTGGTGGTGTAAGGGCCGAACCCATAAATCCTTTGCAGCTCTTCTTTCGTGCCCGGAATCTCCCCACCAAACTCCTCCACAATCTGCTGCGCCGCCTTATGAATTCCCCTCGCACGACTATAGTATCCCAGCCCTTCCCACGCCTTGATGACCTGCTCAAGCGGAGCAATGTAAAGCGCTTTTACATTTGGGAAAAGCTCCATCCACCGCAAAAAATAGGGCACCACAACCGCAGCACGCGTCTGTTGCAACATCACTTCAGAGATCCAAACCCGATAAGGCGAACAATCTTCTCGCCAAGGAAAATTTCTCTTATGTCTCTTGAACCAACTCTCAATCATGTGCCATCATTATAGGCTATGCGCCTTGCCGCCTTCAACACAGGACCCGATTTTCATCTTCTCGATCACATTGCCCCGTTAGCTGCTTCCCTACAAATACCCCTCTTCATCCAAGAAGAAAAAAACCTTTCTCTTGCAAGGAAATACTATCCCCATGTCGAGACCCACTACATACTCGACATTGATCTCTCCTATTTTGCCCACCATTTCGATGCGCTCTTCGAATGCAAATATTGGCTTCCCCATCTAAAAAAACTCTTTCTCGATCTCTTTCGCAAAGAGATGAAACTCATCTTTTGTGCCCATGGACAATCAGATAAAGGATATGCGGCGCCCCTTTTGGCTCCTTATTCTTATCACGACCTCAACTTGGTATATGGCCCCCTTCTCCAGCAAATGCTCCATGAACTGGGCATTTCCGCCCCGACATTTTCCACAGGTAACTATCGTTTATCCGATTACTTACGCCATCAAAATTTTTATGACACTCTTGCCGACAGGGAAGTCTTTTCTCATCTCCCCAAAAACAAAACTCTCCTCTATGCACCCACTTGGAATGACGCCGACCATGCCACCACTTTTTTCCAATCAATCCCCGCGCTTCTTTCTTCTCTCCCTTCCCACTGGAATCTCCTGGTCAAAGTGCATCCGCTTCTCGAACAGCGCGAGCCTGCCCACTATTACCGTATCGCTGCGCTTCTCGAGAAAACCCCACGCACACACCTCGTCTCCGAGTTTCCTCTCGTATACCCCATTCTTGCGCGAGCTGATGCCTATCTCGGCGACGCCTCTTCCGTCGGCTACGACTACCTCTTTTTCCAGCGACCCATGTTTTTCCTTCGCTCCCACGGTAAACTCACCACATGCGGGACCTACATTAAAACTCTCTCCTCTCTTCTCGATCAGCCCAACGCCTATACTGACCAACAAAAACTTCTCTATCAGCATGCATTTGGCATAGAAACGCTCCTTACCCGAGAACGAATTCTCAGTCGTTTACAGGAGGCAAAATGAACAACATCTCGAGATCATTCATAGACAAAGCCAGCGGCTCGGCTTCAATATCATAAGCATGCCTTCCTGGTTTTGGAACGCCCACTTTCACTACTTTTCCTACGCGAAGATCGGGCGGGAACACTCCATCGAGTCCAGACGTCACCAACAGATCTCCTTCTTGAATGATCGGAACACCCAACTGCGCAGAACCTTCTGCATCAGGATAATCAAAATTGAATCCAATGCCATTCAATAAGGAGCTACGCGAGCGCCAAAAAGGAAAGCTGCTTCCATGAATTTCCCCTTTTGCAAGATATTTATCTTTCCGCACAGCGCGCACTGCGGGAGCAAGACCCGAATCGGTAATCAAACGGATGCGCGACTGTCTTTTTCCTACATAATCGACAACACCCACCAAGCAATCGCCTGAGATCACCGGACTATTTTTCCCAATCACCGCGCTCCCCAATTTTCGGTTGCTCTCTTCTCCCACATTCACCCAAACACTACTACTCCAAGAAACGGGATCGCGATAGATCACTTGCGCAGGAATAGCCATCAATTCCCACTGCATTAAATCACGCAAATGGGCCACCCTTCGTTGAAAAAACGTCCGCCACTTTTCCTCTTCTGCCTGTGTCAATTCGCGCGTCAACCCTTTGAGGAGATCCATCTGACCTTGCAACCGCGCCTCTGAGACAAACCACTGCGACATTCTCTCCATTTCCAATCTAAGCGTCCGATTTTCTAACCTCAACCGCTTAAGTTCCTCTTCTTCCACACGACTGTTTGTCCTAAATACGCTCGGCCGATCGGACAAATACTTTTGAACACCCTTGGCCCATTTCCATGAAGGAGCCAGTGCCGCCACGGAACAGGAGCGAAGACCATCCGCCGTCTGCTTTGACAGGCTAATCCAAGAAAACAAAAACAAAACCAATAAAAAATAGACCTTCACGACCGGCTCACAGATAAAATCGACTCTGCTACATATTCTACATTATTTTTTGTCAGCCCCGCCACATTGATTCTCCCATCTTGAAGCAGATACACACCATACTGTTGAATCAATTTCTCTACTTGCGCTTTGGTCAAATCGAGATAAGCGAACAACCCTACCGATCGCAAAAGATAGTGAAATCTCTCTTTTCCTAACCGAGTCACCAGTTCTTTTCGGATCGAAACAACTCTCTTTCGCGCAGATTCCAATTCCTTTTTCCATTGCTCGCGAAGAGTTGCATGCGTCAAGATATGCGTCACAATCCTTGCTCCATGGGCTGGTGGATTAGAATACATGGCTCGAATGGTCTGTTTCACCTGGCTTCCGATGCGTGCCTTAGCTGCTGCATCCTTTCCTATAAAAAACAAAGCCCCTACTCGCTGGCAATAAAGGGAGAAATTTTTTGAGCACGAATAGGCGATTCCCATCTCGTGTCCCTGCTGCACAAACCATCTCACTCCCTGCGCATCTTGCTCCAGCCCTTCTCCTAATCCTTGATAGGCAAAGTCAAAAAACGGCAATAATTTCTTTTTCAAACAAATTTCAGAAAGTCTCTTCCAGTCTTCTTCCGTCGGGTCACACCCCGTGGGGTTGTGACAAGAGGCATGGAATAGCACCACGGTTTTCTCTGGCAACTCTTTCAACTTGCGACAGGCCTTTTCACAATCAAACACCCGCTTTTCGTAATAAGGGTATGTACCGACTTCAAAACCAGCTCGTTCAAAAATTTGTTTATGATTTGGCCAAGTCGGATCGGGGATGCAAATCTTTTTTCCCACTTCTCTGCGCAGGAATTCAGCCCCGACACGCAAAGCCCCCGTCCCCCCCACACTTTCGGCCCCATATACTCTTGCTGCCTCTCCTGGCCAAAGAGATTTTCCCAGCATCAAAGTTCCTAACTGATCGGAAAATTCTGGCAACCCATCCATGGGCAAGTAATCGGCCAAAAAGTCCTCTCCTAAAACCTTTGCTTTCGCCTCTTTCACTACCGGGAACAGCTCTGCCTCCAGCCGTTCGTTTTTATAAATTCCTACCGTCAAATCGACCTTGTTCGGCCGTGGATCTTTCTTAAACGCAGCCCCCAGTCCGAATACCGCGTCGGGGCGCCCCGCAGGGACCTGATCAAAGAACATAGCACCTCTTTCGCGCCATTTTACCCTGTTAAAACATTTGTCGACACTTGAATCAAAAGCCCTTACCCTCTAAAATTTACCCTTTTCCGGGGCGTTAGCTCATTTGGTAGAGCGCAACAATGGCATTGTTGAGGTCATCGGTTCGACTCCGATACGCTCCATTTCCATGCAAAAATTTTGAGATGATTTTATGATTATTACTGCTTTATACAAATTTCATCGATTCTGCATTGATGCGGGATTCTTTTTAGGGGCAACTGTAGGGGAAGGAATTGCGGGTGGTGCTAAACAAGTAAGGCTGAGGGTATAAAAAAATGTCTTGCATATCCATAATGGCTCAGTTTTTTTACACTGGAGCCAGCCATGGAATGCAAATGCCCTTCTTGCCAATCTACCTTAGTCAAAAAAAACGGTCGCACGCACAACGGAAAACAAAATTACCGCTGTATAGCCTGTAGTAGACAGTTCGTCCAAGAACCGAATCAGAAAATCATCGATGACAACACCAAAAACCTTGTGAAAAAGGCTCTACTAGAACGGGTATCTCTTCACGGGATCTGTCGGATTTTCGATGTGAGTATGCCATGGCTGCTCGAGTTGATTGATGACCTGATAGAGAAAATCCCACAGGATTTAAATGCAGAAGTCGTGCAAGAAAACGACGAGATTGAAGTGGTTGTGCTTCAGGCCGACGAACTGTGGAGTTATGTAGGCGC
>Ga0207952_1000550_pt1 | contig 27876 bp, 26 predicted proteins | sample SubbioR12Aug_8Ca_FD_184831 | JGI IMG/M metagenome (GOLD analysis project Ga0207952, IMG submission 184831) | Serpentinite rock and fluid subsurface biosphere microbial communities from McLaughlin Reserve, California, USA - CR12Aug_8Ca (SPAdes) | ecosystem: Environmental > Terrestrial > Deep... | reverse complement strand
TCGGAAACTCTGCCCAGTCTACGCCCTGATTGGCGAATGACCGTGTCCATGGGAAAGTCGCAATATCAGCGATGCCATATTCTTCACCAGCCAGATAAGTGGTTTTTTCCAGTTGTTTGTCGATGACACCATAGATGCGTTTTGTTTCATTGGTATAACGGTCAACCGCGTATTCTATCTTTTCAGGCGCATAGATTCTGAAATGATGTGCCTGGCCCAGCATGGGGCCAACACTACCCATCTGGAACATCAGCCACTGCAGCGCTTCATATTTTTCCCTGTCGGTCTTACCCAGGAATAAGCCAGTTTTGCCAGCCAGATAAATCAGGATCGCGCCCGATTCAAACAGGGCAATAGGTTTGCCGTCTGGGCCATCTGCATCAACGATGGCAGGGATCTTGTTGTTTGGTGAAATCGCCAGGAAATCGGCTTTGAATTGATCGCCAGCACCGATGTCTACTGGAATAACGCGGTAAGGCAAGCCGCATTCTTCCAGCATGATGTGTACTTTGTGTCCGTTTGGTGTCGGCCAGGAATAAACGTCTATCATTGCTTCCCTCTTTAATGGGTTGATGAAAACAGCAAGTATCCATTATGCATAGATTAATGCGTTTGCGCTTTAATCCAAAATAAAAGTGCAAAACCTCCATCTGACATGTTGCACGAACTGTTTTATATTTCGGCTTTAGATTCAGCTTTATACTTGGCTTTACACTTGGAGTTCGTCAAAAACATAGACTATATGAAAAAAACTGAGCTGCCTTCCTTATTTGCCTTGCATATCGCCGTGTTCTTATTTGGCGCAGCAGGTGTATTGGGCAAGTTACTGGCGGTCAGTGCATTATTGCTGGTATTTGGGCGCACCTTGTTTGCGGCCTTGTGTTTGTTGCCTTTGCTGGCATATCAGCGGCAACTGCATTTTCGCGATGTATCAAAGAGCATTCTCGCTTGCGGGCTTTTACTGGCCATACACTGGCTGACTTTTTTTGCCTCGCTCAATTTTGCGCCAGTTGCATTTGGTTTGATGGGTTTTGCCAGCTTTCCTTTATTTGTTGCCTTGCTCGAACCCTGGTTTTTTAAAGAAACAAGAAGAGCGCATGATGCCTGGGCTGCACTATTTGTCGTCATTGGCATGGTAGTCATGGTCAGCGCTAGCTCATGGGGGGATGGTGCTGTCTATGCACTGGGCCTGGGGATATTGTCTGGCTTCAGTTTCGCTTTGCTGGCAATGATGAATCGCTGGCAGGGTGCTCAAATGCCACCATTCAAGCAGGCATGCCTGCAAAATGGCGTGGCAACTATCTTGCTCTTGCCTTTTATATTGATGACCGGCGATCTTGTGGGTAAAAGCATGCAAACCTGGTCTGGGTTGATCTTGCTGGGTGTCGTATTTACTGCTCTGTCCCATGGCTTGTTTATGTTCAGTCTGAGCAAATTATCCACCAGTTTTGCCAGCATTATGACCTCGCTGGAGCCGGTATACGGCATGTTGCTGGCTTATCTGCTCTTGCAAGAAACTCCAGGCATGCATGAGCTGAGCGGCGCTTTCATCATATTGGCGGCTACTGCATATGCCAGCTATCAGCATCAACAGCATTAACTGCCTAGCAGTTTGAGCCAGGAGTTGCATTTACCATTTCACGCTGCTGTTTGTATCTTTTTAGCACTTGTTTTAATTAGATAAAGAAGTAGACAAAATAATCTAGACAAAACTATCTAGACCATATAATCTACATCTTAATCAATTATCTACAAGAGCACGATATGGGCAAAATCATTTCACGTAAACCGACGACCGCAGAACTGGATTTGCTGCGCCTGATGTGGCAATTGGGGCCATCAACTGTCAAGGATGTACATCAGGCAGCGGTGCAGGACAGGCCCGACCTGTCTTATGCCACCGTATTGCGGCTCATGCAGGTCATGCATACCAAGGGCTTGCTGAGCAGGGACGAGACCCAGCGCTCACACGTTTATGCCGCAGCACAGGCGCAAGACTCCTTGCAGACCAATCTCTTGAAAGACTTGATTCATAAGGCTTTTTCAGGATCAGCCAAAGACCTGGTAATGGCAGCTTTGCGCGGCCATGTCAGCAAAGAAGAGCGGGAAGAAATTCAAAAATTGCTGAACGAGGACAAGAAATGAGCCTATTTTTTCAACATGCTGTCAATGCACTGGGCTGGGCGCTATTGCATTTTGTCTGGCAAGGCTTGCTGATCGCATTCTTGTTGGCTGTGCTGTTGAGTTTTGTCGCATCTGCTCATGCCAGGACGCGTTATGCCGCTGCGTATATTGCCCTGCTTACTTGTATATGTCTTCCGGCCAAAGAATTTTTTTTCCGGATGAGCGAAAAATACACGGGCAAAGAGATATCTGCATTGAGTGAAATGCCAGTTCAATTAGGATTTAACTCATCATCAGTCTGGCTGGATTTATTAACCTGGCTGGACACGCATATCAACGATATCGTGGTCGCATGGATGATATGCGTCGCAGTTCTGGCCATACGTATGTGCATGGGCTTGATTTGGGTAGCTGCTTATACGCACCCCAAACGCAGCAAAGCCGACACATTCTGGCAGACACGTGTTGATCAGATGAGTCAGCAATTTCATATCCGCAGCCGGGTGATATGCAGAGTAGTTGAAGATTTGGATGGCCCCATTACTGCGGGCATAGTCCGCCCTGTGATTTTATTGCCGGCAGCAATGCTGACAGGCATGCCGGTAAATTTGCTGGAGATGCTGTTGGCACATGAAATGGGTCATATCAAACGTCACGACTATTTATTGAACCTGATTCAGACAGTAATAGAAACTCTGCTGTTTTACCACCCTGCAGTATGGTGGATATCAAAGCAAATCCGCAGTGAAAGAGAAGAAATTGCGGATGATATAGCCGCAAGAGTGACCGGTGAACCACGACGCCTTGCTCTTGCACTTTCTGAATTGGCCAACTTCCAATTCACCACACCTCAACTAGCCCAGGCGGCACATGGAGGAAATCTTATGTCTCGTATTAAACGTTTGCTTCAACCAGAAGTAAGGAGTGTCAGTGCACGTGGAATTCTCGGTCTGATCGGGGTGGCTGCAACTACCGTAGTGTATGCGGGCCAGGCTTTGACTTCTTTGCCTGCTACTGGTGTTACTGAATCGGTGGCGAGTATTCAAACAACGGCAAATGCACCTTTGCCGCAGCAGGTCAATGCTAAATACTTGCAGCAGGAAAAAGTGAGCAATCCCGTTTCTGTTCCTGTTTCTTCTCAAAAGCAGGATGTCAAGCTGGCGTTGTTGCAACCTAAGCCAAAATCGATAAACAAGATCCCGGTTAAGCCTGTTTCTGATATTGAAAACCAGGATGCTGTTGCAGATAAAAGCATGGAAACTATTCAAGAAGTAAATAATCTTGATGCAGAAAAAACACCTGATACAAAGAAACTCAAACAAACTGACGTGGCTATTGCCAAGCCAAAGTTTTCATATGATTTTTCAGCCTGTTACCCAGCATACCCTCGCAGTTCCTTGAGAAACAATCAGACTGGTTCCACCTCCCTGTTATTCAAAGTCGGCGCGGACGGAATCATTGATCGCGTGAGTATAGCTAGTTCCAGTGGGTACAGCGAACTGGATAATGCCGCAGCCCAGGCCTTTCAGGGATGCAAAGTAAGGCCTATGCAAGTAGATGGAGTGGCTGTCGCAAAGCATGTATCAATTAAATTTATCTGGCGGCTTGAATAAAATTTTTTGTTTTCAGTTTGCGCACGTTTGCAATTGAGTTCGCTATAGAAATGATTTGGGAATAAGGTCAAATGAACGAATTTCTACCTGTTGCCGTAAATGCCTTGGGGCGAGCTTTATTGCATTTCATCTGGCAAGGAAGTCTTGTGGCATTGATTCTCGCTTTACTCCTGAGTTTCACTGCCAGCAATCACATCAGGGCGCGTTATCTTGTCAGCTATTCGGCTTTGATTGTTTGTATGGGTATATTTGTCCGTGAATTCTGCTTGCACGCTTTTATTCCTTCCTCTGCCAGGATTGCACCGACTCTGAATCAAGCCATTGCCAGTCAGGTGTCGATCTCAAATGATATATCGAGTTTGTCATCCTGGCTGGAAATGCATATGGCTATGATAGTCATTGGATGGCTAAGTTGCGTCATTTTGCTGGCTTTGCGTACGTGTGCAGGCTTGTTATGGATAGGCGGTTTTACAAAATCTAATCGCTGCGAAGCACACCCTCTGTGGCAGGCACATGTTAATCGTATGGCTGAACAGTTTCATATTCAGGGAAAAGTATTATTCAGAGTGGTGGACGATTTACGCAGTCCAATGGTAGTCGGCGTTTTTCATCCTATGGTTTTGATGCCTGCGGCCATGCTGACTGGTATGCCAATTGATTTGCTGAAAATGTTATTGGCGCATGAGATGGCGCATATCAAACGCCATGATTATTTGCTGAATTTGATTCAAACCTTCATAGAAATAATCTTGTTTTACCACCCGGCAGTGTGGTGGATATCAAAACAAATTCGCAATAGCAGAGAAGAAATTGCGGATGATCTTGCCGTAAGAGTCACAGGCGAACCGCGGCGTCTTGCTCTTGCACTTTCTGAGTTGGCTAACTTCCAATTCTCAACCCCTCAACTAGCCCAAGCGGCGCATGGAGGAAATCTTATGTCCCGTATCAAACGTCTCGTGAAACCTGAAACAAGTAGTCTGAACTGGAAGGCCGCGGTTGCCATATTAGGAATAACCAGCAGTTGTCTGGCAGTTTATGCCAATGCGAATGTCCCGGTAACGGCAGTTGCCGTAATTGACATTAGTCAGCAAGCCATGGATGCAGCAAAATTTGCAAATGAAAGAGATGGAGATAAAAAACCAATCATCGATTTCAAAAACTGCAAGCCAGAATATCCCAGGGCGTCAATCCGGCGCGAAGAGACAGGGGTTCTTTACTCATCGGTATTGGTTGCTTCGGATGGACAGATTTTAAAAGCCAAAGTAGATCGTTCAACTGGATTTCCTGATCTGGACAATGCAGTTACTACTGCCCTTGAAAATTGTGCAATCAAGGCGACTCCCGGGCAAGTGAAAGGTAAAAATACCATGTTGTGGGTGAAATTACAGTATGTCTGGAAATTAAAATAAATACCAGGCTACGCTGGTGGCGATGCTTCTGCCACCAGCGCTCAAAAAAATAGCAAAGATAATAATTAATAAATATGATTTTTCGCCACTTTAAGTTTTTTCTTTTTACATTAATTTCCATAAATGCAGAAGCTGGCACATTGCCTGCCTACCCCTTTATCCACGTCAATGGAAGTGCCACGATTACTTTACCGGCCAATATTGCCGAAATGGATTTTGAACTGACATCGTTTGAGTCCAGTGCAGATGAAACGCTGACACTGCTAAATACACAATCCGGTGAGGTGCTGGAATTTTTGTCAGCTTGTCAGATTGTCGCCGCGGATATTGAAGCGCATGACACCAGGAAATTAGTCAGCTCGAACGAGATGCAGGCGAACGATCAACGACTACAACGCCATCGCCTGATCAGGACGTTCCATATCTACGTCAAAAATCTGGAACAATGGAATGCCATGACGCAATACCTGTTTTCCAGACCGTATCTGGGTAATTTTTCAGTGCGGTTTGGGCGTAGCGACTATGCCCAAATTGAGCGTCAATTGACATCCAGGGCTGCAGAGAATGCCAGAGAGAGGGCGAAGGAATTGGCAGGTGGCTTCTTTGTTAAATTAGTAGGCCCAACAGCAGTGTCAGAGCAAGCATTGAGCCGGATAGACAGTGAGCTTGGTCTGGATGGTGCCAGAATTGCGCAAACGAATGCCAGTGCGAACGACAAACCTACCATGAGCGATCTGTCTTTGCCTGGTGCACTGATGTACAAAAAAACTGTTAATGTGATTTTCCGGACTAAATAAATCAAGGGCATATGGTCGTGCGCAATTCATGCAACTATCGAATTGCGCACGGACTTGATCCGCATTTGTTTTTTCAGGAGCGGGTAATTGGCAAGCCCAGATCTTCAGTCAGACTGATATGTTTGGCCAGTTCCAGTTTGGCAATCGCATTTCTGTGTACTTCATCCGGTCCATCGGCCAGGCGTAAAGTACGGTTGCCTGCCCATTGTGCCGCAAGCGGGAAGTCGCCAGAAACGCCACCAGCGCCGTGGGCTTGTATGGCCCAGTCCAGCACTTGCTGGGTGACGTTCGGCGCCAATACTTTGATCATGGCGATCTCTGCCTGCGCATGCTTGTTGCCTACGGTATCCATCATATAAGCCGCCTTCAGGGTCAGCAGACGTGCCGTATCAATTTGTATGCGCGATTCGGCAATGCGTTCACGCCATATGCTTTGTTCGGAAATTTTCTTGCCAAAAGCAGTGCGGCTGTTGAGACGCTTGCACATCAATTCCAGTGCGCGTTCCGCTACACCGATGGCGCGCATGCAGTGATGTATGCGGCCAGGACCAAGACGACCCTGGGCAATTTCAAAACCACGGCCTTCCCCTAAGAGAATATTCGAAGCTGGCACGCGTACGTTTTCAAACAGGATTTCACAATGGCCATGGGGTGCATCATCGTAACCAAACACGGGAAGAGGGCGGACTACAGTAATGCCCGGAGTTTTGGCATCCACCAGTATCATTGATTGCTGTGAGTGACGGGCGGCATTGAAATCTGTCTTGCCCATCAATATATACACCGCGCAACGTGGGTCACCGGCACCGGATATCCACCACTTATGACCATTGATGACATAGTCATCACCATCGCGGTCGATGCGGGTTTCTATATTGGTAGCATCTGATGAGGCAACGCCAGGTTCGGTCATCGCAAAGGCAGAGCGTATTTCACCACGCAAAAGTGGTTCCAGCCATTGCTTCTTGTGCTCTTCGCTACCATAGCGTTCTATGGTTTCCATATTGCCGGTATCAGGTGCAGAGCAATTGAATACTTCCGGTGCCCAGCTTACACGCCCCATGATTTCGCATAGTGGTGCGTAATCCAGATTCGACAAACCTTCTGGCGCACGCATTGATTTTGGCAGGAATAAATTCCACAAACCTTGCGCACGTGCTTTGGGTTTTAAATCTTCAATGATCTGGGTCGCGATCCAGCGATTGCCTTTTTCCAGGCCATTGCGGTCAATTTCTTCCTTATAGGCTTTTTCATTGGGATAAATATGCTCATCCATGAAATTTAAGAGCCTGCCCTGCAAGTCTTTACAGCGATCTGAGTATTCGAATTCCATGTTGTCTCCAATTTGTCGTTTTGCGCTGCTATGGACCTGAATGAATTTATCGTCTGAAATGATGATTACTTATTAGCGTAGCTCCAGCCCAGTTCAGCCATGGGGCGGGCCGCTTCGCCAGATTTTTTCGCCTGGGCGCTGGATGCTATGCCATCAACATAGCGTTTCATGATGCCTTGCAAAATCCCGGCCATGCGGAAGAGGTTGTAAGCCAGATAAAAATTAAAATCTTCCTGGCGTATGGTTTTACCTGTGCGTTCGCAATATTTGGCAATGTATTCCTGCTCATTGGGGATGCCCAATGCCTTGTGATCAAGACCGGCAATGCCACGGAACTGGCCAGGTGTGACATGCCAGCTCATGCAGTGGTAAGAGAAGTCAGCCAGTGGATGACCGAGTGTTGACAGTTCCCAATCCAGTATCGCCATGATGCGTGGCTCGGTCGGGTGGAACATCATATTGTCGAGGCGGTAATCGCCATGCACGATACTGGTGTCGTCGCCAGGCGGGATATTGTGCGGCAGCCATTCAATAAGATTATCCATCGCCTCTATCTTTTCAGTCTCGGAAGCACGATATTGCTTGGTCCAGCGATCTATCTGGCGGGCAAAATAATTGCCTGGCTTGCCGTAGTCTGCCAAACCTATGGCTGCATAATCGATGGTGTGCAATTGCGCGATGACGCGGTTCATTTCATCGTAGATTTCGCCACGTTGAGCTGGTGTCATGCTTGGCAGGGACTGATCCCACAGCACACGGCCATCGACAAATTCCATGATGTAGAAGGCGCGGCCTATGACATCCTCATCCGCACACAAGGCATATTGGCTCGCTGCCGGAAAGCCCGCCTTGTTCAAGGCATTCATGACCTTAAATTCACGTTCTATGGCATGGGCAGAAGGTAGCAGTTTTGCGACTGGGCCAGGTTTTGCACGCATGACATAGCGTTGATCACCAGCACTGAGTTTGAAAGTAGGGTTGGATTGCCCACCCTTGAATTGCTCAATCACCAGCTTGTCTGCCAGACTAGCGTCAAAACCTTCCACATGCTGACGCATATAGTCTGCCAGTGCCGCCACATCAAATTTCTGGCGTTCGGCTACTGGCATGGTGCCCATGAATTCTTCAAACATCGGTGTCTCCCAATTGTTTCAGTTTTTGTATGATCTTACTCCTGGCACAGGTGGATGTGCTGGATGAGCTGAAACTATTCTAACTCAAATAATAGAACGTTCGTACTATTATTTGAGTTATGAGGAAACCTGTTTGTATTATTGCCTGATTTTGATTCGGGACCTGTCTACAGCAAATTCAATACTCCATCCAGGCCCGCAAAATTCAACGCCACATCCGCCTGTGCACGCACCACAGGCTTGGCTCTGAATGCGACTGACAAACCAGAAATTTTCATCATCTTCAAGTCATTCGCGCCATCACCCATGACGATGGCTTGGCCTGTTGAAATGCCGATCTCATTACAGACGCGCTCCACGGTTCTTTGCTTTTCATCAGCATCAACGATAGTGCCTATGACTTTGCCTGTCAGTTTGCCGTCCTGGATTTCAAGTACATTGGAGTGGGTGTAGTCCAGGTTTAGGCGTGATTTCATGCGGTCGGTGAAGAAAGTAAAGCCGCCGGACACCAGTAAAGTCTTGAGGCCGGCTTGCTGTATGGTCTTCAGCATTTGGTCTGCGCCCAGGGACAATTGCAGGCGTTCGTCATAGACGCGTTGCAGGGCGCTGGCGTCCAGTCCCTTGAGTAAGGCGACGCGGCGGATCAGGCTTTCCTGGAATTCCAGCTCACCACGCATGGCGGCTTCGGTAATTTCTGCGACCTGAGGTTTCAAACCCTGCATGTCAGCGATTTCATCGATGCATTCTATGGTAATCAGGGTTGAATCCATGTCCATAGCGACCAGTTTGAAATCTGCTATGGCAAGTTGCTTGTCCAGAGCGGTGACATCCAGTTGGGCAGTGAAGCAGCGCTCGCGTATTTCAGTCAAGACTTGCTTATCACATTCGGCATTTTCGAGGCGCACTGCCTGGGCATTCAATTGCACCAGTTTTGCTCTGGTCTGGCAGACGATATCCTGGATGAGTGCGGTGTTATTGCTGAGCGTGTTGTTCAGGCCTTGTATGGTCAAATGCATGGTGGTCTCTTTTTATTCGATTAATTAATGCAACGCCTTGATGGTAGCCTTGATCTGGGCTACGCGGCTTGCTAGATCGGGCATGGCGGCAGTGATGCGCAGTTTGTCCTGACCATTGAGCTTGATGTTTTTGTTCTTTTGCACCAGTTCTATGATGCGCATGCCATCTATCGGCGGTTTGGGTTCAAATTGCAGGGTTGCGGCTTCGCTGTGGGCGTCAATCTTGATGATGCCCAGCGGCTTGGCTGCAACGCGCAGTCTATGGGTTTCCAGCAGTGATTTGACGGGTTCTGGCAGTTTGCCAAAGCGGTCTATCATTTCTTCCTGCATGTCATCAATACCGTTGGCGCTGCTGCAATTAGCCAGGCGTTTGTAGATGGACAGGCGCTCATGCACGTCACCACAGAATTCATTCGGCAGCAGGGCAGGGATGTGCAGGTTGATTTCTGTTGTCGTCGATAATGGCGCGGCCAGATCAGGTTCCTTGCCATTCTTCAGCGAGCGTACTGCCTCACTGAGCATGTCGGAATACATCTGGAAACCTATCTCATGCATTTCGCCAGACTGGTTGTCGCCCAAGACTTCACCTGCACCACGAATTTCAAGGTCATGCATGGCCAGGTAAAAGCCGCTACCCAGCTCTTCCATCTGCTGAATGGCTTCCAGACGACGATTCGCTTGCTTGGTCAGGCTTTGTACGTCATGCACCAGCAAGTAGGCATAGGCCTGATGGTGGGAACGACCGACGCGGCCACGCAATTGATGTAACTGTGCCAGACCGAATTTGTCGGCCCTGTGCATGATGATGGTGTTGGCGGTCGGTACATCGATACCGGTCTCGATAATCGTGGTGCACAGCAAAATATTATGCCGCTGAGCCACAAAGTCACGCATGACTTTTTCCAGGTCACGCTCATGCATCTGACCATGTGCCACGACCACGCGCGCTTCTGGCAGCAGGGCTTCCAGCATGGCCTTGCGATTTTCTATGGTCTCAACTTCATTGTGCAGGAAATACACTTGTCCGCCACGCTTCAGTTCACGTAAGCAGGCTTCGCGGATGACAGAATCATCTTCGCCGCGTACAAAGGTCTTGATCGCAAGACGTTTTTGCGGGGCGGTAGCGATGACGGAAAAGTCACGCAAGCCTTCCAGTGCCATGCCCAGGGTGCGTGGTATTGGTGTCGCTGTCAGTGTCAGCACATCGACTTCTGCACGCAGTGCTTTCAGGGCTTCTTTCTGACGCACACCAAAGCGATGTTCTTCATCAATAATCACCAAGCCAAGGCGGGAGAATTTGACATCAGCAGACAGCAGTTTATGCGTGCCAATGACGATATCCACAGTGCCATCTCCCATGCCCTTCATGGCGATACTGATTTCCTTGCCGGAACGGAAGCGAGATAATTCAGCAATTTTCACTGGCCACGCGGCAAAACGGTCGGCAAATGTCTGGGCATGTTGCTCTGCCAGCAGCGTGGTGGGTGCCAGGATGGCGACTTGCTTGCCACCCATGACTGCAACGAAGGCAGCACGCAATGCCACTTCTGTCTTGCCAAAGCCAACGTCACCGCAGATCAGCCTGTCCATGGGCTTGCCTGAGATCATGTCGCCAATCACGGCGGTGATGGCGGCTGCCTGGTCCGGCGTTTCATCAAAGCCAAAGCTGTCTGCAAAGGCTTCATAGTCACGCGCAGAATATTCAAATGCATGACCTTGACGTGCCGCGCGGCGGGCATACAGGTTAAGCAGCTCGGCTGCAGTATCGCGGATTTGCTGCGCCGCTTTTTTCTTGGCTTTTTCCCACTGACCTGAACCCAGGCTATGCAAGGGCGCATCATCTGGCGAAGCACCGGAATAGCGAGAAATGACATGCAATTGCGATACTGGCACATACAGCTTGGTGTCTTTGGCATATTCCAGATGCAGGAATTCAGTTTCACCTTCGCCCAGATCCATGCTGATCAGGCCCATGTAGCGGCCTATGCCATGGTTGCTATGGACAACAGGATCACCAATTTTCAGTTCTGACAGGTCGCGCACCATGTGCTCGACCTGGGTGACGGCTTCCTGCTTTTTGCGGCCTATACGTTTGCCACTGCCCGCATACAGCTCGGCTTCGGTAATAAAGGCCAGTCCATCTGCCAGCACAAAACCGGCGTGCAGAGGCGCAACGCCCAGCATCAGCTTGGTATTTGCTGTGGCAAAGTCGGTATAGCCTTCGCACAGGCTCAGGCGTATATCGTATTCAGTAAAATACTGCTGCAAGGTTTCGCGACGGCCCAGTGTTTCGGCGCAGATCATCACGCGTTTATCTGTTTGCAGCAAGAAAGAGCGCAAGTTCGTCAATGGATCATCTGCGCGGCGATTGACGGCGATATCTGGTAAAAAGCTGGATACTTCAGAGGCTGCAGCTGATTTATCTGTGGCCGCGATGGTCCAGCGCGCCAATGGTTTCATCGCAGCAAAGAAGTCTTCATCGCGCAGAAACACGGTCTCTGGTGCTAGTACCGGGCGTTCGCGGTCAGACTTTAAAAACTGGTAGCGTGAGCGGGTATCGTTCCAGAAACGTCTGATGGCATCGTCGATATCGCCGATCAGCGCAAAATGCGGCGCTTCCGGCAAGTAATCAAACAGGGTGGCAGTTTGCTCAAAGAACAGCGGCAGATAATATTCTATACCGGCTGAAGGTATGCCATTGCCTATGTCCTTATAGATACTGGAGCGCGAAGGATCGCCTTCAAAGGTTTCACGCCAGCGGCTGCGGAAGGCTGCGCGCGCTGGTTCATCCATAGGGAATTCGCGACCCGGCAACAGGCGCACCTCTGGCACAGGGTAGAGTGAGCGCTGGGTATCAGCATCAAAGGTGCGTATCGTCTCTATCGTGTCGCCAAACAAATCCAGGCGGTAAGGCAGGGCCGAACCCATGGGGAACAAGTCTATCAAACCGCCGCGCACAGAATATTCACCCGGTGACATGACCTGGTTGACATGGCTATAACCTGCCAGTGTCAGCTGGGTTTTTAGCTTTGCTTCATCAAGACGGTCACCTTTTTTGAAAAAGAAGGTGTAGGCTGCCAGGAAAGAGGGCGGGGCCATGCGCAACAAGGCTGTCGTTGCCGGAGCCAGCAAGACATCGCAATTGCCATTCTGGATTTCATGCAGGCTGGCCAAACGCTCAGATACCAGGTCCTGATGCGGTGAAAAGGCGTCATAGGGCAGGGTTTCCCAGTCTGGCAGCAAATGGCAGCGCAGTTCTGCATTAAACCAGGGGATTTCATCCAGCAGGCGCTGGGCATCTCCAGGGTTGGCTACAAAAATGGTCAGCATGCGTTTTTCAGCCTTGAGCGCCGTCGCAGCTTGCGCCAGGGCATAAGCATCGGAAGAACCATGCAAATTGGGAAGTGCCAGTTTATGGCCAGGTTTTGCTAAGGATTTGCTGAAATCAAATGACATTGCGGCTATACATGTGGGATGCCGTAAAAGCTGCTTACGGAACAAGATACGCGGTTAAAATGAGCGCCTAATTATAAACGAAGGGGCTCTTTCATATTGGAGCAGCTTCAAGAGCTTGTGACATTCATGGAAAAACAATTGCAAGAACTTCATTTTGACGCTGAAAAGGTGGTAGATACGCCTCGCTATGTTGCGCTGATTCCTGCTGCCGGAGTGGGTTCTCGCATGGGGGCGACGACGCCGAAGCAATATATGTCAATAAGTGGCAAATCAGTATTGCAACACACTGTCGATGCCTTCCTGACGTTTTCTAAAATACAGCATACCTATGTCCTTGTCAGCCCTGATGATGCATATGTTGATGAATATCTGGCAAAAGCAGAAAACCTGACCGTCTTGCGTTGCGGCGGTGCCAGCCGCAGGGATACAGTCAGAAATGGCTTGAGCGAACTAGCAGCTACTTTGGGCAATGCGGATTGGGTGCTGGTCCACGATGCCGCCAGGCCTGGTTTGACATCCGGCCTGCTGCAGCATTTAATTGATCAGGTTGCTGACAATGCTGTCGGCGGCTTCCTGGCTTTACCAGTAGTTGATACCGTCAAACGGGTAGAAAACGGCAAAGTCCAAACAATTCCTCGTGATGGCTTATGGCTGGCACAAACCCCGCAAATGTTCCGTTATCAGCTATTGTGCGACGCTCTGGATGCAGCAGATCAGGTCACCGATGAAGCCAGTGCTATTGAAGCTGCTGGTCACGCCCCCATACTGGTGGAAGGCCATGTGCGCAACATGAAGCTGACTCTGCCCAGCGATATGGCATTGATCGCCCAGTATTTGAATAGCCAGCCAGAATAAAGGAAGCTTGATGCAAAATAAGATGTTACCGTTCAGAATAGGTCAAGGTTATGACTGTCATGCACTGGTGCCTGGTCGCAAATTGATTATTGGCGGGGTGAGCATCCCGCACACCACTGGTTTGCTGGGGTATTCAGATGCTGACGTGTTATTGCACGCGATTACCGATGCACTGTTTGGGTCTGTAGCCCTGGGTGATATAGGCAAGCATTTCCCGGATACCGATACACGCTTTGCCGGTGCCGATTCGCGCGTTTTATTGCGTGAAGCCGTCAAGCGTATTCATGCTGCCGGGTATGAGGTGGGTAATCTGGATGCCACCATCATTGCCCAGGCTCCGAAGATGGCAGCACATATTGCAGGCATGGTGGCAAATATTGCTGAAGATATGCAGGTTGATATCAGCCAGGTCAATATCAAAGCAAAAACCAATGAACGTCTTGGTTATCTAGGTAGGGAAGAGGGTATAGCTGCCGAAGCCGTGGTACTGGTTTTTCCGCGAGTCAGCAACTAAACTAAAAATGTTCCAACAAGGAGATACGATATGAAACAAGAGCAATTGAAACATTTGCTGGGTCTGCTGCATCAAGAGCTGGCAAACACTGAGGAAATTGACGACGAGCTAAAATCCTTGCTGGAGAAATTGAACGAGGATATCCGGCATGTCCTGGCAACAACACAAGATCATGATGACCCTGTCTTCGCCGCCCTGAGTGAAAGATCGCAAGCCCTGTCGGCAAAATTTGCTGCGCAGCATCCAAAACTGGAGCCAGCCTTACGTGAATTGGGTACCATGCTTGAAAAAATTGGTGTTTGAACGAAAACTTATTAAGCTTGCTTCGCTTTAAAAACCGCCGCCGGCGGTTTTTTTATTGCCTAATGGAAAATTGAGTCGCAATAAAACCAAGTTAAGTTCCCTGCATCTATCGAAGAAAGAGGATTTTGAGCTTTGAGATAGACGAACAAAGATATCAAACATCAAAAAAATAAAGAACGGCTCTGCTACAATACACGGTTAGCCTATTGAAACGGGTGCTTGTAGGCTATATATGTCTGGGGTACCTGAGCCACTCATTTCAATCTTGTCGCAGTAATGCGCAATTACTCTATTTATTTGTCATGCAAATCACACAAAATACCGCTGTCACTTTGAATTACACTATGTTCAGTGCTGAGGGCGAGGTCATCGACCAGAATCAGCAGCCCATCGTTTATTTGCATGGTGGATATGATAACATTTTGCCAGCAGTTGAGGCCGCGCTGGATGGCAAAGCCGTGGGCGACAAAGTTTCCGTGACTTTGGCACCAGAAGATGGTTTTGGCGAATTTGATCCAGAATTTGTGCGTGAAGAAGATATCAGCGCTTTCCCTCCTGATATTGAAGTGGGCATGATGTTTGAAACACGTGAGCCAGAAACTGGTGAAACCATGCAGTTCCGCGTTACTGCAATCGATGCAGGCGTGGTTACTGTAGATGGTAACCATCCTCTGGCTGGCATGACCATACGTTTTGATGCAGAAGTGCTGGAAGTTCGTGAAGCTTCTGATGAAGAAGTTGTACACGGTCATGTGCATGGCGAACACGGTCATCACCATTAAGATGCATCCACAGGACTAGTTGATTCTGGCTTGCTCCTGCATAGGGGAATCCATGCAAATGGGTTCCCTTGTTCTTCGCTGCTGATCTGCAGTATCAATTCAAGTCCGAGTGCAAGCCAAGGGTGTGTATGAAAGACTATTATTTTATTCTCGGTATTGCCACCAATGCGAGTCTGGCAGACGTCAAGAAGGCGTTTCGTCAAAAGGCAGCAGAGTTTCATCCAGACAGGAATGATTCTGAACTGGCGCCGGAAAAATTCCATGCGGTTAAAGAAGCTTACGATGTTTTATCGGACGAAGCTGCCCGTACGGCCTATGATGAAAATCGCAGGCGCAATTTGCTGGATTCTCCTATCGAGACAGCAACCGAAATCTGGAAAAATTATTTATCAGGAGTATTGCAGTGAAATTGTCGCGTTTTTTTGAAGATATTATTCCGCTCTATAAGGCTGAATTGGATGATTTGAAATCCGATTCCGAGGGCAAAAACGTCCTCAAAGCCAGATTGCGCGAAAAGGCAGAACAATTGCCTATGTTGTTGCCGATGATGGCAAGCAATCCTGAAATGTTGGCAGTGGCTTTTCATGAGGGCTTCATCTTCATGAATCCACTTACAATGGAGTCATTGATTACCAAAGAAGCAGGCAAATTCCCTTCCTGGAAAACCCTTTCCGCAGCAGTCAAGCTGGAACCATGGGCTGAGCCGTTGAGCCGCATCGTTCTGAAAGACCCGGATGGTGAAACCTTTCTGGTAACGGCTGCAGCGCTGGAATATTTGAACCGTAGCAACACCACGCGCAAGGCTGGAGCCAGCGCAGCAGTGGGCGCTGACGAGGACGAAGATAAGGAAGCCCATGAGGAAAATGAAGAGCTGAAAGAGCATGGCGATCTTGATGGCCAGTACGGCAGACATGGTCGCGATGACGGTGATGATGGTGATGATTATGATCTGGGCGAAGCCGGTGCGGACTGGTTGGCTGAGCAAGGTTTTGACCGCAAAGAATAGGAGTACAGATGAATTATCCTGCATTAATCGAAGCCCAAAGCCTGGTCAAGGCGGGTGATATTGCCGGTGCTGAACATGCACTGGCCAACCTGGCAGAAACCGAAGGCGACAAAGCACTGGTAGCAGCTCTGGATGAATTTCCGGCCAAGGATCTGCTGGCGATTATTCGTGAATACGATGCATCCAAAGAGTCTTTGGTGAATCTGCTGGTCACGCCTGAACAATTTGCCCAGGCAGTGGTGCTGGAACGTCGCTATGGCGACCAGACCCATGAGCAATTGCGTGGCATGGTCAATTCAGTCATTTTCCGTGACGGCGCTGATCCGGCAGAATTCTTGTATGAAATCGCGGAAGTGGAGGGCGGCTATGATGCCCTCGTCGATTATCTGTTGGACAGGGCGCAAATGGTGGAGCATTTCTACCGCTATGCGACTTTCGATTTGTATGAATATGGCGACGACAACAGAACCCAGGCACGTGATGATGATTTGCTCAATCTGACCCGCGACACCGAGAGCCTGGCATCGCCTTTGGATATGGCAAATCTGGAAGATCATGACTGGATGCAGGTGACTTACATCCTGCGCTATGAGTTGCCAGAAATTTTCCGCGAAGTGTTGATGAAGTTACGTGCACGTTACAAGGCTTATCAAGCCAGCCTGGCACAAGATGAATTGCTGGAAAGCGGCGAGGGTGTTGCTGAAGAAGAACAGGAAGAACGCCCGAAAAACAATGATGATGGCGACGACAAGGATGATGACGAAGAATCAGCCTTGTAATTGTTGATGTTATTTTGATGCACGTGGCAGGCAGGAGTTTTTCTGCCTGCCTTTCAATTCCATAGCCTGCTTCTGTTCTGGTGTTTATGCCTGAAAATACTTTTGAAATTGCCCTGCTTGATAATCGCCCCTATTTTGAATCGGCGCTGCGTTATGGCGTACAAAAGGCGATAATCCCCACCAGCAAGATTGCTGCGATTGAGGCAGAAGCCCCAAAAGGCATGGTGCAGATAGCGGATGCTTTTGGTAGTAAATACCTGCGCCCTGAAATTGAAGCGGCACGCAAACGTATCGTCAACCTGGCTAGTTTGTATCTGATCGAGACCACAAAGGGTGACCTTGAGTTGGCCGCCAAATTGATACGAGACAATACCTTCTTGACTTTGTCGCGCGGCGGTTCTGGCTTGCTGAAAGCCTTGTTCGCCATGCCGGAATATGCCTTGCTGGGCCATGAAGCCAAGGGCAAGGTAGAAGATTTTCTGGAAGCCTGGTCACTCAAGGAAAAGCCAATTGAGTACAGGAATACGCTCGAACACCGCCAAATGAATGCGCTTGAAATCGAGGCTGGTTACTGGTTTGGTGAAGAACTGGGTTTATCTGTCAGTTACCTCAAAGAAGAAGATGTTGAAGCTGTCTCTGTAGTCCGCACTGCTTTGTTGTTGCAAATGTTTGGCAAGCCTGAGGCGACACTGCAAAACCAGGTAGAGTTTGCTGGTCTGATCGATGCTATTCGAACCTACACTGCAGCTAAATTGAAAAAAGCATTATCTGCCATTGATCTGACTGATATCCCTGCGAAATTTCATGCCATCGTTGAGCGCGTACTGGACGAAATCAAATCCCATGATCTGCCGCGCCTGCAGGATAAATCGGCCTCTCTGGATAAACTGGTGTATGAACTCAAGGATCGTTATTATTTGCGCGACCATGAAGTCGAAGATACTTCTGAATACGATGCCCTGGTGTCCAAGGAATGGACGAAATTGACCAAGGGTAAAACCGATATCGATTCTTTGCTGACTTTGTTTGTCTGTATCGTAGGTGGCATTACACCTAAAACGAGCTTGCCAGAAAAGACGGCAAAAAGCCTGGTGAAAAAATTCCGTGATGAAGGATTTAATCCTGAGCTGGCAACAGACTGGATTAAAACAGCAGCACCTCACGAAAAGCAGGAAGGCTTGCTGGAAGACTGGAATAATTTCGTCGAAGAAGCAGGTAATTATTTAATGGATGACTGGGATACCAATTACACAGGGGCCATGCGCTTTCTGGATGCGAATTGTCATATTCAAAAACCAGCAAAAAAATAATTGTCGTGCTGGATCAAATATCAGGCGCAATTTGATCCAGTGGACTTTTACATGGCCCACTCATTTGCAGACTGCCGTATCAAGCGGATATCCTGCGACTGAAATACAGGCGCTATTTTAGGCCGCTCTTGGTAGATGTCCCATTTTGCAATTCTGGGTGCTCATTGAGCAACTGCCCCTGCATGGCAGTGATGCGGCGTAATTTCTCTTCTCCTTTGGCAATATCTGCTGGTGCTATGCCCATGTCCCGTGCACGGGCAATTGCTTCGCGCAGTCGTGGTATTTCTTCATCCGCAGCCAGTACATAGGCTGCATATAATCGCGTGTTTTGTCTCGCCTCATATTGCTGGTAGGCTTTTGGGTCAGCCAGTTCAGCAGCCGTAGGCATTTCCTGAGTGACCTGGCTGCGGGCTATGGGTGGTGTGCGAGGGTCGCCATCACGTGTAGTGGCAAGGCTCTGCGCGGCAGAAATTTCTGGCCCTGTGGGCAGCAAAGGTACGAATTTTCTTTCGTCATTTCTTTCCGGGAAAGGTGGCGGCCATGTTGCTGTGCGCATATTGCCTGGCGTTTCCAACTTGATACTGGACGAAGGGCTTGTAGTTTGTTGCCGGGCTTGAGTATCTTCAGCTTGCGGCCACAACTGCCAGATCATCAATCCTGCTGTTACAGTAATTGCTATTGCGATGAGTATGCTTTTCATGGTTGCCCACCTCGCTGTTTGATTAATTTAGCAATGCCGCCTGGTTAATCTCAATTTTCGCACTCTTGCGTAATTGCGCCTGCAAGGAGGATAGCTGGCGAATAGCTTTTTCCTGTGCTAACGCCCGACTCGCCAGATAGCGCACGGTCTCTGAAGCGGGGTCCTGATAGCCTTCATTGCGTTTTTCCACCAGCACGATTTCCCAATGAGCTGCTTCGTTGGCGGCGACAGCTGTGCGTATCGGTGGTGACACTTTGCCAGGTTCTTGCATGTAGGCCAATTGCTCCAGCCAGGACAATTGTCCCCGATGTAAGATCAGACCCATGTCACCACCTTGCTGTGCGTCAGGTGCAGTTGAATATTGTTGTGCCAGGCTGGCGAAATTGCTTCCCTGGTGTGCCAATTCTGCTACCTGCCTGGCTCGTGTCTCATTATCGAGGCGTATATGACGCGCTTTGACCGAGACTATGCGCTTGAATTCTTCTTTGTGGCTGCGAAAATAAGCCAGCACTTCTTTTGGCTTCACTTCGGCTGCGAGCTGATTCAATAACCTGCTTTCAGAATCGGTATCAGCGCCTATGCCATGCAGGTTCATGACGGCCTGTACCGTATTTTTCTCTTCCACTGCCCGCCTCAGATCCTTTAGCGCAGACTCTCCAAAGCGCTGACGTGCCCAGTCAAGCACATACAGGTTAGCCAGATAAAGCTGGGCTTGCTGGCGAATGAAGTCACGGTTACGGTTGAAAAATTCTACTCGTCCTTGCACATTCTGGCGACGGAATACGCTATGCAAATTGATGTTACTCGCTGGTGCAAAATTGCTGCGCAAGACAAGCACATGGGTAGCAGCAGTTTGCTGAGCTGGGTTAAGGGTATAGTCAAGCATGACTATGTTTCTGGGGCCAAAAACGCTGTTTAGTTCCTCTTCCTCCAGCTTGCCCTGCTCCTGGATTAAGGCATCCAGCCTGCCTCCCGGAAGTTTGCTGATGGCGGCTTCCAGATCCTTGCGATAAACGGTTCGCAAATAACCACTTAATTGGTTATCCAACGTTACATCGGGTTCAAACGCCACTCTTCTGGATGCTTGCAGTTCTTCTTCGGCAAACCTCTCACGAGCATCTCCCGCGAGCAGGCGATTACTGAGGATGTTATCAAGGATGTCGGCGCGCCCCGTTTTTGGCTTCTCCAGTTGCGCCATCTTGGCGAGCACGTCCAGTGTCAGTTTGTAGACCGGATTACCATTCAGATGTGCGACTGGTGCCGGCTGAAGTGCAATCTGGTTCGCCGTCACTGCTGGAGCAATGTCGACTGCCGTTGCAGCAGCAGACATTGCCAGGCACAGTGCAGACAGGCAACTCTTGATAATCGTGATGCTGGTTTTTATTCGCAAGCTGATGCCTGGTCTGTACATGGTCAACCTCAGCTATTCAAACGGTTAGCGGCGCGGTTCAGTACATGAACCATCATGGCAATCGCGTGCGGCACTACCTGGCGACCAACGCGGATGCGGTCATTCTGATCAGTAGAGGAAAGCACGATGCCGCCATTTTGATAGGAGTAAGTACCGCCCTGTGTCAGTAATTGGCGTATATCTGTGGCATTGGGTGCCAGCGGTGTGAAGTCGGCCAATGCTGCGTTGACCAAAGCTGGATCATTCAGGTTTTGGCTATAGTAATAGCTATTGACCCATTGTTCCCATCCAGAGTGATTGCGGGCTGAGGTGGTCCAGGTGTGATGGGGTTGCAGCAAGTCGGTGGAATGCATGACAAAACCCAGGCTTTGCAGGCTGGGGCTGCTAAGGAATTGCTGGAACCAGTATTGCGCCAGATTATCGATAGGCTGGAAGGGAATTTTTTCAAAATCGGCATATTGGCTGGGTGTGGAATAGCCACCATGACGGTAATGTGCTTCAGTTACACCATAGCTGTTGTATTTGCTATTGTCACTGAACCAGCCTTTCATGCCGCCAGGACCGTCATCGAGATAATCGCCAACCAGCCAGGACGCAGCCAGATTGTCTACATCGCCGGCCACAGTGAGTTTGGCATAGTTATAGCCGCCAAAAGGATTGCCATGTACGTCAGGGCCTGAGGTGTGGTTTTGGAAGTGCCAGTAAGAAGTGTATTTGACGATGCTTTGTGCTGCGCCCCAGACGGGAGCCAACTGGCAATCGCCGGTAACTGCGCCGCAAATATAAGTATCGGCAAAATCATCGACATCATAAGCACCCTGGCCCATGGCTGTGGCGAACTGATCGACGGTAATGCCTGCCCGTGCCAGGCCACTTACCAGTGCCTTATAATTGGTTTTGTCAGGGTTGTTTTTCATGAAGTTCACCGCGTCTATGGCAATGCGACGGTGAGTCTCTTGCTGGAATGCATGTACTGGGGTGAGGCTGCAGAGCAAGGCAGCTACGGCCGCCAGTTTGAAAACGGATTTCATGGAACGTCCTTCAGGTTTGGTTATGAAAAGGAGCGAAACTTGTACCGCTGAAATGATCGCCGCGACAAACTCATACCTTGGGGTGTGAGCGGGGAGTCGCAGCAAGTACGCAAAGACATTGGAAATTAAATAATTTCAGCGCATTAGCGTTTTAACATGGACGAAAACGGCGGCATTACTGTTTTTTCTAGAAGTTGACCTCTAGTTTTCCGTAATCAATATGTCATTTTTCGTGCGTAGATATAAGAAAAAACAAGCTTTTCTGCTTGCTGTGATGCAAACTTTGGGATGCATACAATGGCGGGGAACCTCAAGCGGAATATGAGCTGGAGGCTGGTTTGTTGCTACATTGCAGTGCAGTAAGTATTATGTGAAGGATGGGATCGGGAGGAGGGGGCTGGTGATGAAAATTTCAAAAATCACAGATGGTGATGTTGTTAAAAGGTAACGGCGGCATATGCAGGAATTTGCCACCCTTTTATTTCAAAAGATGACAAATCCCATGTATGCACGTTATAAACTTAATTCCAATACCTGACGACTTACCTCCAGAGTCACATCACGTTTTTCACCCAGGCTGACCATGCGATGGGTTTCCAGTGCTGACAAAATAGGTGCAATATCATTGCTGCCAAGTTGATAGTCGCTGAGGCGGGTTTTGACACCCATTTGCTCAAAATAATCCTGCATGCGGCTGATGGCTGTCTCTATGCGGCTGTCTTCGTCGCCCTCATGCAGGCCCCAGACTCGCTCGGCAAATTGCAATAGTTTTGCCCGTTTGCCTTCCTTGCGTACGCGTAGCATGCTAGGCAGGACAATGGCCAGGGTTTGGGCATGGTCAATGTTGTGCAAAGCGGTCAGTTCATGGCCTATCATATGCGTGGCCCAGTCTTGCGGCACACCGGTCGAGATCAGGCCGTTCAGGGCCATGGTGGCACACCACATCAGGTTGGCGCGCACATCGTAATCTTCTGGATTCGCCAGGGCTTTTGGACCTTCTTCTATCAAAGTCAACAACAGACCTTCAGCAAACCTGTCTTGTACCGGAGAGTTAACCGGATAGGTCAGATACTGTTCCATGACGTGGACAAAGGCATCAACTGCGCCATTGCCTATCTGGCGTACTGGCAGGGTATAGGTCTTGGTTGGGTCCAGCACTGAGAATTGCGGGAAGCAATGACGACTGGAGAAAGCCATTTTTGCCTTGATGGATTTGCGGGTAACAACACCGCCGTTATTCATTTCAGATCCAGTCGCCGGCAAGGTCAGTACACTGCCAAATGGCATGGCTTTGGTCACATTATTGCCACGTTTTTCCATGATAACCCAGGGATCATCGCCTTCAAACAAGGCAGCTGCTGCAATGAATTTGGTGCCATCAATGACAGAGCCGCCGCCAACTGCAAGCAAAAAGTCTATCTTGTTTTGCTTGATGAGCTCGACAGCTTTCATCAGGGTCTCATAGCTGGGATTTGGTTCTATACCGGTAAATTCAGTGACTTTGCGTGTACCAAGCGCTGTGATGACTTCATCGTAGACACCATTTTGTTTGATGCTGCCACCGCCATACAGCATCAGTACATGGGCTTCGGCAGGGATGACTTTATTCAGGTCGGCTATGCGCCCTTGACCAAACAGGATTTGCGTAGGGTTATAAAAATCAAAATTCAGCATATGCATTCCTCCAGAAAAAAGACATCTTAGCGCAAATATAAAAAATCGACCGGTCGTGCACTTTTTAATGGCTTAAGAATAAGAAAACTGTCGGCTTTTTATGGAAATCAGGGCCTTGTTGTTTGCTTAAGCTATTCTTCCACTCCGCCGCAGTTTTCGTTAGCAGTGATTCTGTGTCCAGGCTCAAATCTGTTGCCACGCATATCAGCGTAGTTGGGTGGCAGTGATTACTCAACGCTTCCAGCATTGCGGCATTGCGGTAAGGGGTTTCTATGAGTAACTGAGTTTGCTTCTCTTTTTTTGATCTCTCTTCGAGTTCTTTAATGCGCTTTGCCCTGAGCGCGGCATCCGTCGGTAAATAACCGTGAAAGGCAAAGCTTTGCCCGTTCAGCCCGCTGCCCATCAATGCCAGCAGCAGTGAAGAAGGGCCAACCAGAGGGCGTACCTTGATATTGCGCTGATGAGCTAGCCTGACCAGATTGGCGCCGGGATCGGCAACGGCGGGCACGCCAGCTTCAGATATCAAACCTACATCGTGGCCTTGCAGCAAGGGCTGCAGCAAGCCTTCCAGTGCTTGCACAGGGGTGTTGATATTCAATTCATTGATCTGGATTTCCTGTATAGCTTTTTGCAGGGGGTGTGCCTGCGACAGGTATTTTAGATAGGCGCGTGTGGTTTTGGCATTTTCAGCGACGAAGTGGCTGAGTTCTGCCGTCATTTTTTGCACGGTGTCAGGGATGATGCTGGCAAGTAAATTAACTTGCTGATCTTCGTTCAGACCCAGAGTATTGGGGATTAAGTAAAGCGTGCCTGTCATGGGTTTTTGATTTTTTATTTATGGAATGTACTAAGGTTTAACTTCAGAGCCTGAAGAAGCTCAGACCTGCATTGCGCAACATGCTGGTCAGGGCAATAAGCGGCAGGCCAGTTAAAGCAGTGGGGTCATCACTTTTGATGCTTTCTATGATGGCGATTCCCAACCCTTCATTTTTGGCGCTACCTGCGCAATCGTAAGGCTGTTCTATACGTAAGTAGGCATCTAATTCAGCATCACTTAAGTTCCTGAATTTGACCATCGTGCAGACATCCTGAATCTGTACAGGAACGGCTGCATGCTGACGATTATCCAGGACACATAGTGCGGTATGAAATGTCACTTCACGCCCGCGCATGAGCTGTAACTGCGCTAAAGCGGCTTCGTGATCACCGGGCTTGCCAATTTGAAGACCATCCAGCGTTGCGACCTGGTCTGAGCCTATGATAATGGCTTCTGGCTGATTTTTCGCTATCACCTCAGCCTTTTCTTGTGCCAGGCGCAGGGCAGTTTGTTCCGGGCTTTCACCTGACCTGGGGCTTTCACCGAGTTCAGGTGCTATACTTTCAAAAGTGAATTGCAGCCTTGCCAGCAATTCACGGCGGTAAACTGAGCTGGATGCCAGTATCAACCTGGTCAGCTGCTTATTTGTTTGCATTGTGAAAACATTTTCTTTGATTTTCATCGCCATTACGTGAAAAAATCACGTCATTTCTTTGACTACTTAGGTGTAATCCTGTTATTATCGCAGGTTTTCTGGGTTCAAATAATCCTATGCAAGCATTTGTGATTGACGCTTTCACGTTCTCCCGGCTCGAAGAGCAGCGTTCGGGAAGCATTTTAGTCGCAGATTTGCCACGTCTGACAGAAGAAAGTGCAAACGCCGACGGTGCTTTGGACTGGTCTCTACAGGGTGGAAAAGACGAACTGGGTCATCCGCAGTTGAAGTTGTCTGTGAATGGCGCGGTGCAGTTGATGTGTCAGCGCTGTTTGACACCGTTTGCATTTGATATTGACTCTGAATCCATATTGATACTCGCCAAAAACGAAGAAAATGCAGATGAAATTGACGCATTGCTCGAAGATGACGAGGTCGATGTTGTAGTGGGTAGCAAGACATTCAATGTCATGGATTTGATAGAGGATGAGGCGCTACTGGCAATACCCCAATCGCCCAAACATGCAGTATGCCCGGAACTACCGTTGGCTTCAGCAGATACTACTGCAGCGATTGACGCGGAAGTCGGCAAAAAAGCTTCACCTTTTGCCGTGCTGAAGAAAATTAATGGGCGTACCTAGTGGCATTATTCTGAAAAAACACTCAGGTCGAAGTATTGTTAGGGATTCTTGGTTGCTGATGTTCGCATTCTTCAACCAGGCGTGTTAAATTTTAGAAACATTTTTTGAAGTATTAGGAGTTATCATGGCAGTTCAGCAAAATAAAAAATCCCCATCCAAGCGTGGCATGCACCGCTCCCACGATTTCCTGGTTGCACCACAACTGGGTATCGAGCCAACAACTGGTGAAACACATCTGCGCCACCACATCAGCCCTAACGGCTTTTACCGTGGTCGTAAAGTATTGAAAACCAAGAACGACGAGTAATCTCTGTTCATGGTAAAGAAAGCGGCGTAACGAGTCCTGGACTTGGCGCCGCTTTTTTGCGTTTACCTGCCTAAATTTGGGTGCTCGGTTTGCTCGCGAAAGTTTGATGGGGTGCTTAATCAGTTTTTTTGATTGAATTGTATCGGTGAGTCTTTGAATTTTTGAGATAATCCTGCTTTTGAAAAATTAATTCGGAATGAATGCTGTTCCGGTTTGATACACTAGCTGTTTCGGATTGAAGTTTCGTATCACTACATGACAATTAAAATTTCCATAGACTGCATGGGCGGAGATCATGGCCCGGTAGTTACAGTGGCAGCAGCGGTAGCTTTTGCCAATCGCGAACCTGATGTCGAATTTCTCCTGGTGGGATCTGAATCCATACTTCAGGCTGAACTGAAGAAACACCATGCCAGCAACCATACCCGCCTGAAAATTATCAATGCCACAGAAGTGGTGGAGATGGATGACCCTATCGAAGTTGCCTTGCGCCGCAAGAAGGATTCTTCCATGCGTGTCGCCATTAATCAGGTCAAGGAGGGCACTGCCCAGGCCTGCGTTTCTGCTGGTAATACCGGGGCGCTGATGGCAGTTTCCCGTTATGTGCTGAAAACCATGCAGGGCGTTGACCGCCCGGCAATTTGCAGCATCCTGCCAAATCAAAAAAATCTTCCTACTTACATGCTTGATCTGGGCGCAAATGTGGATTGCGAACCTTTGCATCTGCATCAGTTCGCCATCATGGGCTCTGCCCTGGTTTCTGCGCTGGAAGGCAAAGAAAGGCCAAGCATAGGTTTATTGAATGTAGGTGAGGAGGATATCAAGGGCAATGACGTCGTCAAGAAGACCGCGCAATTGCTGCGTGCCGATCATGAGCGGGGCTTGTTGAACTTCTATGGCAATGTTGAGGGCAATGACATCTTTGAAGGCACGACCGATATCGTCGTCTGCGATGGTTTCGTTGGCAATGTCACCCTGAAAGCGGCTGAAGGCATGGGCCGTTTTGTAAAAATTACCCTGACTGCGGCCTTCAAGAGCAATCCTCTGAATATGCTGGGTGCCATCTTTGCACGTGGCGCCTTGAAATCCATCTCGCGCACCATGAATCCGTCCAACTACAACGGCGGTAGCTTGCTGGGCCTGCGCGGTCTGGTATTTAAAAGCCATGGTAGTGCAGATAAGTATAGTTATGAGTGGGCAATACAGCGTGCATTCGATGCTGCAAAAAATGATGTATTGTCCCGCATTGCGACTTCAATGGCGAAATTGATGCCGATGGCAGATGCTGAAGCAACTGCCGAGATAGTTGCTCCAGACAACAACGAACTCTTGGTACAAAAAACCGCATGACTTTCTATAGCAAAATTATCGGTACAGGCAGCTATCTGCCTCCCAAAAAAGTAAGCAATCAGGAATTAACGGATCAACTGGCGGCGAAGGGTATAGAAACTTCGGACGAGTGGATATTTTCCCGTAGCGGAATTTCTTTCCGTCATTATGCCGAGCCATCCGTGGCGGTCAGTGATTTGGCGGTAGAGGCAGCAAAACAGGCGCTGGATGCCGCCAGAATGCAGGCTAATGATATTGACTTGATCGTGCTGGCAACATCAACACCTGATTTTCTGGGTGGCTTTCCCAGTACAGCTTGCGTAGTGCAAAACAAACTGGGTATCACGAATGGTGCTGCGGCTGTTGACGTGCAGGCTGTGTGCAGTGGTTTCATGTATGCCATGTCCATCGCTGACAGCATGATCAAGGCAGGCAATCATAAAAATGTGCTGGTGATAGGGGCAGAGGTATTTTCCCGCATCCTGAATTTTGAAGACCGCACTACCTGCGTACTGTTTGGTGATGGTGCTGGTGCGATTGTGATGTCTCGCTCAGAAGAGCCCGGTGTGCTCGCCACCAAATTGCATGCAGATGGCAGCTATGCCAATATTTTATGTGTGCCAGGCAATGTCCAGAGTGGCGTAGTTGAAGGTAGCGCATTCTTGTATATGGATGGCCAGGCTGTCTTCAAGCTGGCGGTTAATTTGCTTGAGAAGGTAGCCAATGAGGCACTGGAAATCGCTGGTTTGACGACGGATCAGATCGACTGGCTGATACCACATCAGGCAAACATACGCATCATGCAAAGCACTGCAAAAAAAATGCGCATGCCTATGGATAGAGTAGTGGTCACGGTTGATCAGCATGGTAATACCTCGGCA